>VTLG01017243.1_pt1 | contig 10653 bp, 5 predicted proteins | sample 4694571 | NCBI WGS metagenome assembly VTLG01 (sample SAMN12604809, study PRJNA352737) | marine metagenome | biome: ENVO:00000447; feature: ENVO:00000209|ENVO:00000569|ENVO:01000036; material: ENVO:00002151; isolation source: viral sequences binned using virsorter ... | reverse complement strand
GAAGCATTATTAAAATCACAAAGTATTAATGACTTCCCTAATTATGAGAATCGTTTTAAAACAAACGGTAATCTAATCATGTGGCACACTAAGGACCGAGCTTTAGGAGATGGTGAATCTTTATTTGGAATGAATAAAAGATTACAATATGAATTAACTAATCTTGAAGAAAAGTTGTTTAGCCATTACTATAACTTGGATAAAAATGATACTGAAATTGCAGATAAAGTATTAGCAGGAAAAACAAAATGGTTAACTGATAGAGGTTTTTATGATACCAAAAATAAAAAACCACAAGGTATACTAAGTCCTGATCAGTCTGGTAATCGTCCTAATTATGAAATATTTAGGAATAAAAAGATTACTAGTGAAGCAAATATAAAAAATGAAGATGTGACAGAACAGTGGAATGCTAAGTTCTGGTCAAATTGGAATGCAGTAGATTCTGAAGCAATAGGTGAAACAACAGTTGAGAAAGTATTAAACATACCTAATACCGTATTATCTGATAAAGAAATTGAACATGATTTACAATTTGGTATGAGTGGTAAGTTAATTTATACAGCCGGAATGATACCGGGTAAAAATGAATCAGAAGTTTTACTAGCAATTGCTGAATCTTTAAAAGAACGTGGTGGAGGAACTAAAAACCTTGATAAATTAATAAAGAATTTTAAAGAAAGATCAAGATCTCATTTTCGATTAAAAACCTTGGTAGATAATCTTAATGATTCTGATACGAAAGCTATTTATAATAGAATAGCAACAGCTTCTACTCAACAACTAACTAGATTTCAAAATTCATTAGAAATATCAGAAGAAGCAGCAGCAAATGAGGAAGACGTTGCTAAAGCCAATGCACAAAGACCAAGACTTCAAAGATTAAAAAGTTTAGGTATTAAAGATGTACCTGCATCCGCTCTAGAATCTGATGAAGCTTTAGATAGTTTTATCAGAGAACAAGGGTTAATAGAACCCCAATATACGGAGGCTGAACTCTAAATAACATTATGGAAGAAGAAATGATTAATGTTGATGAAGCTCTAAATAAGTATTCAGACAACATTTCAGAAGACACGATTAATGTTGATGAAGCTATTAACAACAATGGATTATCTACGGATAATTCTCTAGAAAGCGAATCAACACCTTCTACGGAAGGAGGCGGTATACGTGGTATGTCCACTGTATACGAAGATAGGATAGCCGAAGGTAGAGATCCAAATCGCCCCGGAGCTCTAGGTACTGCACAAGATATACTAGAAGGTACAGCTAGAGGGTTATATGAAAATGCAGCACCTCTACTAGGTATTTCTGATACCATTATTGATACTATCAACCTTTTATCAGCTGGAGGACCAGACATACCTAAGCTACCTAAATATGAAAGTAATTCTGTACAAGCTCTACGTAATATATCAGGACTTATTATACCATCTTTAGGTTTAAGAAGTATGTTAATAAGTGGAGGTTCTAAGCTACATGCATCTGGAGCTATGGCAACTAAAGCTCCATGGTTATATAAATTAGGTAATAAATCTTCATTTCAATTCTTTTCTAAGTTTGGTGCTGATATAGGTACTGCTGGTCTAGTAGATTATGTTGCTGAACAGAATCAAAAAGATGATAACTTCTTAGGAACACTAAAAAAGTATTGGCCAAAGACTTTTCAATGGATACCTAATAGTATTGCTACTACTGAAGATGATACACCCGGAGAAAGAAGATCTAAGAATGTAAATGAAGGTGCAATCTTTGGTATGTTGGCTAGTGTAGTTGAAGGTGCAGCTTATTTAACAGGAGCTGGTAGAAGTATTAGTAGAACTTCTGAATTCATACCATCTACAAATGGTGGTGTAAAGAATTTAAAAGCATTGACTGAAGATGAATTTACTAATATTAAGTTCTCTGATAATGCTATAGAAGATACTACACTTAGACAGTATGCTCGTCTAAATGATCAGTATGCAAAATTAAATCGTTATTATGAAGACAACGGTTTACCAACTATAAATTATGATTTATTAGATGAGGGTGAAAAATTAATTAGAACTAAAGATGCTGATGGTATCTTAGGTGCTAAAGCAAATGAAGCTCATATTCAAAATCCTGAATTTGGATCTACATATGGCAGGATTGGTAATATAATAGATGAAGTTACTAGAAAACAAGGTATTGAACTATCTAACTTACAGAATAGAACTCTAGTATCTCAACTAACTGATGAATTAAAAGCAGGTGGTAATTTTAGTAAACGTTTAAAATCTAATAAAATCATTACCAATACAATGATGGATGATGCTGGTAAGATATTAGCAGCTACTTTACTAAATCCTAGATTAGAACCTGATGAAATTATAGGTTTATTAGATGAATTTAAAAGAGCAGTTGATGGTTCTGCAATTAGAATTGTTGGTAAAAAAGGTATATCTAGAGCCATTAAAGATTTAACTAGACAAATGGCAGATCTTGATACCCATAAAGCTAGAGCTTATCTTGTAACAGCAGAAGCTGGTCAAGTAGCTGATATGTCTGAGGGTGTTAGATTGATGGAAGGTGGAGAATTCTCTAGAACTATCGATTCAATGGCAGATAGATTAGAAGTATTAATGGTAGAAAAAGGTCTTGCTAATTTTGAATCTGGATCAATGCTTTCAAATATGAATGCATGGAAACAAGCATCAGATACTGGAGATGCTGAACTTCTTAATAATGCTGCTGATGTTATTAAAAATAATACAAGTGGTAGATTAACTGAACTTATACCAGAAGCTAAGGAATGGACTCAAACTTTAAAAGATGTAGCTAGAGAAAATCCTGAATTCCTCAGACCATTATTATTAGCTAATGAGTTTACTGATGGTAATGTAGATAGTATGTATAAATTACATAAGGATGCAGCTAATAGATTAGGCGTATTTAAAAAAGCTATCTATGATGGTAATCCACAAGTACCTTCAATTATCAATAAAGTATGGTGGAGTAATATATTCAACTCTAACTTATCTGCAGCTGCAACACCTGTTAAAGCTGCTGTAGGTAACCTAACTGGTTTATTAGGTAGAGGTATGGCAACAATTGCTGGAGCTGTAGTAGAAGGTGATTTAGCAAATGCTAAGAAAGCTATGGTAGCTCATTTTGCATTAGATGATACTTTACAGAAAGCATCTGATCATATGAGATTAGTCTTTAGAAAAGCATCGACTAATCCCAAAGATGTTAGTTATGTAATGCGTAATGATATTGCTATTCAAGAAGAAAATAGTTTAGATATGTTAAGAGCATATGCTAAAGCTGCAGAAGAGAATGATGAGTATGGAGCTAGTATGATGCTTCAAATCTATGAAGATTTAGATGCGTTATCAATGGATCCATTACTTAGATTTGGTGGTAATGCTATGACAGCATTTGATGGATTTGCTAAATCAGTAACTGCTAATACCGAAGCTAAGTATATAGTTTTAAATAGATTAGCTCAATCAGGTGAAGAGATCACTCCAGCAGCCTTTAAAAAAGCATATAACGAAGTCTATGAAAGCTGGTTTGATGGTAATGAAATGCTTAAATCTGATTATATAGATGCAATTAATAGTGAAATAGCACTTAATGCTGATTCACCTGTTGTTGATGGATTCAATCAATTCATTAAACGTTTTCCTGCTGCAAGAACTTTTATAAGATACCCTAGAACTACTGCTAATGTTATCGATACATTTACAAAGTGGAGTCCTGCTGGTATATTCTCTGCTGATTATCATAAAATGTGGGGAGCATTTGGAAGAAAACATATAGGAGAATTCTCAACAGATGAAATAGCTGAAATATTAACATCTAAAGGTAGACCAGTTGATGACTTTGCGATGCAAAGATTTGAATCACTTAGATATGAAGTTAAAGGTAAAGCAGCAATAGGAAGCCTTATGACAACTATGGCATTTATGTCTGCTGCTAACGATAGATGTACTGGTAATGGTCATTATAATACAGCAATTCAAAGGCAAAGAGTTAGAAGTGGATGGAAAGCTAAATCATGTAAAATGCCGGGTACTAATAAAGTAGTTAGTTATGACTGGATGGGTCCAATAGGAGATTGGTTATCATTAACTATTGATGTAGTTGATAACTTTGATAGTATAAGTACATCAAAACAAGAGTACTTCTTACAGAAATTATCATTTGTATTAGGATCTGCATTTACAAATAGATCAGTTCTATCTCAATTAGAACCTATGTTTGATGTATTACAAGGTAATGGCGCAGCTGCTTCTAGATTTACAGCTTCATTTTTAAATGATTTAGTACCATTAGGTGGTATGAGAAATGAACTAGGTAAAATACTATTCCCAGAATTACGTCAAATACGTTCAGAATTACAAGAGCATTTAAGAAATAGAAATGCATATTTAGATGCTGTTGATCCAGAACGTGCTTTAGATAAGGTAGTTGATCCTATTGATGGTACAGATATAGGTAACGAAGGGAATTGGTTTATAAGAGCATTTAATAGAGGACCATTTAAAGTAAGTTCTCAACCATCTAAAGAACGTCAATTCCTAATTGATATAGAATTTAATAGTTCACCAACTATGAGGATGAGTCAAAGAGGAGTTGTTCTAAAAAACCATGAGATAACTGCTATTAACACTAAGATGGGTGAGCAAGGATATTATAAAGAAGAGATTAGAAAAATAATGAAAGATGCTAATAGATTGACATATACTTCACCTGATGGTACAGTACATAAAGGTTTTGTTAATATTTTAAAAGCCCAACGTCGAGGAAACATTTCTTCTGAAATATTAGATACAGCAAAATATGCTAATATCTTCTCCAGACTTACTCTAGCTTATGCACAAGCTAAACGATTAGCAGAAAATAATCTAGATGAACCATTAAGATCTATTATAAGGCAACGTGAATTTGACAAAATAAATTCAGATCTAGACCAAAAACTTGGAAATATAGATACAGTTCTAGAGAGCTCTGGACTACAAGAAACACTAAACATGGCTAAATAACTATGGCAACAGAAGTAAGTTATAATGGGGATGGGTCGGATAAAACATTTGATATTACATTCCCATTCTTAAGAGATTCACACGTAAAAGTTCAAGTTGGTGGGCAACTTCAAACTGCCACAACTCATTATAGCATTTCTGGTACTGTAGTTACTTTTGTCACTGCCCCAGTTTCAGGTACTGCTAATATAAGACTTTATCGTGATACACCATTCACCCCTTTACATGATTATTCAGCAGGATCTTCTTTAAAGGCAGATGCTCTGAATGATAATCAACAACAAGTATTATATGCAGTAGAAGAAGCTAAATTAGTTACAGTTACTTCAGGTGGTATAACCACTGGTAGTAAAAATGATTTAACTGTTAATAGTAATAGTGACTGGGTTGTCAATTCTAATGCTATTGAAACTTCAATGATAGCAGATAATGCTGTTACATTAGCAAAACTAAATTCAGGTGCATTACCTACTGATATTACAGTAGCTAGTGCTAACTTAGTAAATGGAACAATAGCTACAGAAGATGTAGCAGATAATGCTGTTACATTAGCTAAGATGGCTGGAGGTACAGACGGTAATTTAATTACTTATGATGCCTCTGGAGACCCAGCTTATGTTGCTACAGGATCATCTGGTCAAGCATTAACATCTAATGGAGCTGGAGCTGCACCTACATTTCAAACAGTTGTTAATGTACCTGTTGGTACTGTTATATGGTATGGAGGATCAACAGCTCCTACAGGCTATTTAAAGTGTAATGGAGATGCTATTGCTAATGGTAGTGGTACTACACAAAGTATAACTGCTAACTTCTCTGCATTATATGCTGTTGTAGGTGCTAATCTACCTGATTTACGAGGTGAATTTATACGTGGTTTCGATGACGGTAAAGGTACAGATAGTGGAAGAGCTATCAGATCAACTCAGGCAGAAGCCTATAAATCACACGCACACGATACTGCACATGATGTAGATGACCCCGGGCACTCACATAACCTAACAGTTCACTCTTCAGATGCTGATGCTAACAGTTATGTTAATATGTCAGACGGAGGATCTTCAGCTACATCTAGTTCAATTTCAAGTGCTACAACAGGTATAGATATAGATATTGCAGTAGAAGCAGAAGGTGGAACAGAAACAAGACCAAGAAACGTAGCTTTATTAGCTTGTATTAAATACTAATTAATGGATGATAAATGGCGTCAACAATCTCAACAACTGATTATGATGGAGATGGTTCAAAAGGTATAGCTGGGCAAGCTCAGTTAACCTTTTCCTTTCCATATTTTAAAACTGAAGAAATAAAAGTCCAACTTAATGGTGCGACTTTAGCAACAACTAAATATACATTCCCGACTGCCACATCCATCCAATTCAATGCTCTCGGAGGTTCACCCACAACATTAGAGACAAATACACAAGAAAGTACAGGAGCTCCTAAATCAGGTGTAAAGATACTGATTTACAGAGATACGGACATATCATCAGCTAAATCAGTGTTTGCATCTGGTTCAGCATATAGAGCATCAGATCTTAATAATAACCAAGATCAAGCATTATATCATGCTCAAGAACTAGGAGATGCTGCAAACCCTAAATTTAAATATATAACACTTAATGGATCTGGAGCACCAGCTGCAGGATTCGGTAAAGAAGGTGATGTTTATATTGATACAGATAATAATAACATCTTTGGACCTAAGACTAATGGTGCATGGGGTTCAGCTACTACATTAATAGGTGGTACTGGAGCCACAGGTTCTCAAGGTGCAACAGGTTCAACAGGACCACAGGGTGCGACTGGAGCAACAGGAGCCGCTGGAGCCGCAGCTACGATTGCTGTAGGATCAACTACAACAGGTAATGCAGGTACTAATGCTTCTGTAACAAACAGTGGATCATCATCAGCAGCTACATTTAACTTCACTATACCAAAAGGAGATACAGGTGCTACCGGAGCTCAAGGTCCGACAGGCGCAACAGGTTCTCAAGGTGCTACAGGTTCTCAAGGTGCTACAGGTGCTACGGGAGCTACAGGTGCTCCACAAGGACCAGCAGGTACAGTATCAGATGAGTCTGTAACTGAAGCAAAGCTATATGCAGATAATTCACCAACTAATGACTATGTTCTAACTGCTAAATCAAGTGCAACTGGAGGTCTTACATGGAAAGAAGCTGCTACTTCATTAACAGTTCAAGAAGAAGGGTCATCTCTATCAACAGCAGCTACTACACTTAACTTTGTAGGTTCAGCTGTAACAGCTAGTGGTTCAGGTACTACTAAGACTATTACAGTTACTGGTGGTGGTACTGACTTCAAATACTTAGAACTTAAAGCACATAACAATGCTAGTGGAGCATTCTCCGCAGGTTCAGCTGATTATGAATTAGTTACTAAAGGTACGACCACAGCACTAACACCTACTGCAGCTAATACTTTATTTATTAGTGTAGCTGGTGTAATACAACAACCTAATACTGGTACATCGATAGGATCTAATGATGGATTCTGTATAGATGGATCTAGTATTCATTTTGGTGCTAATCTAGCAGCACATCCTGATTTCATTATATATTTAGAAGGTGCTGGTGTAGGTGCTCCTAGTGATAATACAGTTACTAATGCTAAGATGGCAGATGATGCTATCGGTATTGCAGAATTATCAGCAACAGGAACAGCTAATAATACAACCTTCTTAAGAGGTGATAATAGCTGGCAAGTAGTAGATACAACAATAGCAGATGATTCAATAGTAGAAGCTAAACTAGATATACATGCAGCTCCTAGTGGAACTGATAAATTCCTTAAGTATACCAGCAATGGTATGGAATGGGTTGTACCTAGTTATACTACTAATACAGATACTCAACTAACAGAAGAACAGGTAGAAGACTTTGTTGGTGGTATGGTAACTGGTAATACTGAGACAGGTATTACAGTAACCTATGAAGACTCTGATGGTACATTAGATTTCGTAGTAGCAAGTCAAACAGATGAAAACTTCACTACAGCAGATCATGCTAAATTAGATGGCATTGCAGCATCAGCTAATAACTATGTACACCCTAACCACTCAGGTGAGGTTACATCAACAGCTGACGGTGCTACAGTTATTGCAGATGATATAGTAGATGAAGCTAACTTAAAGGTAAGTAATGCACCAACTAATGGTTATGTCTTAACAGCCCAATCTGGTAACACAGGTGGTCTTACATGGGCAGAAGCTAGTGCTGGTACAATTACAGCTCTTAATAACCAAGCAGCAAATAGACTCACTACTATTGGTTCTACAACAACTCAATTAGATGGTGAAGCTAGTCTTACATTTGAAGACACAACTTCAACAGGATTAATATCAGGCAAACAAATTACAGGTCGAGGATTTGAATGTCCTGCAACAGTCGCAGATGACTGGACAATAGCAGCTGGTAACAACGCAATGTTCCCGGGTCCGATGACAGTAGCTAGTGGAAAAACTATCACTGTACCTGCAAATAGAACACTTACAGTAGTTTAAAATGGCAGTAAAAATTAATGGCTCTACAGGAATAGAACTTGAAGATAACGACAAACAAATTTTCGGTACTGGAGATGATTTACAAATATATTATTCTGGATCAGATGGTTTTATAAAACAACCAGTTGGTACAATGTGGACTGAAACACCAGCTTGGTGTGTCACGAGTGCAACTGGTAGTGAATATATGGCTAGATTTGATGAGAATGGATCCTGTAAATTGTATTATGATAATTCAAAGAAGTTTGAAACCACTACAGACGGTGTTCAAGTTAACGGAGATTTTAAAATCCTTAACGGTGGTGATGATATATTCTTTGATGCTTCTGGAAACTGGATGCGATGGGACGATGGTGTAAAAATACAGTGTGGAAATAGTGGAGATCTAGAAATCTACCATGATGGATCTAATTCTTACATTAAGAATAGTGGAACAGGAAATTTATTCGTAGATATAGCTGAAAGCTCGAAATTTGACGTACATCATGATGGAGAAACTATTTTTGCTGGTTATGCAGATGGAAGATTTGAAGCTATGTATGATGGTAGTATAAAACTTCAAACTACTTCTGGTGGTATAACAGTACACGGATCAGTTTCAACAGCCGACTTGAACCTATCAAACTTAGACCATACAACACCTAACGAAGTAGATAATACCAAAGGTAGTTGGTCTATGCAAGAAGGAGCTAATGATTTATTCCTTATAAATAGAACTAATGGTAAGAAATACAAGTTTAATCTTACGGAGGTAGTTTCATAATGAGTACAATAAAATTACCCGCCGCAAGTGGCGGAGGATCGATCTCGATCAAAGGACCATCTTCATCAGGAAGTGATACAGATTTATTAGATACAAGTGGAAATGTACATATTACAGGTAATCTTGGGGTAGGAACATCACCTTCGCATTTAGTACATATAGAAAAAGACACAGGATCTGGAGCTGCTGGAACTAAAGTAGTTATTGAAAATCCAAATACAAATAGTGTTAATAATAATGTCGAATTATATCTGAAAACAGCCAGAGGAGATTTTGGTTTCAAACATTATAATGCTACTGAATCTTATATTCAGGTTCCAGATCAGTTAATTATAAATACAAATAATGCCACTTCAGCTACTCAAGCCTTACATATAGATACTTCTCAAAATGTAAAAGTAAGTAATGGAAACCTAGTTATAGGAACCTCTGGTAAAGGTATTGACTTTAGTGCTACTGCTGGACCAACTAATGATACCGCTGCTGCGAACTGTCTGGACGATTATGAAGAGGGAACTTGGACTCCTAGTTATAACAACGATGGTGATTGGGTCCATGGTGCTATTACAGTACATCGTTATATAAAAGTAGGCAATCAAGTTACTGTATCTGGTAATATAAGAAGTAATGAAAATACTGCTGGAAATAATGCCTTTTATATAACAAGTTTACCTTTTACTTCTGCTGATATTAGTAATATGAAATGGGTTGGATCAATGGGAGGTGATAATGGATGGAATAATACTAACACTTCACTTATTGCTCTTATATCTCATAATTCTCAACATCTAAGATTACATAAAAATAATACTGGAGTTGGTATGGGTGATATTTCTTTTGGTGGAGACGTAGGACCAGACGCTAATATCTATTATACCATTACTTATCAGGCAGCATAATTATGAGTAAATTAATAACAAACACAATACGCCACACAGGTGCGTCAAGTGATAGTATCACTCTTACAAATGATGGTAAATTAGTTGGGCTTAATCAAGCTAGTCCTACTGTTGGTTACGGTTGTGATGCTTCATTACATATCCATTCAACATTATCATCAGGTCAACGTGGAGCTGCTCTACATTTAACTACTAATTCATCAGGTGCAGCAGCAGGTGATGGATCCAGAATAGCTCAGGTTGATGGTGATCTGATGATTACTAATCACGAAGATGCAGGTGTTTATATAGGCAGCAATGGTACGAACAGAATAACTGTCGCTGGTGGTGGAGATGTAACAGTAAATACTGGCGATCTAATATTCGGTACTGCTGGTAAGGGTATTTGTTTAGGAGTAACTTCTAATACTGATTCCAATACGTTGGACGATTATGAGGAAGGTGATTGGA
>VTLG01006791.1_pt1 | contig 10654 bp, 15 predicted proteins | sample 4694571 | NCBI WGS metagenome assembly VTLG01 (sample SAMN12604809, study PRJNA352737) | marine metagenome | biome: ENVO:00000447; feature: ENVO:00000209|ENVO:00000569|ENVO:01000036; material: ENVO:00002151; isolation source: viral sequences binned using virsorter ... | reverse complement strand
GCTTATTCTAGCTTAGGGGGTCCTATGTAAAATAGGAACTAATGTGGCAAGGAAGGTAAGAATTTTCTGGTATAAATTTAAAAAATGGTTAAACTACTATCCGGAAAAATCTTATATGAGAAAAACACATGATTAAACTTTGGTTTCTAATAGCCCTAATGGCTTACCCAACAGCTCCAACAATAATGTATAAAGGCTTTTTTGCCTATGGCACTCTTGAAGCGTGCGAGAAGAACAAAATAATTGTTGAAAATTCTATAGTAGATGTAGAAACAGAGAGGGGTGGGGTCTTTTACGTTGACACTTACTGCTTAGAGATGTATGTTTTTCCTGGACAAATGGAAGAATTTGAAAAATTAAAGAACAGAAAGTTAGGTTTTGGCACATAACTAGCACATAATCAACACACTGGAGAAACATGCGTTACTTATTGATTTTATTAACGATTTTACTTTATAGCCCGGTCGCACGAGCCGACGACACCAACACACAAACCAACACATCTGGATCCAACACCAATATTACGGGTGGATATGATAGTGAATCGACAACCAATTATAATTCTGGATCAAGTAACACAACAACAACCAACAACGACACGAATAGTACAACCAATAACAATTCAACGGTCCCACCTCCTAGCGCAAACTCTCCATCATACTCAAGCATGTCGCAAGACGTGTGTTCAATGGGTGTGAGTGGATCTGTTTCAACTGGCCTCGTGGGTATTTCAGGTGGCAAACATATCGTCGATGAAAATTGTGAGCGTATTAAACTCGCTAAAGTATTACAAGATTTTGGAATGAAAGTTGCAAGTGTCGCGGTGCTTTGTCAAGATGCACGTGTACATATGGCAATGCAATCTGCAGGCACACCTTGTCCGTTCGATGGTAAAATTGGAAAAGAAGCGCAAGCGATGTGGGAAAAGTATCCTGAGCTGCGACCAGACTATGAACAACATTTAGCGAGAACAGAAATCATAGAGAAAATTGACGCAGAAATATTAGCGCAACAGCTCAAGGAAGAGGAAGAAAGACTGGCGGAAGAAGCTAGACTGAAAGAACTTGAAGCACTAAAGGAGGAAGAAGATGAAATCATTGTGGAAGATATTACTCCTCCTGTTGATAACTACGCTGACATCGACCGCGAATAGTGTTGAAGTCACAACAGACAATCTATTAAATAACTCAACATTCGGAACAGGGACAACCTATTCCAATGATAGTTGGACCATTACAAATGAAGATTATCATAATTATACTTCATTAGGTGGGGGAAATGATCCTGGTGGTGCCGTTGCTGCGGATAATGCAACAAATATAGAACAAACCATAAACTCTTTATCCACAGCTGCAGAAATGACGGTTAATGAGATTCGTCGTGGGTTCTCATCTGAACTATCGGCAGACATATGGTATTGGAATCAATACAACAACACAACAACTCTCAAACAGACAATCACAGATAATGAAGGAAATGTAACCATACAGCAACGTGTCATCGCAGATACTGGTTGTGGCAGCATCAATTGTGGATCCTACACGAATTATACAGATACATATGTTCAAGGAACCAATACAAAAGATGATTTCAGCATCAAGGTCAATGTTTCAAATACGAACAACAGAGGAAGCAGTCACTATGGTCCTGACATTGATGATATAGAATTAAAGGTGACTTATACGGATGTTCCACCCATTGATGATAGCACACAAGAAGAATTAGAAGATATAACAGAGGATATAGCAGAAGATATCCCTGATTTTGAAACCATAGAAGAAGATTTTACATTTGAAGAAGAATTTACATTCGAAGAAGAATACTATGTATGGGAAGAGGATTTTTACTTTGAAGAAGACTTCACCACGGTATGGGAAGAATTTGACACTGCATGGGATGACTATGAAATGGAATTCAATGATGAGATATATTTTGAAGAAGAAATGGAATTAGAAGAATTTGACACCGCAATAACCATGGAAGATGAATTTTTTGATATGGAAATGCCGGAAGAGGAATTCTTTGAGTTTGTAGATATGGAAATGCCGGAAGAAGTATGGGAAATGCCGGAAGATTATGAGATGACGGAGATGGATACATTTTTCACTGAAATGAGTGAAGACGAGTGGGAAGATATAGAAACCATGTCAGATGAGGAATTTGAAGAATTCTTGGAAGAGGAATTTCCTGAAGAATTCGCGGAAATCCAGGAAGAAATGACTGAACCACCAACAGAAATGGCTGAAGAAATGATGGAAGAAACAGTTGAAATGGAAGAAGAAATGGTGTTTAATGAGGAGGAAACAACGGAGCCTCCTGAAGAGATGATCGAAGAGGAGGAGCCTGAAGAAATGGAGGTAGCTGAGAATGATTCGGAACCTACTGAAGAGACTGCAGAAGCAGTGGAAGAAGAGCCGGAGTCTGAAGAAAGCCCACAAGAGGTTGTTGCAGATGAAGGCGAAGCAGACGGAGAAGAAAGCATTGCATCTGATGAGTCAATAGAAACAGAAGAAGAGACTGTCGCTGTTAAGAAAGAGAAAATGGAAACAGTCAAAGCCAAAATTAAGGCGAAAATAGAATCAATCAAAATTAATGAAATCAAGGTGGCGGAAGTAAAACCCACCTTGTTTTCAGATCAACCTAACCTGAACGAGTATTCCAATGTGACTTTTTATGCCCCTACGGAGCTCAACTACGAGGTAAATGACGCATTTTTTGAGCAAATGAGCCTGGATATGTATAATAAACAGATATATGGCGACGTGACATTGGCTAATTATACGCAAAATGACGCGGTTGAGGTGCATCGTAAGAAGCTGGAAGAAATTTCTATGAAAAAACGTGCAATTATGATAGAACTAGAACAATTAAGAGGCAACTAATGAATAATATGATTACTAAATTAAGCTCTGTGGCGGCTTTAATCGGCGTCATTGGAGCAATTGGTGCAGGATTCGTGCAATACGGAAAGCTTACAGCCAAGATAGAAGAGCTGGATGAAAGAGAAGCGGTTATTAATCAGACTGTAGATCTTGAGCCATTGCAAGAAAAGATTTCAGTCTTGGAAGTGCAGCTCATTGATAGAATCAAGAAAGTTGATGACAAGATTGTTGTTGTGGACCTATCTGGAATCAAGGAAGATATCACTGAATTAAAAGGAAGGTCTGTTAATCTGAAACCATTGAATGATGCAATTAAAGAACTAGAAAATGCTATTGCGGAACTCAAACAAGAAGTGGCAATTGTGAAGAAAGAAAATCAACTGCAGGACATTTTAATTGAAGAAATAAAAGAAAAGGGAAATAATCCCTTAGCTAATTAATGAAATTATCGGATTCGACCAGCATCAGCATGCCTGCGAGGAACTTAATCTCGATCGTCGCCGCCGTTTCGGTCGGCGTCTGGGCATTTTTTGGCATCCAGGAGCGCCTCAACCGGTTGGAGACATCTAGACAGCTGATAGAATCTGATCTGGAGAAGGCGGTTGAATTTTCCGTGAAATGGCCCAGAGGTGAATTAGGTGCCCTGCCCGCGGATAGTGAACAATTCATGTTAATTGAATATATGGATGGGGAAATAACCAAGATGAAAGAGCAACTTGAGTCTGGAATGCATAATAAAGTCAACATTGAATTTTTGAAGGAGCAAGTCGCAAAATTGCAGGATGATGTAGAAAAGCTCAAAGATAAAGTCCGTGAAAATAATGGCATAAATTATGATTGAATCAGTCATAGCGCTTTTAATGTATATGGGTGTTACGGTTCAAGAACACGTTCCATTTGAATCATTGGGTGAATGCCTAGCATATAAAAGAAAAGCAGAACGTTCAATGGGCGTGGATGGCCCAAGACTGGCTTGCTTACCAGTGAAAGCGGAGACAGAAATATGGGAAGAAGATGGCAAGAAGCACATCATCAGGATTATAGAAGAATAATGCTTGGAATTATTTACTTCCGTATTTCTGAATTACTTTCAACATCGAATAAACGCCGTTCCGACGTCCAGGAGTCAAAAGGGTATCGAGCTTCAAATCTTTTAAATCATCTTCGTCGAAAGCTGCGATCTCTTTTTTTGTAGATCCGCTAAATACATCAGCTAATAAACACACCATTCCTTTTGAAATCAATGCGGCTGAATCAGCTGTAAAGTAGATTCTATCATCACTAAAATGAGGAACAAGCCATGTCTGTGATTGACAGCCTGGGACCTCGAACTCTTTCAACTTAAACCTCTCCGGCATAATAGAAGATCTCTTTCCCAACTCCATCAGCCAAAGATAGCGATCCTGCATCTCTGGAATTTCATTCAATGAATCAACATAAGTTTTAAGCTTAGTATCTATAGCGGATTGCTTCATAGGCGTCATCCAGTCCACCTTCGGTCCGACGTAGTAGGCTTTGGCCCACTCGTTCTTCCAGTCCTTACACCAATACCATTGGGCAACATTTTTTTCTAATCTCTTTTCCATTTATACCGATTTCTTTTGTCCCATCTCTTATGCCATGCCCATACGCTAACTTCACCTCCGTAATGTTCGCACACCCATAAAAACCATTCACATAGTCTTTTTCCCGGGTAGTAAAGGTACCGGGAGGTCAAAAAACCTCTTATATGAGCGTTTATGAAGGTTTTTATTTGGCCAAAAACCGTCGGTTTATCCTTTGGGTCCCAAACCTCCATTATTTGTCCTTTTTATCTGTTTCATCCACAAACAATCCTAAAACCCAATCAATTTGTGAAATAGCGCCTTTTAGACCCATCAATGTCGCTTCCAGATTGCCCAATGCATTTCTACCTTGGCTTATTTTTTTAGAAACATCATCATGTTGTGTCTGTAACGCTTTTTTTCTTTCTTCTACATTTTTTTTATCCATCAGTTTTCTCCTTCATTATGAATAATTTTGCATTAAACGCGATGGTAATTCTTTGTCTATCCTTGTGAGGATTTGGGACTACATCATGTAATAAGTAAGAAGGAAATAATACTATGTCTCCATCCTTCGGTTCGTGCCCCATCCATCCGGAAAAAGGCATACCACTGGGAATTAATTTATTTATCTGTTCGTGTGTCGCAAAACGTATAACTCCTGTTCCTGTGCCTTGAACATAATAAACACCAGAAAGATCACAATAGGTCAAAGCGTGATGGTGTAACATATTAGCAGCTCCTGGTTCATTGACATTAGTCCAATAGTTTATCTTCGCTTCTACATTTACTCCTTTAAGATAATTTCCGGTCCATTCTTGAACAATTGTTTGCATTGGTTTATATAATTCAGTGGCACATTTATATTTAAAACTACTTCTCCAACAACCTGGATTAGATGCCACCATATTTTTAGAATCTTTTTTTCTTTCTTCCTTTATTTCAGTTAAAATAAGATCATTTAAATCTTTATGTTTATCATAATTAAAATGAAATAAAGGTGTTTCCTGTATTGGAATTTTTGATATTTCCATTACCCTTTCCTTCCTGTTTTACGTTTGCGCCATCTAGCTGATCTTAATTTTCTTTTCTTACTACCCAACTTTCGACGGCCTCTGTGTTTAGCTAAGCCCACCTTAGCCATTAAATTATAACCATTTTATCTTTATACTTTTCATTCGCTTTTGATGAGCATATGGGACCGCATAAAAAATTAATAGGATATTTCAAGAATGGATACCATTGTTTAGCAAGATGATAGCGCCAAGTGTTTCCATCAAACCAGTCTCCACATTGAAAACATTTAAATTCTGGTCCTGGTCGCACGCTTTTTGGATTAAAATCATTTTTAGACGCCACAAAGACCCTCACACTCATCCGCGAATTCCTCGTCGAACGTTTCTCCAAACAAACTTGCTTGTTTCGGTTTTTCTTGAAAATCTATGCTTCTAAGTGGTTTAGCTGATTTATGTAAAAACAATTCAGCTTCTGTGTTCTTTAATCCATGTCTAATTTTATCATCAACTTCACATGCATCTTCAAAATCTGCTGGATAGTTCTTTTGCATGTTTTTCCACTGATCATTATGATGGTATGGACATCCTATGCAGGATGATTTACCCGGCATTGGGTGTTTGTTAATATCACGATACCACTGTAAACAGTCAGCACGTGACATTTTCATTTCTATCAAAGGCCAACGTGATTCCAACCAATACATACGTGCTTTTTTCATACGCATTGCTTCATCAGTAGATATTCCAATCCACTGCTCTACCACCATTCCTTTTTTAACACGGTGTTTTGGTTTAATACCAAGAAGTTCTCTCATCTTTTTTTGGATAGGAATAACCTTGTAGTCATGTGTACATTGTCGATATAACATTCCAACTCTCCCTCCATTTGGACGCGCAGCGAACAATGGTGGATTAGGAACTCTTCCGGCAAAAGATTTACTTTCCTCATTTGATCCTTTAATGGGATTGGCCGCACGAATGAGATCTTCACGAATGTTGCTTCGTTCAACCGTGATAATAGGACAAATTGTTATTGCTTTTTTAAGATATTCCACGTGCTCATACACGAATGAGGGTTCCCATCCTGTATCAGCAAAAATCATGTAATCTGGTTTGTGTTTGGTCAGTCCTTCTTGTGCCATGAGTGCCAGACAGGATGACTGAACCCCTGCCCCGAGTGAAAGTACGCGCATGGTTGGCTCTCTTTTGTTTCCTTCTTCATCAAAATATTCTGGCTCTTTTGTAGCAGCCACTGCCGCCATATTGTTAAGTTTTTTCTTGTCAATTTTTGTTGACATTTCTTGTAGAAGCTTTCGCCTCTCAAATTCCATTTGTTCCGGATTGATTGCAAATCCATGTTTAACTCCATCAGCTCGTTTTTTACCTTGATCTCTATATCCTGGTTTTTTACTCATAACTTTCTAACTCTCTCATTATTTTAATAATTTTGGACGGATAATACACGTCTTCCGCGTAAATTGCAAGTGTTTTAGCCAATTTATCAAGATCTACCTCATCCTTAACATATTGTTTCAATCTTTCATCTCTAAATTCATCATAATGATGATTGTCATTTAATAAATCTATATAAAACATCATAGATTCACATTTATTATTAAATATTTTAACTCCCCAATCAGCATCAGGCTTGTTTCGTGGTTTTATATGTGGTTCTGATTCATCAAATTCCTTAATGCCCATTAAGTTATTAGCTTCTTCCGCAAAGTAAGAGGTCCCATAATCAGATTCTTGTATAGCTTGTGCTACAGCTAATTTCCAAGGAATTCTCATTGAAGGTTCCCATTGATTATTATACCATATTACACAAGCTCTAGCCTGTTGTATGAATTCCTCTTTATTGGAATACTCCATTTTTAATGGAGTAAACGAAATACAGAATACAACAGTTGCACATATCCAGTTCATTATTTGCCCCAGCTTTCCCCAAAGTCTATGTCAACTTTAGATGGAACTTCCAATTCAACACAATTTTCCATGACTTCTTTTACCTCTTTAGCTTGTTTTTCACTCTTAACAGAACAATCCAATTCATCATGAACTTGAATTAACGGTACTATTCCTAATTGCTCATAAACGTCGACCATAGCTTTCTTTGTCTGGTCTGCTGCCGAACCTTGAATTAACCTATTCAAAGCCTTATACGTATGAGCTCTTTTAATTGCCATTCCATACTCAGTCTGTGCTTGATTTAGTGGTAATGCTTTATGCACACCCCAAGATGTAGGTTCCCATAAATCAAATCGACACTTTCTACCAAGTAGTGTTCTAATTACACCCTTACTATTAGCACGATTCATCACGGCTTCCAACATTCCTTTCATAAATGGCACTTTTCCATGGAAATCCTGCAACATTTTCTTAGCGTCTTGGGGCTCCATATCCAATTCCCTAGCTAATTTATTATAACCCATACCATACATAACGCCTAATCCTATGGTTTTAGCTAATTTTCTCTCGACACCAGCCATATCAGCTGTTTGTTGATGAAAATCCAAGTCTTTTTGTTGATAAGCTTCTTGCACTTCTTTAGCACCCGGTTGGTCAATGAGCCTCGCGAAATGTGTTAAGAGCCTTGGTTCTTGTTGTGAGTAGTCCGCTTTGAGCCAGTAATCACCCATCTCCGGGATAAAAATTTTCCTAATGTCTTGCGCAAATTGACCCCTGCTCGGAATCTGCTGTAAATTAGGATGATTGTAACTAAACCTACCAGAGACAGTACCTCCACTGTCAGAGCGTATTTGATTGATGTGAGCATGTATTCTTCCCTCCTCATTATGTTTTAAGAGTCCATGCAGAAACGTTCCTCTTAGTTTGTTTAATTCCCTCGCCTGCATGATTAAACGTGGCAATTCGTGCGGATGGTCCGTGAGGAACATCTTTGTAAATGAAGGAGCACTAGTCTTGTCTGTTCTTTCATATGGTAAGTTCAATGCGTCAAATGCTTTTGCAATAGAAGCCGCAGCCCATATTTCAATATTAAGACCGGTTAGATCCTTAATTCTCTTAATTAACTTCTTCTCTTTGTTCTTAAAACGTTCTGCAAGTTGTTCGGCGCGAGCAAAATCGATTCTCACTCCTCGCTTAGTCATATTAAAAATCACGTTGATTAAACGACACTCTATGTCGTATACTGTCTGTAAATTATCCTTGGTGATTTCCCATGACAATTTTTCATGAAGTTTTAATGTTAACCTTGCATCTTTTTCAGCATATTCTCCTACAAATTGTGCCGGCAATTTGTACATTTCATTCTTCGGGTCTACTCCAAACGCATCTGCGGCTTCCCTTAATTTTACTTCGTTTTTTCTCTCCCCTAGGTATTCTCCTGCTATACTATTTAGGGTATAAGAAAAACGATTCTCATCAATAAGTGCCATTGCAACCATTGTGTCGTGAATGTTTCCTTTAACATCTATTCCTAATGTCGAAAGCCAACCAATGTCATACTGCGCATTGTGAAATACTTTATCTATTTTCTCGTCTTCACATAAAGACTTCACATATTTAAGGACGGCTTTTCTGTCCATATTACCACCACCTTCGTGATCAATAGGATAATAACCAGTAAAACCATTGGAAGAAACAGCAATACCAATGACCTTTCCCCTTTTTCTAGGCCAACCTGGACCTTCTTTAATTAACTCTGGGTCACACGTTTCCAAATCAATTGAAACTTTATTATGTGTGCTTAAATCAGGAAATGTATTGGGAGCAACCCACTCCGAATTTATTTCCTTAAACATATCTTTCATCATGAATATTCCTCATCTATTAATAGTTGTGCGTAGTGAATGACTTTCTCTACGTCCTGTTTTCCTCCTTTAACACTGTGCCGAGTAATATACTTCACAATGTTTCCTTCATACCAGCCAAGCTTATTCTTGACAATATAATCACTAGGTTGAATAGACATTTTCTTATAATGATCCCCCCCAATTTGTTTATCTTTAGCTTTCATATTATAAATCCTCCATCTCTTTGTGGTTGCACTATGTGTAAACTATTTCGTACGCGTGTCGCAGCCACATAAAAAACACGGCACTCATCATCTGAATCTTTCTCCATCGCCTCTTGTGATTTTCTTGACAGATCCGTCAGCATCATCACATTATCAGCCTCACCACCTTTAGCGCCATGTATGGTGCTTAAATTAATAGTGGGCTCAATTGTCAATGATTCGTTTCTTAATTCTATAGCTCTTAAAAATTCTTTATCTTTATTTCCAACTTTGTCAAAAGCAACGTCCCAAGGACGTCCTGATACCAATAGTCCGTGTCTTAATACTAAATCCTCAAGCTCATATGTCTTTTTCTCCGCTGTTTTCAATCCTTTATGTCCTCTTTCCACTCCTATGTCTGTTGACATATATGCATACATATCCTTGACAGCTGGTAATTCTATTTTTTCACCTACACTCAGTCTTCTCCAAGCATCAACAGCATTTAATAATTTCTTTGATATTGGAAGTCTGTTATTTCTTTTATAAATCAATCCCTGCATTCTCAGATCTCTTTCTATTTCATCCAATAAATAATTAGTTCTACCTAACAACAGCCAACTACCTTCATACTCATTATAGTTAACACTCTCAGGATAGGAATGATATTGTAGTAATCCTTTTTTATTTGTCCCTTTCCAACTCTTTGGTCTTCTGTTTCTTACTCTTCCAATAATTTGTTGTGATAGTTGCTGAACAAGTGTAGGGCATCTGTAGGATTGTGTTAATGATTCAACTCCTCCACCCAATTCTATGAAGTGTTCGACATCCGCTCCTGCCCACCTGTATATCGCTTGATCATCATCACCACTTATATACATATTTCTCACTGGGTCTTGACAGATCTTATGTATCATACGCCATTGTAATTTACATAAATCTTGCGCTTCATCGACAAATACGACATCTAACTTTGGAACCATACCAGATTCAATAAACATATGAATCATATCAGTGAAGTCAAATACCTCTCGTTTCTTTTTAAATTCTTCTAAAGATCTTTGGGCCCTAAGTAGTGCATGCCAAGAAACATCAAGATTATAAAAATTATAATACTTTTCCAGATCCATACAACGCATACGCGCTAAATTAACATGATTAATTAAAATATTATCAGTTGTCATAACTCCACCAGAATCAATTCCATCAGCCACGAAACCTAAATCCATTCCAAAAGAATCAGAAAACTCTTTG
>VTLG01005037.1_pt1 | contig 10654 bp, 5 predicted proteins | sample 4694571 | NCBI WGS metagenome assembly VTLG01 (sample SAMN12604809, study PRJNA352737) | marine metagenome | biome: ENVO:00000447; feature: ENVO:00000209|ENVO:00000569|ENVO:01000036; material: ENVO:00002151; isolation source: viral sequences binned using virsorter ... | reverse complement strand
CGAAAGTGATGTCAGAGTTACCAGATTTTTTAACCATAGGTATATCTACATAGTTCATGGTAATTATAAATCCAGACCATACTACTACACCTAGTCTAACTATAGTTCCTAAAAATTCTATTTGATGCTCTTTATCTTCTGCAACATCTTTCATTTTTTTTAAGAAACTTCTGGGTTGCCCTTTGATAACTTTATCTTCTTCCATGCTGTTTTTAATATTGGTTTCATAGCTGTAACAACCCATTTAAAAGCTGCTGTTGCAGTTAAAGTTGCAGCTACAGAAACGACTGCTGTAGTAGAAGCCGTTATAAGTATTTCGTTTTCTGGTAAAGGCATTTTGAAGTTTGTAAACGGTATGTCAACTTGCCTTATGCCAGTAGGTGCTTCTTCTGTAGTCTCTGGTTCTGTACCTTCTGGCTCTCTAAGATCGCTAGGGGGTACTACCAAAGGTACATAACTAGGAACGTCAGCAGTGGGTAGCGGTATAGATATTGTCTCGTATTTAGGTGCTGGAGGTATTTTTATTATTGGGAGTTCCATTTTTTAGGATCACCGAAAAAATTAGTGTTTAGTAAATACCTTCTTGGCGTATTAGTTTGAGTAATACCAGCATGTTCATATTCTGAATTAAAAATCAACATTCTATTACGTTTAGATTCTACAGTAAATCCATCTTTAAATGTAGTTTTACCATTACAATCGTTAAAATAAAGTATTGATGTAAAAGTACAGTGGGCATGTATAAGTTGGTCGGTATGCCAAGGTCGTTGCTCTGGCTCAACTGTATAGATATCACAGTTTAATTTACAAGATATTAAAGATTGTACTTCAAGATACTCAAATACAGGAAAAAAATCACTTTTATGTTGTGTATTTAAGTGAGCTCGTTGATGATATACAGGATGTGTAAATCTCCAGTCACCCTTGCTTGTAGAATGACCAACTGTTCCATGTGGCTGTAGTTTCCAATATATTTCACTACCAAGGACTATATGTTCTAAAGTTCTATAGTCCTCTTCTGGTAAAAAATCATCAATAATACGTCTAATCATTAGGAGGGTGGTGTAGGGTAAACAGGGTTATCAGGGTCAGTTGTAGCTGGTAAATCACGCAATGATTGGCGATATGCCTTCCACTCATCTGACATAGTAACGTCAGAACTAGCCATCCAATCTGTTTCTGCTAATAAGTCGTTACGTTTATTTCTTATTTTATTTTTTTTGTTTTCTAAATTTAATTCAGCTAACTTAGACTCGATTTCTGTTTTAGTTGGTTTTGGGATAACAGAACTTTCCCACGTTAAAGTATCGTAATCATTTGTTATAGAGTTATAACTCCATTGCACTTTTGGATCTAATTCTTGATAATTAGGAATAAGTGCACGAATTGCATGACCTATGTTGCAATGATTTCTAATAAAGTATTTCATTATCTTATCCAAACTGTGCAGCAAAAATCATTAGTGTTACTAACTGTTGTATTATCATTGTCTCCACGATTAGTTCCAGGAGCATAGTAATGAGCAAATTGGTTATCATCATACCCTACTTTCCCGTCTTGGTCTGTATCTTGTCCACAATCTGAATCGGTGCTACTTACACTCCATTTCATATCTCTAGAACCACCAGAACCATTTGATTGTGTATGTATACACCACATATTAGATGTTGGTACCATAAAACCAGTACGTTTAATTTGATTGGTAGAACCATCATAATCAGCTAATTGATGTGATTTTAAACTTCCATTACTCCAGTTTCCAAACCCATCTCTAGCACCATAAACACGTTGTCCAGCTTTGCCTTGATTTATATCTCTGTTTTCCATCTCAACAGTTGAGTCAATTCCAGGATCGTCACTTGAGTTATTTGCAAGCCAGTTATATAATCTAGTGTCATTATTTGATGGCTGACCAGGGCCTTCTACTCTGTAAATCCAATCACAAGCTCTAGTACCTAAAATATTACTACCATCACTAGAACTATAAGTTATAACTCTAAATTCTTTTATGTGCATACTACCCCAATCGGCAGACCATTTGGATGCTCCAGATGTACTAACATCTGCCATTCCTCTTACAGAATCCAGCCTATCTGCCATTCCAGTACTTAAAGGTTTTTTCCATCTACCAACAAGTACCCAACCTTGATCTCCACCTTGACTAGAACCTGTACAGTTTAAAAAGTAAGCATCTTGTACACCTCCGTCAGGTGTATTCATTTTGTATACACCCGAAGCAAGTCCAGCACCTTTAAGTTGGTCTGGGTGGGTAAAACCCCCAGCATAATCTACTATACCATTATCATAATTAATAGCCATTATGAAACCTCCGTTAAATTAAATTTATATTTTTTACCAGAACGGTTATTTTTTAAGAACAAATCTGATTCTCCTTCTTGTATTGTCCAGTCACCCCAAGTACCATCTACATCGTTAGATGAACCTTGGTTAGATAAGTTAAGGTCATTGGTATATATGTTTGCCCAACGTAATGATGAAGTTCCTAAATCTCTAGTGTTATTAGCTTCGGGAACACAGTTTCCTGTTATAGTAACTCCAGTGTTAGTCGTTTCCAACTTCATGCCATTATTATACATTAACTGTACGGATCCGTTAGCGTCAGCATGAATTATAGATTCACCTGTATCACTATTTAAATGAAAGTGATTAGTAGACATTGTTATATATCCACTTCCTGTATCTCTTATATTCAAGTTACCAGTTTTGGAATCAATATAGTTGTCAGTTCCATCATGATATATGTCTAGGTCAAAACTTGTTCCAATCCTTAACTTATTATTATCAAGCATTTGAATATTGTGACCGTTAGTGTCTAAATATCCACCTAGCTGCGGTGATGTGTCAGATACTAAATCTGTGTTAATACCTGTAAGGTTTGATCCGTCACCATATAATGTGTCAAAATATCCGTTAGCTACTCTTTGACCAGTTGTACCAATATCATAAGAGCTATCAGCCATTGGATATAAGCTACCATTATCTAGTACTGACCACCTATCTGCTCCTTCGTGATCTCTTAATATAATCCCATAAGTACCAGAACCACCTTGTAAGTATAAAGAATTATTATGGTGTTGAATTTTTGTACTATTTCCCGTCCACGATCCATTAGAAAGTCTAATATCACTATTACCATTAATAGTTATAGCACCAGCACCACCAGAAAATGACATGTCTGCTGTTGCTACATCTGCTGTGTTTGATCTTAAAAATGCACCAGAATCAATACCATCTAAAGTGTCAGCATCTAGTCCACTGCCAGAGCCGTCTACAGTTTTAATAGCTGTAAGTATTTCAGCAGCTGACTGATCGCCAGTTGCTCCAGATTCAATTCCATTTAATTTACTATGATCTGCGTCAGTAAAAACGTTACTGTCAGATGCTGATTCTACAAGTGTACGTATCTCAGCAGCAGTCTGATCTCCAGTAGAACCAGATTCAATACCATCTAATTTACTACCGTCAGATGCTACGTCTCTACCGTCAACTGTTCCTGATACGCCAATATTTCCTGTTACGGTAACTCCCCCACTTGCAGTTACAAGTTTTTCACTACCATTATGGTATAATTTTACTGCTCCGTCACTTAAACCTTCAATAATCTGTTCACTATCAGTAGCATTTGAAACATTAAAATAGCTAGTTACAAGTTTTAATCTACCTGTACCAGCATCTTTAATATAACTGTGACTACCATCGTGATAAATTTGTAAATCATTTGAAGTACCAAAAGTTATCTGTTGACCTTCAGTAACACTAATATTTCTGCCATTAGTATCTAAGTTACCACCTAGCTGCGGTGATGTGTCTTGAACTACGTTAGCTATAGCACCGCTAGATATACCATCTAACTTATTACCGTCAGCAGCTACGTCACGACCATCTACGTTACCAGATACAGTTATATTACCTGTTACGTCAACACCAGAAGAAACATCTAAGTTACCTGTAACGGCAGCTCCTGATCCAGTAACTTCTATCTTTGTATTACCACTAGATTGTATTTTTAAAGTACCTGTACCATGATCGTTAATAATAGAATCATTACCATTATGAACTATTTTTAAATCTTCATGAGTTCCAACTAATAAGTTTACGTTATCATTTAGTTTTACGTCACCTGTAAATGTATCTCCAGTAGTCTGTGCTCCACCTCCAGATGCTACAACACCATCTACCCAGTTTGCACCATCGTACACTTTTAATCTGTTAGCAGATGTGTTGAAGTATAAGTCTCCTTCAGCTAGAGTATTACCACCACCATCTGTTGTAGGGTTAGAAGAATGGACTTGATATGTGTCACCAAAGTTATTAACAGAGTTTATATTAGCAGACGCATTGTTAATACTTGCTATGTTTGTAGCTGCTGTATTTACGTTTGATATACTACCTGCAACCGTTGTTACGTTAGCATTGACACCAGCAACAGTGTTTACATTAGTTGTGTTACCCGCAACTGTAGTTACGTTAGCATTAATACCAGCAACTGTATTGACATTTGCAATATTAGTTGCAACTGTGTTGACATTAGCTATATCGCCAGCAACTGTATTTACGTTAGCTATGTTACTAGCAGTTGTATTTACGTTTGTTATACTGCCAGATACAGTTGTAACCTCTGTTGCTTTTGGTACTAATCTGTGAAACGCATATGTATGTAGTGTAGATGTTGTTTCTACTATTACACCAAAACCTGCGGATAAAACGGTTGATCCACACCCTGTAATAAGTACAGTGTTACCAGTTCCCGCACCGTTTGCAATAGTGACTGTGCCACTACTTGGTGTACGTGTGCTTGATATAGATTTAACGGATACCAAAGTACCAGTACCATTATTAATATCAGGATTAGCAGTCGGAAAAGATGTTTCATTTGCAATAGGTACGAAGCCACCAACTTCTTCAACTAAATCAATAATTCTGTCGTTAATAGCTGCGGTTGTAGCGATAGTTGTATCGTTGTCTGGGAATGTGTCACCATCTTTAATAGTATCACCAGAACTTATGTTAAAAAATCTAGCGTCAGCTGCTGCTGAAGTCAAGAAAGATGTGTCATTAGTTGTAGCAGATCCTTGTTCAGATGCTGTAATAACAGTAGCACCATTTAACTTGTCAGCTGTAATAGACCCTGCTGCATAGTGCTCATTATCTAAAGCTCCAGCTACAATATGCTCAGAGTTAACAACATCATCTTGTATATTATCTCCATCTATAATATCATTTTGTAAATGAACATGTTGAATAGAGTTATCTGTGTAGTGTTCTGTATTAACTGCATTATCAGCTAATTTAGAACCGTCTACAGCGTCAGCTTCTAACTTACCTCTTGTTACATTTAGATCAGCTATTTTAGATGTAGTTACATTTGAGTTTGCAATCTTAGCTGTAGTTACATTTAAGTTTGCAATATGTTGTGTGTCAATAGACAAATCTACATAATGCTCAGAATTTATTGTGTCATCTGGTATTTTGTCTGCATTAACAGAATCATTAGCTATATCATTAGTAACGATTGTACCAGCAACAATATGATCTGTAGTAACAAAGTTTGTGCTTGGTTGATCTCCTCTAAACAAGACACCTTCTATAGTTAGTGCTTTGTTTCTACCGTCTTGTGCTGTAAAGTTAGATTCAGTAGAGGAGTTGTTAAGATCTGTGGCTCTTATAGTGCTGCCACTTGCAAAAGTTGTATATGAACTGTCTGCATCTCTTGTTCTACGCTCACAAAATACTACTGCACCCTGCGGTAGGGCAGAGTTGAACGTAATTGTATTGTTATCAGTGGAAAGCGTGTAGTTATATAAAGTTGTACCTGCTGAAACTGCAGGGAAGTATAATCCGTCTGTGTTGTTCACCTGTGGGTGACTAGACTGTGCAGTACTACCAGTAGACTGGCGTAACTGTAGCACTCTAGTACCACCCGACAATGTGACATAAACATCTAGATCATCTTGGTTATTCAGTTGTATCCCGACAGGACTAAATACAGTTGTAGTTGCATTAGACGTGGCAGGGAAAAGTTTTTTAGTTGTAACTGCCATTGATAATCAATGTTAAATACCGTGTTTTTTTAAATCATTTAATACGTTATAATTACCTTTCTTACTATAGAACCTTCTAAGTTCTCTATCTTTAATACGTGCATACAATTCAGGGTTCTGAGCACGTAATTTAGTTATTGCTTTTTTCTTTTCGTTTAAAAATATGTTTTGTACCTGTAAATAAAAACGTTGATCTACAGGACGCATACCTTCTCTTGCTAGTAAACCATCATCTTTATACTGTTGTACAGCATCTTTCCATTGTTTACTAGTAACAAGTTTGTTTAACCTAGCATATAAATTACTTTCAGCTAAATATTTCTGTAATTCAGACTGTTCAAACGAGTTTAGTTCTTCACCTTTCCAAGTTCTTAAAGCCTCTGGTAAATTATAGCTAATACTTTGTAATGCTTTTTTTACAGGATCTTCACCAGCGTAAGTGATAGCAATAGGACTTAAAGAGTTCCACATTTTTAAAAAAGGGTTAGAAGTATACGGTGTAAAACGTACAGCTTTGTTTCCAGGGCTTAATATATCGTACTTAGGAGCCAAGAATGACTTAAATCCTATGTCTCTTCTTATTGTAGTTTCCCAGAAACCTCTAGTTATTCTTTCATTTTCGTCCATTAAGTTACCTAACTGACCCATAAGACCAGAATAAGGTAATTGTGACCTAAATAGTTTTGCTCCTATTCTACCTAACTGTATTTCACTAATATTACCACTAAATACTTGAGCAAGATCGTCAACACCTGCTAACATAGACTTATCAACTATCACACTAGCAAACATAAACTGTAGTTTTTGTAACATATCATCCCTAACTGTCTCTCCTAACGAGTTCTGATAACCAGCTACGTTAGCAACAGCCGATAAAATAGTGTTATATGGCTCCATATCAGCGTAAGATACGTAAGTATTACCTATTTTAAAGGAGTTAGGTTGTATTTTATTGTTTCTCCAGTGATCTCTAGTCTCTTTATCGTATGGTAATGTACCTGTCATGTTACCTGTCATAGCAGCAGTAAACGCTAAGAAGGATAACATACCACCTGTAGCTACTCTACCCTTCATTAAGGCTATAGCTTGAGGTATATCTTCCTTTCTAATACCATATTCTACCTCTATTGCCTTAGCATTTTTACCACCATTATTAGCAAACTCCATCAAATCTTTATATTTTTTGTTGAACCTAGCTATAACAGGGGTGTGTTGCCATGTTAAGTCTAAAGCATTAAAACCTGTACGTACAAATGGGAAGAAAAATCTAAATCCAGTTAACTGTCCTAATGACTCTAGTCCTTTCATATTACCACTTAATGGTTTAGTCAAGGCAGTTTCGTCACCTGCTAGGGCTGCAGCTTTATCTGACACGACCCACATATCATATGCGTCTTTTTTAAATATTTGTTCTCTAAAATTTTTCTCAGTTCTAGTTGCTACCTCTACTACGTTATCAAGGTCTACACCATCATCAATCGCTTTTCTGGCTGCCCTCATACGCATTTCAAACCTACCAATTAAGGTTCTAGCTAATGCGTCACCTGCACCCATAGCATTTTGTGAATAACGTACCCAAGGTGAGTTGTTAAAGTCTAGCATCATGTTAGCAATATTATAGTAAAACTTCTCTGAGTCTGTACCATACATCTCTACAAACTTACCTAGTTGTTTAAATTCAGCAGAATTTGTTTCTACGTTAAATTTACCTACATAACTTTGTGCTTTACGGTTAATACCTAAATCCCAGTTATGTCTAAACATTTTAAGACCTTCTGCAAACATCTCACCTATACCATGTATCTGTGCTGCAGCAATAACCATTTCTTTTTTATTACCTGATAATGCAGCCCCCACATAAGTCTGTAACGGACGTAATAACGCAATAAAGTTAGTACCAAGAATAGCTTTGATAGGTGTACGTAAACTACTTAATACAGAGTTATAGAACATACCTTTAGCTTGTTCTCTAATACCAGATCTGTATTCTTGACCTTTATACCTACCACCTTTCGTTCTTACCTTAACCCATTGTAGAGCATCATCAAGAGTAGTTACACTACCTCCAGATAGAGCTTGTATTTCCATAAGTGTAGAACGCTCTACATTATTACCATTTTTTGCTATTCTATCTAGTTCTTTATAAAACTCATCATATGCTTCATCTATATTAGCTAGTTCACCTTCTATAAGTTTTCTAGCATCCTCTGGCATAAGTTTGTTTTTAAATCTTTCTAGTGTACTACCTGCCATGTAACTCATCTTCTTATACTCTTTTAAGGCTAGTACAAGCGATTTGTTGGCGTGTTCCATTTGACGGACTCCAGCTGCCCCTGGGGGTAGTTCTAACGCTCCTGTAGCGTATAGAGAGGCTCTTTTAGACAATGTTTGTATAACCATTTCTAAAGCAACCTTTTGTTCTGGCGTACCAGTAACAACTTGGTTACCATCAGTCATATAATCTATGTAATTATCCTTTCGTTTAGGGTCGAAATAAGACATAAAATTCTTGTTTGTACCCTCTGCTACATCAGCATTTACTCTAGAATATAACTCTTCAGATTTACGTAATATTGCAGCTTGTACTTTCTTGTAGTCAAATGAGTTTAATTTATTGTCAAAAATTTCGTTGGCTAATTTTTCGGAAAATTCTTTGATAAATTTATAGAGTGACTCACTACCGTCAGCCATTCTTTCTATCTGTCTGTGTATCAGTACTTGTGAGTTAGTTGTACCTTCGTCTAGTACTTCTTTAACAACTCTAGTAGCCTTACCTTGTAAGTCTTTATTATCGTCTGGTACAAAAGTTTTATCCTGTTCACCGTACATATTAGGGTTACGGTCTGGATCAGGTTGCTTACTACCAAAGGTATCACTGTAAGTTGCACCTTCGTCATCAAACCAAGGGTCACCTATTTCTTCACCTTTTCGTACAGCTTTATTTTGTAGATCTTCAGCTCTAGGACTTTTAAAATCATCTTTATTTTGAGCATTATCAAAGTCCTCCATATCAGATGTAATAAAATCATCATCATCAATAAAAGGATCCCATCCACCGTAACCTTGTGTTTCCATTTCTAGCGTATATTTACGCTGCATGTTTTCATATATTTGTTTACGATAGTTTGTAAAGATACGCCTAGTTTGACTACCACCTAAACGAGAAGCAACAGAAGCATACAAATCTTTCATAAATATTGCAACTTCTTGAGTCAATCTTTTAAATGTACCTACAGGAGCTAAGTTATCATAATTTACCATAAACTTGTCAAACTCATCTGACATAGTTTCGGCAAAGTATTCGTCTAAATTTTTGTAACGGTAATTTGAAGGTGTATATATACCTTTTCTAAATAATTGTACATCTTTAGTGCCTGTAGCTAACCATTTAGCTTTACGGTTTGTAAACTCTAAATTTAATTTTTTAACATCATTTGCAGGTAAATATCTAGATAACGTATGCCACAACTCATGTATCATAGTACCAGTAAACTCACCTGTATCAAATATCTGTCTACGAATTTCTATAAGTTTATTACCAAAATTAAATCTACCTTGAACTCTTAGTTTATTTGTTATAGATAATGAAACATCACCAAACATTCTATCACCAATTAGGTTAATAAAATCTTCAATAGCTTCTACTTCATAACTGTCTAAACCATCTGTAATAAATTTTTTTCTTAATCTGTCAAGTATATAACCTGGGCCACGACTACCTTCTAGTCCTCTACCAGCTTCTATATTAGTCTGCCAAGGTTTTCTAGGAGGACGGAAACTAAATCCTCTACTGTCAAATATAGGTAAGTCAGTAGATACATCTGGGTCAACATCACCTTTTAAACGATACTTGTCTAGTTCTATCTGTCCATCTGGATTCCAATAGACTCTGACTTTATGTGTCTTGTCACCATGATTAGCTGTATATTCAATACCGCCATAACCTAAATCTTGTAAATCTGCATGTACTTCATCAAGTACTTGTGTGACTTCCTCACGGGGATATAACTGTTGATCTTTAACTTTTTGTATATAGTCTGAATAACTAATACTACCTTCTGTAGGCCACGCTGACTCAAACCTTCCTTCGGGAAATATTATATCACCATCGGCTGATATTTGGTCATTAAGAAGTCCTAAGCGTTTAAATGATGCAACTTCTGGATCTTGACTATCAAACGAATATTGTTTATCTGCATCTAAAAGTCTTACAGGTTCTTTTTCATTAACTCTGTACATCACCTTTTTCTTACCACTAGCATCCATGCTAATTGTAAGTCCTTGACCTTGTGGTCTAGCATCAGAAGCAACTGTAATATCGTCAACAGTATAGAAACCGTTACCCATTAAGTTGTCATCAGACCACCTACGACCATCTCTTACGTAGTAAGGAAAATCACCTGGGAGCCCTCTACCACTGCCATGAAAGAAAAGATCGTTACCTCTAACATCATTTAAATTACCTTTAGTAAGGTGTACATACATCTTACCTAGTTCTTCATCTAAGTTACCGACAACATGATCTTCCCAAGGGTCTGGAGGTATACCACGTCCATCAGCTGCAGCATCCTTGCTATGTGTTTCACGTTGTT
>VTLG01017242.1_pt1 | contig 10656 bp, 12 predicted proteins | sample 4694571 | NCBI WGS metagenome assembly VTLG01 (sample SAMN12604809, study PRJNA352737) | marine metagenome | biome: ENVO:00000447; feature: ENVO:00000209|ENVO:00000569|ENVO:01000036; material: ENVO:00002151; isolation source: viral sequences binned using virsorter ... | reverse complement strand
TGTTGTCTTTTCTCAAGGTCATAACCATTAGAATAATAAACCATTGTCGATGCTGCTGTCAAAGTTATACCATATCCTCCTGTTTGTGGCGTTCCTACAAAGAATCTACAATTAGGATCTTCTTGAAATTTTTTAATATTTTTTTGTCTATCTGCACTAGGTGTTAAACCATAATAATCTACATAACTTTCATCAAATTCTTTTCTAATTGCTTCAATAATTTTATGTACATCTCTTTGCCAATGAGCCCAAATAACAACCTTACCTTCAACCTCATTCAATACATTTATTAATTCATCCATTCTGTTATTTGCTACATCTTGAACTACACCATCGTCAGCTGTAAAGTGTCCACAAGTAATTTGTTGTAGTCTCATCAATTGTGTTAAAACTGTGGCTGTTGTCATACTTTTGCCATTAAGATGTGCTAATGCCATTTGCTTCATCTGATCATAAACTTTTCTTTGGTCATGGCTCAAGCTGACAATACGTTTCATAAAAGTTTTTTTCGGTAAATCTAAACATTCATCTTTTAAAACTCTGTATGAAAAAGCCTTTAATTTAGCACTTAATTCGTCAAGGTTTCTATAACCAACCGGGATTTCAATAGACCTTCCACCAAAATTCATCTTACGCATCACCGCATATCTTTGTCTAAATGTATAAAAGGATACATGACCTAGGAGCTCGGACCTTAAGAAATCACATTGCATGAATAGATCTAGCGGCGATTTTGTGACAGGAGAACCTGTAAGAATTCTTCTATATCTTGATTGAGATGCAAGAGAACAGATGTTTTTAGTTCGTTTAGCATCTTTATTTTTAATGGTTGTAGACTCATCAATAACCATCATAGTTCTATGGCATGATAAAAATTTAGCCGCAAAGTCAACACCTTTTCTAGTAGAAAAAGCATCAACATTCATACATAAAATATGTAGCTTTTCATTTGTTTCAAACAAACTTGTTAAAAGTTTGTCTTGTTTTTTAGTAATATTAGATTGCCAAAGGACATTGGTTACTTCTATGTGCTCAGGTAAATGCTCAGGTATTTCACCTTCATGCCAATTTTTATACACACCTTTTGGTGCAATAATTAAAAGGCCGTCGATCTTGCCATTATCATATAGCATTGCCGCATTGTCTATTAATACTTTAGATTTACCTGTACCCATCTCCATAAAATAGGCATAGTATTCTTTCATCCAAGAATTTTCTAAAGCAGTTATTTGATGCTTATAGGGTTTAGTCTTAAATTTATAATTCATAATTTTTCTTCTTTCTTGTTGACAATGCATTATATTAATTTATAACAAATGTCAATGAAAGAAAATACAGTTTATGTAATACAAGAAATTGCAGGAACCCGAGAAGGTAAACCTAGAATAAATATTATGGGTGCAGCTGAATACGGTTCTCTAAAATTTTTATTACCCGAGCTTTCACAAATAATATTTTCTCCAGGTCCATTAATTTTTAAATTAAGAAAGACCTTAAAAAATTTTACGAGTGAAGATTATCTTTTATTAACTGGAGATCCTGCTATAATCGGTGTGGCTTGTTCGATTGTATCAGATATAACAAATGGTAAATACAAGCTATTAAAATGGGATAAGCAAGAAAGAAAATATTATCCTATCAACATTAATCTATACGAGAAAGGAGAGATAGATGTCGATTAAACAAAACATTAAAGTTAAAACATTCACAGGTAGTGGATCAATTAACTTTGAAGAGGACAGAAAGGAAAGCTTAGGAGAAGTTGATAATGCTAAAGCCCTTTCTGATCAAGTAACCAAACTACAAGTTCTCGAAGACGAGATTGTAGAGCAAGAGAAAAAACTTAAGGAGTTGAAAAGAAATCAAGAGTTGTTGTCAGGAGAAGTTATTCCTACGATGATGACGGAGATGAATATTTCAACATTAAAATTAGCAGACGGTTCCGCTGTTGAAGTGAAACCCGTCTACGGTGCTTCTATTCCTGTTGCAAAAAAGGAAGAGGCATATACCTGGCTTCGTGAAAACGGCTTAGGTGATCTTATTAAAAATGAGATCTCCGTTGCTTTTGGTCGTAACGAGGACAACAAGGCAATGGCTTACGCCACCCTTGCACAGGGTCAAGGCTATGAACCTATCCAGAAACTAAAGGTTGAACCTATGACCCTTAAAGCATTGGTCAGAGAGCGTCTTGAATCTGGACAAGAAATGCCCTCTGATCTATTTAACGTGTTCGCAGGCAACCGAACCAAAATAACAAGGAGCAAATAACCATGAACCAAGTAGCAGAAAAAAAGACTGCACCGCTTCCTGCCAATACATTTGAGCAGGATGCAGGTCAAGGTCTTGGTAAGTTAGGTCAAGAAGATCTAGCATTACCGTTTCTAAAAATCCTAGGACAGTTATCACCTGAAGTAAATAAACGGGATGGTAAATATGTTGAAGGTGCAGAGCCAGGAATGATATTCAATTCTGTCTCTGGAGAGTTGTATGATGGTACGACTGGCATTAGTGTCATTCCGTGCTTTTATAAACTCGAATACATAGAGTGGAAAGATAGAGGAGAAGGATCAGGTGCACCCGTGCAAATACATGACTCTTCTTCAGACATCATGAGTCAAACAAAGACTGATGCAAACTATAAAGATAGATTACCAAATGGTAATTACATTGATAAGACTGCGTCTCACTTTGTTATGATTACCAATCCTACAGCAGCCACTGCTTTGATTTCTATGAAATCTACTCAATTAAAAATTAGTAGAAAATGGAACTCAATGATGGCAGGTATTAAGATGAAAGGTAAGAACGGTATGTTCACTCCTGCATCTTTTAGCCATGAATATAAGTTAAAGACAGTCCAAATGTCTAATGACAAAGGCACGTGGTTTGGTTGGGAAGTACAGAAGATAGGACCTGTAGCAAATGCAGAGCTGTACCAACAAGCAAAAGCTTTTGCTGAAAGCATTTCCGTAGGAAATGTCAAAGCAAAACACGGTGAAACCGATAAAAAGGATTCATCACACTTCTAATTCCTTTGGGAATAGTTGCAACAGGGGCGGGGAAGCGAGAGTGGAACCGCCCTTACTGATAGGATATGGAAGAAAAATTTATACAGATATTTAGTGGGTTCTCTGAGAACTATGGCCAAGCTGATATGCAACGGCTTGAAGTAGATCCTATCTCTAAAAAACAAAAACCTGAATACAGATGGGCACAACAAGAATTAACAAACGAAGCATACAATGAACATTTAATTGGAACAAAGTCAATTGGTATACAGCCTTGTAATGAAAAGAATCACGCACGATTCGGTGCAATAGATATCGATCCTCAAGAGTATGTAAGCTTTGATAGAAAATTTTATTTAGATAAAATAAAAGAATACGATTTACCAATCATACCAATACTTTCTAAAAGCGGTGGATTACATCTATATGTATTTACATCAGACTTTATTCCTGCAAAAATTATAAGATCATTTCTTACAAACTTAATACCAATATTTAATTTAAAACCTGAAACAGAAGTGTTTCCAAAACAAACAGAACTTGTCAAAGATAGTGAGACAGGAGAGATGAACAAAGGAAACTTTATTAATCTACCATACTTTAAAAAGACAGAGCGACGAGCTCTGAACTACGACGGTACAGAATTTACATTTGAACAATTTATAAAAGTTGTGGAAGAAAATTTTATAACAGCAGAAAGAATAAAAGAAATAGACGATAGCCTAGAGAAAAAAGTTTTAGAAGGATCTAATGCAGAGTTTAGTGATGGTCCACCATGTCTAGCAGCGCTATCAAAAAATAAATTATCTGATGGTAGAGATAGGTTTCTTTATAACTATATGGTGTTTGCTAAAAAGAAATACCCTGACAATTGGGAAGAAAAAGTAATGAGTGCACCTGTCTTATACTTTGAAGATTCAGTTGCTTGGTCTAAACAAAAACTTACACAGAAGATTAGATCATGGAAACAAAACTACAAAGGCTACACTTGTAATCAAGACCCAATCGCACAACATTGTATGCGAGGACTTTGTGTTAAAAGAACTTTTGGTATTGCATCTGACTTTCAAGATTCTTATCCATTGTGTGCAAACCTAGAGAAAGTTGATCTTGAACCAGAACCAGAGTATAACTTTGATGTGACTTTACCCGATGGTCAAACCGTACGATCTGTACATTGTAAAACAATTGAACACTTAACTGATCAAAGAAAAAGAAGAAATTCAATAGCAAAGTATGCAGGCTTTGTACCACCATTACAAAAAGGTGGTGATGATCAAAAAGTATTAGACGCATTATTTAAAACACAAAAAGTTATGCCACCACCCGTAGGCACAACACCAAAAGAAAAACTACACGACAATGTATATCAAAAGATTATAGGACCTGAAGCTAAGAACGATGCATCATTTAAGACAGGCACAACTTTGATTCAAGATGGGTATGCATATTTTAAATTTGATGTGTTCTATAAAAGATTAAAAAACAAAGGGTGGAGATACCAAGAAGATAAGACAGGATCAATGATGCTCAAGATATATAGAGATTGTGAAATAGATTTCTTAGATCAAAAAAGATTTCCTACAACACAAAATGGTAAACATAATAGCCCTACTAAAAATGTTGTAATGATATCAATTAAGAAGTTTGACAAGATAAAAATTTATCACAAAGTAACTGAACACAAAAAGGATATACTATGATCAGAAAGATATTAGGACCACCGGGTACAGGTAAGACTACAAAGCTATTGAAATATGTACAAACTTTTTTAAAGTTAGGCACACCCATAGAAAGAATAGGTTACTTTGCATTTACTAAGAAAGCAGCTACAGAAGCAAAAGAAAGAATGCTTAAGTTGTTTCCACAGTACGGCTACAGAGATCTTAAACATTTTCAAACTCTACACTCACTAGCATTTACAACTTTAGGTATGAAGAAAGATAATGTTATGCAGGCAGAACATTACGAAGAGATAGGTAAAACAATTGGTGTACAGGTATCTGTATACAAAGGCGGTGAAGAAGAAACAGGATACATAGATTCAGATAGTGAATACTTTAATTTAATAAACATTGCACGGATTAAAAATGTATCCACCAAAGATGAATACGATACAGATTTATATTCTGATGATATGGATTATAATTTAGTAGAAATTATAGAAGCAGAACTTAAGAATTATAAAAAGTCTTTTGCACTTTATGATTTTACAGACATGATTGAAAAATTTATAGGGTCAGAATTATGCCCTAAATTTGATGTAGTATTTATTGATGAAGCACAAGATCTATCACCAATACAATGGAAGATGTACGATATTATAAAACAAAATACAAAGATAATGATTCTTGCAGGAGACGATGACCAAGCAATATATGGATGGGCAGGAGCGGATGTACAACGATTCCAGGAAGAACCTGCAAAAGAAAAAACTTTACCTAAATCATATCGAGTTCCCATCAGAGTTCAACAAGTTGCAGACTCAATCATATCACAAATAGAAACTAGAATTGAAAAAGTGTGGGAGCCTAGAGATAACGAAGGACATTGTGAAGAGGTTTATGATTTAGATGAAGTTGATCTAACACAAGGTAGGTGGTTGATACTTGCAAGAACAAACTATCGTTTAATTAAAATGAAACCATACTTAATGGAACGAGGTATATACTTTGAATACAAAGAAAGAAAAAGTTTTAGTGCTAAACTATGGAAGGCAATCAGAGATTTTTCAAGGTGGACATCAGGTGCACAACTAACAGCACCTGAAATAAAAGATATATTTGATTACACAGGCCATGAGTTTGTAGGCGAAGAACATTTAAGTTATGATTGTGAATACTTTGATATTGATTCAAACGACACATGGTACGAATTGTTTAACGCAGATCCTGAACAAGTTTTATACATCAGGCAAATGTTAAGTAACAAAGAAAAACTTTCTGAGGAAGCAAGAGTAAAACTATCTACGATTCATTCAGCTAAAGGTGGTGAAGCTGATAATGTATTATTAATTTTAGATAATACAGAAAAGATACGTGAAGCAATTGATAAGAGTCCTGAGAAAGCAGATGAAGAACATCGAGTTTGGTATGTGGGAGTTACTAGAACAAAACAAAACTTATATATAATGGCAGCTAAGGAGGATAGATTAGGTTATGACATCGAATGCATATAAAAAACAAGTTGGAGGATCTCATTATCGAGATATGAAAATTCAACCAAGTCAATTTATAAACGAGAACAAGTTGCCTTTTGCAGAAGGGTCAGCTATAAAGTATATATGCAGACATGCTGCCAAAGGAAAGGAACAAGATATACATAAAGCAATACATTATTTAGAAATGATAATTGAAAGAGATTACAAATGAAGATACCAAAGTTTGAAGCACAAACTGAATGGGTAAAACCTACTGAGTTCCCGGACTTAAGAAAGGTAGACGAAATAGCAATCGACTTAGAAACAAAAGATCCAAACCTAAAAGAAAAAGGATCAGGGTCAGTCATAGGTGATGGTGATGTTGTGGGCATCGCTGTGGCTACATCTCATTACAAAGGATACTTTCCTATTGCACACGAGGGCGGTGGAAACATGGACAGACAAAGAGTTATGCTTTGGTTGAAAGACGTACTTGAATCTCAGTCTACAAAAATATTTCACAATGCAATCTACGATGTTTGTTGGTTGCGAAGACTAGGACTTAAAATAAATGGTGACATTGTCTGCACCATGATAGCCGCTGCGGTTACCGACGAGAACAGATTTCGCTATGATCTCAATAGTTTAGCGTGGCATTACCTCGGCTATGGTAAAAATGAAACAGCTTTAGCAGAGGCTGCAGAGAGTTGGGGCATTGATCCTAAGGCAGAGATGTACAAGTTACCTGCAATGCACGTTGGTGGGTATGCAGAACGAGATGCAGAGATCACACTTGGTCTTTGGCAAGAAATGAAAAAAGAAATATTACATCAAGACTTAGAAGATATCTTTGACCTTGAAACAGAATTGTTTCCTTGTCTTGTAGACATGAGATTCAAAGGTGTACGTGTTGATACTGAACGTGCACATGAAATGAAAAATAATTTAATAAAACAAGAACAAGATCTATTAAAAAAAATAGAACAAGAAACAAATATATATCCACAGATATGGGCAGCTAGAAGTATTGCTCAGGTATTTGAAAATTTAAAAATACCTTTTGAAAGAACGGAGAAAACAGATGCACCATCTTTTACAAAAAACTTTTTACAGGAACACGAACACCCTGTTGTAAGAATGATTGCACAAGCAAGAGAAATAAACAAAGCGCACACAACTTTTATAGATTCTATATTACGTTATGAGCATAACGGTAGAATTCACGCAGAGATAAACCAATTAAGAAATGCAGGGGGAGGCACCGTCACAGGTAGGTTCTCTTATCAGAACCCAAATCTTCAGCAGATTCCTGCAAGAAACAAGGATCTAGGACCTATGATTAGGTCATTATTCATACCCGAGGAAGGTCATAGATGGGGTGTATTTGACTATTCTCAGCAAGAGCCTAGGTTGGTAGTGCATTATGCTTCTTTGTATAAATTACCATCAGTCTATGATGTAATCGATGCGTATCAAAATGACCCTAACGCAGACTTTCACCAAACAGTTGCTGACATGGCAGAGATACCAAGAAGCCAGGCTAAGACAATTAACCTTGGATTATTTTATGGTATGGGTAAGGGTAAACTTCAGGCAGAGTTGGGTGTTAGTAAAGAAAAAGCTACAGAACTATTTAATACTTATCATGCAAAGGTGCCTTTTGTTAAACAGCTTATGAGTAAAGCATCTAATAGAGCTCAAGACAGAGGACAGATAAGAACTTTACTTGGAAGACTATGTAGGTTTCATTTATGGGAGCCAAATAGTTTTGGTATGCACAAAGCCATGACACACGAAGATGCACTCAAGGAACACGGACCAGGAATCAAGAGAGCTTACACATACAAAGCACTAAATAAATTAATACAAGGTAGTGCAGCAGATATGACAAAAAAATCTATGTTGGAATTGTATAAAGAAGGTATCATACCGCATATACAAATACATGACGAACTTGATATATCAGTTGAAGATGAATCTCATGCTAAAAAAATTATTGAGATTATGGAGAATGCTGTTACACTAGAAGTTCCGAATAAAGTAGATTATGAACACGGAGACAACTGGGGAGAAATACATGATTAAACAATACTATGATAAATTTATGGTATGGCAATTGCATAACAGAAGAGAAATTGTTTTTGCTATAGCAGGTTTTGTTATTGGTGCATTAATATTTTAATGACCCATGGCGTACTTAAATGCAAATATACCACCAACGTACGCACAAATAAAAAGAGAATATCTTTATGATTTACAAAAACATCATGGAGAAGTTGAAGATTGTATTATCTTTGGCTTATCAGCAATTACTGGTCGTAGCATACTATGGCATGCTATTATGGAAAACGGTGCAATATTTTATCGCTTACCAATTAGCGCGTTTATTCAAAAGGGATTTGACCCATCCCGAGTGCCCACAAGACGACTTGATGAACTACAGCTCTGGAATTGTTTTTCTTACTATCCTTCTGTCCATTCTTTCGATATCTTAGCAGGACAAGCAGGAAAATACATAGGTAAAGATAAGAAATGGCACCCAGGTAAATACTTATTTACTGTTGACTTTGCACATCCAGAGTCTAATATACTTGACACCGACCATTCGGAGATACCGCACGAACATAAGTGCGCTCACATAATTGCACTAGACGACGGCAATTTTGCAGCACAACCAAACAATAGATGTATATGGGATATACCTTCTTTCACTGTAAAAGATGACATACCCGACTGGAAAGTGCAGACAAACGAATGGAACGTAGAAGATAGTAGAGCTTGGCGTACAGAAGATACAGACAAGTTCTTCTATGAAATTGAGGAGAAAAAAAATGATTAGAGCACTTTTTAGAAAGTGGATTGTAAGACCACTTAGAAGTTTGAAAAGAAAAATTTGGAAGTAATTTATGGAGACTGCCAAGATGAATTATTATTTTACAGGTTTGTTAATAATAATGTTAGTTGTATTGGCTTTCTGCGGAGGACCACATGTCCAATAAAAAACCACTAAATATATCTGAAGAAGCAGCTGTGCAAATGCCTATGAAGACGGTTGCCTCTTTGATCATCATCGTTGCTCTTGGCACCATGGGTTACTTTCAAATTATAGAACGTCTCAATGTTGCAGACACTCGTATACAAATAATGGAAAAAGATCTTGAAGAAAACACAGAGTTTAGAATCAAGTGGCCACGTGGACAACTAGGTTCATTGCCCGCAGATTCTGAGCAGTTCATGATGATCGAGGATCTTTATAAGACCACGGATAAACTTAACGCACATATAGAATCTATGGCATTAAACAAAGTTAATATAGAATTTTTAAGAGGACAAATGGACAAAGTTTTAGTTGATATAGAAAAATTAAAAGATGCAAACCGTGAGATGAAATACACAAATGGTAATGGACAATGATAGAAGCTGTTGTAGGATTACTTATGTTTGTAAACGGAGAGATTAAAGAGGCTCGTTTGCAACCCTCAATGGCAGTTTGTTTACGCGGTAAACGTGAAGCTGAAAGAACTTTTTCTGAATCAGTTACTTACAAATGTTGGAAAGGTAAAGCAGAGTTAGAGGATAATATTGATGGCTCAAAATCAATCAAAAAGCTTATTATTGAATAACTTAAGGAAAATTAATAGGTTTGCACAAATGCTCAGAGATGATAGGTTTAGACAGCATAGAATAAATAGTAAAAAACTATATAATAGGAAGAGGGATAAAAATGAATTTAAGCAGGAACTTTAGTCTTCAAGAATTAATCAAATCGGATACTGCAATCCGAAAGGGTATTGATAATAACCCTAACGCAGACCAAATAGAAAAATTAAAATTACTTTGTGAAAATATATTACAACCCGTCCGGGACCACTTCGGCAGGGTGAAGGTCACTAGCGGGTTCCGTAGCGTAGAGTTGTGCACTGCCATAGGCAGCTCAGTCAACAGCCAGCACGCCAAAGCAGAAGCTGCTGATTTCGAATGTATTGGCGTAGACAATGCTGAATTAAGTGATTGGATTAATAAAAATTTAGAGTACGATCAATTGATCTGCGAGTTCTACACTCCTGGAGAACCCAACTCGGGATGGATTCATTGCTCATGGATTCCTGAAGGTAGACGAGCATCTTATTTATGGGCTTACAGATCAGAGGGTAAGACCAAATATAAACCTGTCATAGGCAAAGCAAAGGACTTAGTGTGAGGTGGGTAACTGAAATAGTAAATGGTGTTTGTCCTGATTGTGCAAAAGAATCAATACTTATATCGGTCGATCAATATTTTAAATGCACGAGGTGTGGTACAGAGCTCGAGCAAAAGATAAACGGAAAAATTTCTTATATACCTACAGGTGCAAGACCTGAAGACATTAGAATGGTTCTAAAAAACGATGGCGAAGAAATCTAAATTTGGTGTTAATACATATATAAAGAAGACCAAACCAAAGATTGGTCGTCATAAAAAAAATATGAACAAATCAGAAAAACGTAGTTATAAACCTTACAACCGACA
>VTLG01012612.1_pt1 | contig 10661 bp, 12 predicted proteins | sample 4694571 | NCBI WGS metagenome assembly VTLG01 (sample SAMN12604809, study PRJNA352737) | marine metagenome | biome: ENVO:00000447; feature: ENVO:00000209|ENVO:00000569|ENVO:01000036; material: ENVO:00002151; isolation source: viral sequences binned using virsorter ... | reverse complement strand
TAGCAGATGGAAAAATTAAAAGATTAATAATTAATATGCCACCTAGGCATACTAAATCTGAATTTGCGTCTTATCTACTCCCCTCATGGATGGTAGGACGTAAGCCGGATTTAAAAATAATACAAACAACCCACACAACGGAATTAGCAATTAGGTTTGGACGTAAAGCAAAAACGCTCATCGATTCGCCAGAGTATCAGCATATTTTTAGCACCACGCTTCGCGAAGATTCAAAAGCGGCTGGAAAATGGGAAACCGCGCAAGGCGGGGAATATTATGCAGCCGGCACCGGTTCGGCCATAACGGGCCGTGGAGCGGACTTACTTATTATTGATGATCCACACTCAGAGCAAGACGCGTTGAACGCTGGAGCGCTCGAGAGAGCTTACGACTGGTATACTTCAGGACCTCGTCAAAGATTGCAACCTGGTGGAGCAATTATTTTAGTTATGACTAGGTGGAACATGAAAGACCTAACGGGAATGCTTTTAAAATCTCAAAAGGAAGTAAAATCCGATCAGTGGGAAGTTATAGAATTTCCAGCGATCATGCCTTCAGGAGATCCAGTTTGGCCTGAGTATTGGAAGAAGGATGAACTCGAAGGTGTCAAGGCTTCTTTAAGTGTCGGAAAGTGGAACGCGCAATGGATGCAGAATCCAACGGCGGAAGAAGGATCCTTAATTAAAAGGGAATGGTGGAAGGTTTGGGACAAAGATTATATTCCAAAATTGTACCATGTCATACAATCTTACGACACGGCTTTTTTAAAAAAAGAAACCGCGGATTTTTCAGCGATTACGACCTGGGGAGTTTTTTACCCCGATCCCGATTCGCCAGCCCAGCTACTCTTACTCGATTCGTTTAAAGAGCGGCTGGAATTTCCAGAATTAAGAAAAGAGGCGCTTGAACAATATCGCTATTGGAATCCCGAGACGGTGATCGTCGAAGCGAAAGCATCTGGACTGCCTCTAACATATGAATTGCGTAAAATGGGGATACCTGTTATAAATTACACTCCTAGCAAAGGAAACGACAAACACGCTAGGGTCAACGCCGTCGCTCCGATTTTTGAGAGCGGAATGATTTGGGCGCCCGATGAAAAATTCGCAGAAGAGGTAGTAGAAGAGTGTGCTGCATTTCCGTATGGAGATAACGACGACTTAGTCGACAGCATGACACAGGCGGTAATGAGATTCAGACAGGGCGGCTTTATTGGTCATCCCGAAGATGAAAAAGATCAAAAACTGCCGCAAATTGAACGAGAGTATTATTAATGAATTTATTTAAAATAATGCAAAGCATTCGAGGATGGGCGCAAGCGGGTAAAATAGATTTTCCCGGCGCCGTTAAATACCTAACTGATTTAGGGGTTAAAATGGATGGCATTGTCCATCAAGCATTAAAAAACGTATTTAAAGAAGGTAAAGCAAGAGATCCCGACTTTGGTAATGTGGTTCAAAAACTTCCAATCGATGATGCAGGCATTCCCTTCAATCCTAAAACTTTAAAAAGCACAAAAGAAAAAAGAGGAATTACTGCAGCAACAGAAGCCGACAAAGATATCGCTTTTATCCAAGAAGGAATTGATGACCTTAATAAAGTTGAAAGAGAAGCTGATCTAGTATCTCAAAAAGAAGGCATTGAGAATTTATTCGATGAAAAACTTCCTAAAGTTAAAATGGGAAGCAGAATGAATTATGAAAAAATAGCTGACATGGAAGGTATTGATGTCGAATTAATCCGTGGCAAAAACTGGTCTGAAATTAGAGCAATCATAGCCGCGATTCGCGATAAGGCAGACGGTGGCAGAGTTGGCTTTGTAGATGGAGGCTGGGCCGATGATCTAACAGGTCAAGGTTTAGCTCTTTATAATTCTATGACCGCGGGCGGACATAGTGATGAAGTCATTCAAGATACTTTAACTGAATTAGGTTATTGGAGTGCGGATGGGGATGCAACGGAAACTGTAGAATCTATTGTTGGAACTGATACTACTCAAGGTGGAGATAATGATCGTGCTATAAGAATGCCGATTACTAAAAAATTTGACCCAGATAGTTTATTAGGTACTTCTGATTATTTTCCTGAACCGCAAAAAACAGGAATTTTACAAAAGGCTAAATCAAAAATTTGGGATCCTATTGCAACTGCCGCAGGAGTAGCTTTAGATGTTCCTCTTGGTTTACTTACATCAGGAGCAAAATTAATTGGTGGTATGCTTCCTTATAACGAACGAGCTGTTATGGAAAATAAAATGCTAGAATCAGGATTTGCATTAGATGACATTGGAAGAATCGTTGCGGCTGGGGATTATAATACACCGGAAGGAATTATGGCCGGATACAATGCAGCACAAATGACAGAGGATACTTTTGATAAAAGAATGAATAAGATTAGACAATCTGATTGGCAAAACAAAGTTAACCAACAAGCAAGAATTAATTTAATACAAAAAGCTAAAGAACAATGGCAACTCGCACAAGATGCCACTTCTAAGGATAAAATTGCATCCCAAGGAGGTCAATGGCACACAACCGGAGGCGGTCAAGATACTCCAGGCGCCGGTGGACAAAATGTTACATCATCTTCAGGAGATGTTTATGGTGGAGCAGCTTATGGATATAATGAAGCTGCAGAGAAATCGGACTACTATAAAAAAGGTGGCCTCGCTACGATGTTCACTAGGAGGAGATAGTGGCTCTAGAAATAACAGAAGATATTAAATTAAAAATTTTAGAAAGATTTCCTGAAGCTGATTTTAGCAAAGGTAAATTTGGATTTAGTAAAACAGAAACTCCAACTCTTTATGAAAGAGTTAGAGGTTTTGTTAGAAGTATAAGTGGAGAAAGAGCAGCTTACTATAAAACACCCCGTGTGAGAAAAATGTCAAGAGAAATTCAAAGAGGTTACTATGCAGATCCTGAAAAAAGAAAAAAGATATTAGAAAAAAATAGAAGATCTATAACTAAACCTGAAGCAGCTATTAAAAGAAAAAAATATTTACAAGATAGATATTATTACGGAGGGCAAAGAGAAAAAGATTTATTAAGATTAAAAGGAGACGTTGCTTCTAAAGGATATGGGGGCTATTTTAAAAATCCTGACAACGCTTTATTAAAAGATATGCTTAGGATGGCAGAACAAAATCCTGACTCAGGTTTAGAAATTATTAGAAAAGGCCCTAGAAATTTAATTGTTGGAGTTAAAGAAGGCGACACTATTTATCACGCTGTTGCGGCAAAAAGAAAGCCCGTAGCTTACGCTCCTAAAAATTCTATACCAATTACTAAACATCCATCTTTTAAAAAAAGATTTGAATTTACAAAACTACAAAAAAACTTTGCTAACACCAAAGTAGTAGGAACAGATTTAACATATGGTCAAGCTTTAGATATGTTAGAATCTGAAAAAGCAGGAAGTGCACTTCGAGGAAAAAACCCTGCAGAATTTGAACATGTTAAAGGTGCAGCTATAGATTATAAAAAAGGACAAATAGCTTTAAGAACAGCTAATAGGGAAAAACAAAAAATTCTTGCGGCGTTAACTAATAATCATATTACAAAAGCTGAAGCAGATAGACAGCTTAAAAAAATAGGAACAAGAGCTTTTGTGGATGGTAAATATATTGGAGCCCCTAAAATAGATCCTAAAAAACAATTTTCTGATTTAAAAAAATATGTAGATAGAAAAATTAATAAAGTAGAATACTTAAAAGAAGTTTATAGAAACGCTCCTAAAGGCGCTCCTATTGTAGAACATTTAGAAAAAAATATTGCTCATTGTGCAAAGGGATGTTTTATAAAAGTTGCAAATGCAAATCCTGAAAGAATTGCAAAAAAAGTAGCTGAAGATCCAAAACTAATTCGTTTATTTCGAGGCGAGTCTTTCCCACAAAGAAATATTAAATCATTAAAAGAGAGAGGTAAACATTGGGGAGCTTCGTTAGCTGAAATGAAAAAAGACACATTATCCGGTCAATGGTTTACTCCAACTCAAGCTCACGCAAAGGCTTATTTATCGCGTCCTGGTCAAATGAAATATGTAGATGTAACCCCTGCTGAATTAGAAGCTTTTAATAAATACAAAGATAGAGTGAATAAAAGAGAGGTGAAATATAGTACGAAGAAGAAACTGGGATTACCAGACGCGCCCACACACGGTGTTGCTGAATCTTTTCATCATCAAATTATTCCAAGATATAAATTAAAAGAAATGGAAAAAGCTGGCAGACTTAAAACTAAATGGGATCTTAATCCTTTGGGTGAAAGGTATATGAGTGACGTTCTTGTTAAACCTGCTAAAGGAGTATTAGAATATGATAATATATTAGGTGGTTTTGTAGATTCAGCAAATCCAAGTGAAGTAGTTGGACAAAATCAGCTTAAAGCTTGGGCTCAAGATAATCCTATGCCTGTTAAAGTTGGAGAAGCTGCTCCTGGAATATTAAGAAAAACTGGAAAAGCTTTAGCTCATTTAGGATTACCTTTACCAACAGCCGCAATGGATGCATATTTTATTGGTAGAGAAATTGAGGAAGGAAAATCTCCAGAAGAGATTGCTAGAAATCCTTTGAACTGGTTAGGTTTAGCTACAATGGATCCTTTAACGAAAGCTGCCGGCATGGCAGAAAAATCTGGTAAGTTAGCTTCTGTGATGAGACTTGGAATGAGTCCAGGTTTGATTAGAGGAGCAACGAGATTTTTAGGTTTACCAGGATTAGCATTAAGCACAGGTTTAACCGCTTACGATCAATATCAAAAATATAAAAACAAGGAAGGTTTTATATATGACCTTTTTAACCGAGAAGAAATTGACAACGCTCAAGTATAAGGGTAAAACCTTTTCAGGTGTTGAAACAATCAATAAGACAGTATAGAATAGTCAAATGGCTGATATAGATAAAGCATTACCCAATCAAAAAACAACTGTTACTATTCCAGGAGAAGTGGAAGTTGAAGAAGAAATCAAAGAAAAAGTTCAACAAGTTGATGCTGAAGGAAAACCCGTTGAAATAGAAATGACGGAAGAAGGAGGCGCAGAAGTCTCTTTTAATCCTGGGGCAGCTTCGCCTGAAGGTGGTGAAGATCACTATTCTAATTTAGCAGAATTTTTAGACGATGATATTTTAGATGGTTTAGGCGTTCAACTTACCGACGATTATAGAGATTATAGAAATTCAAGAAAGGATTGGGAAGATAGTTATCGAGAAGGTTTAGATCTTTTAGGGTTTAAATACGATAGAAGAACCGAACCTTTTAGAGGAGCGTCAGGTGTTACTCATCCAGTACTCGCTGAAGCAGTCACACAGTTTCAAGCAACCGCTTATAAAGAATTATTACCCGCTGATGGACCGGTTCGAGCACAGGTTTTGGGAGATGTGAACGAAGCCAAACAAGATCAAGCCCATCGTGTAAAAGATTTTATGAATTATCAACTTATGGATCAAATGAAAGAATATGAACCTGAGTTTGATCAAATGCTTTTTTATTTACCCCTGGCCGGCTCTACATTCAAGAAAGTCTATTACGATCAACTTTTAGGTAGGGCCGTTTCTAAGTTTATCCCTGCAGATGACTTAGTCGTGCCTTATGCAGCAACTTCTTTGGAAGATGCAGAGGCAGTGATTCATGTCATTAAAACTTCTAAGAACGATTTACGTAAACAACAAGTTTCAGGATTTTATCGTGATATTGATTTAGGAGAACCTCCAATTACGGAAAATGAATTAGAAAAAAAAGAACATGAACTGGAAGGAATTAATAAAGATAAACAAGATGATATTTATACTTTACTCGAAGTTCATACCAATTTAGATTTAGAAGGTTATGAAGATGTAAGCCCTGAAGATGGTGAACCTACAGGAATTAAACTTCCTTATGTTGTAACTGTTGATGAAGCTAATTTTAAAGTTTTATCCATTAGAAGAAATTATAAATTGGATGATCCTTTAAAAAATAAAACAAATTATTTTGTTCATTTTAAATTTTTACCAGGTTTAGGTTTTTATGGTTTTGGTTTAATTCACATGATTGGTGGATTATCTAGAACTGCAACTTCGGCATTAAGACAATTACTTGATGCTGGAACATTAGCTAATTTACCTGCAGGATTTAAAACGAGAGGTATAAGAGTTAGAGATGATGCACAACCTTTACAGCCTGGAGAATTTAGAGACGTAGATGCACCTGGTGGAAATATCAGAGACGCATTTATGCAACTTCCTTACAAAGAACCTTCACAGACACTTTTACAATTAATGGGAATTGTGGTTCAAGCAGGTCAACGATTCGCGAGCATCGCAGATAATCAAGTAGGCGATATGAATCAGCAAGCGGCTGTAGGAACGACGGTTGCATTACTTGAAAGAGGATCAAGAGTAATGTCAGCAATTCATAAAAGACTCTACGTTGGTTTAAAACAAGAATTTAAATTATTAGCAGAAGTTTTTAAAACTTATTTACCACCGACTTATCCTTACGATGTTCCGAATGCTAGAAAAGAAATTAAAGTTTCTGACTTTGACGACCGAGTAGATATTTTACCGGTTGCTGATCCAAATATATTTTCTCAAACACAAAGAATTTCAATGGCGCAAATGCAATTGCAATTAGCGCAATCGAATCCACAACTTCATAATTTATATCAAGCGTATCGAAGTATGTATGAAGCGGTAGGAGTAAAAAATATTAATGCTATTTTACCAGCGCCATTAAAACCAATTCCAATGGATCCGGCATTAGAGCATATTGTGGCAATGTCGAATAAACCTTTTCAAGCTTTTGGTGGACAAGATCATAAAGCGCACATTGATGCTCACTTACATTTTATGAGTTTAAACATGGTGCAAAATAATCCACAGGTTATGGTGGCAATACAAAAAAATATTTTAGAACACATTTCTTTTATGGCACAAGAACAGGTACAATTAGAATTTGTAAAAGAATTACAAGAATTACAAACGATTCAACAACAAATGGGACCAATGATGCAAAATCCAAGAGCGATGCAACAAAATCCACAAGCAATGCAAGCGCAACAACGTATTCAACAGTTAACAAACCAAATTGAAGCAAGAAAAGCGGTGTTAATTGCTGAAATGACAGCTGATTATGCTAAAGAAGAAAACGAAATTACAGGTGGATATGGTGGAGATCCATTAATGAAGCTAAAAGGAAGAGAATTAGACCTTAGAGCGATGGATAATGAACGTAAAAAGGACTATGACGAAGATAGAATCGGTTTAGACACGATGAAGGTGATGGTAGGAGACCAACAACACGATGAAAAGCTAGAACAGAACGAAGAATTAGCTGAATTACGTGCAGGAGTATCTCTACAAAAACAAAGAATGGCAGATAAGAGTAAACGTCATGATTTTGGTAGAAATTTTAAGAAAAAGTAAGTATAAATAGAAAAAGGAGATAATTATGAGCAAAGATTGGCAAAGAGGATCAGGATATGTTGATGCACCTAAGATTACAAAAGAATTAGGTGTTGGAAAAGATGGATATTACAAAGGTGGCATTAAAATTGAAGCTACTGATCCTATTGAAACTCAAACGGTTACCGTTAAAGGTACAAAACGTATGAGAGCAGATAAAAAACCAGTTAAAGCCAAGTGGTTCTAAATGGCTTGGTTCAGTTTAGCAAAAATAGCACTACAAGCTGGTGGTAAAATTTATGCCAACAGACAAAGAGCAAAAGTTGCTATGTCTGATGCACAATTACTACATGCAGAGCGACAAGCTCGTGGTGAGGAATCTTACCAAGGAAAATTACTAGAAGCGAGACAGACAGATCTTAAGGACGAATTCGTTTTGATAATTTTAAGTGCGCCCATAATAATTTTGGCTTGGGGGGTTTTCAGTGACAATCCGGAAGCTCTAAATAAGGTTAAAATCTTCTTTGAACATTTTGCGGCGCTTCCGACATGGTTTTCTTCACTTTGGGTTTTAGTCTGCGCCAGCATTTTTGGCATTAAGGGCACTCAAATATTCAGGAATGGTAAACCAGGCAAAAAATAATGCCTTTTAAATCAGAAAAACAACGAAAATATCTACATGCTAACCACCCTGAAGTAGCGGTTAGATGGGAAAAAAATTACAAAAAAGGTGGACCTGTCCGTGTTGCAATTGCAAGGGGATGTGGTAAAGTAATGAGTGACAGACGCAAAAAAACTAAGTATTATACTTAAGAGGAAAAAAATATGAGACAAAACGGAGTAAGATCAGATGTCAGATTTCCTTATGGGGAAGCTGGTTCTGTTAAAAAACAGGGTTACAAAGATCGTAAAGACGAATCCATTGCAATGAGAATTAGAAAGCCAAGAACTGCAGCACAGCTGAAAGCTTCTGCTGACGAATCTTATGGCAAATGGGGAAGCGCAGCTAAAAAATCTGGAAAGATTAATAGATAATGCCACAATTTTTTGATTCTACAGCAGCATTTCCAATGAAGACTAAAAGAAGCATTTATGCTTCTGGTGGTCGTGTTGGACTTAAAGCTGGTGGCAATGACAAATGGATTCAAGAAGCAACAGCATCTATTAAAAGAAGAGGAACTAAAGGAGTTTGCACAGGTAAAAAATTTGGTAGCAAAACTTGTCCTCCAGGATCTAAAAGATATAACTTAGCAAAAACTTTTAAAAAGATGGCTAGAAAAAGAGGATAATTATGGCAAATACAAGAAGAATGAATAGACTAGAAGAACTTGGCAGAGTAGATGCTGAAAGAGCACACACTAGATCCGGAGCAAGAAATCTTCGTGACGAAAAAAGAAGAATTATAAGTGGTCTTCGAGGCGGCGGAATTGCTAAAAGAGGCAAAGGAATTGCTTTGAAAAAAGGTGGTCATGTTCAATCTATGGGTAAAGCTAATAGAGGTGGCGGAATCGCCATCAAATAGTGGACGACTTAATTTTAATTAATAAAATTCAAAAGAGACTTAAAGAAAATTTACAAGCAATCGGCGATGCTATGTTAACTGGTAGTGGGGTTGACAATCACGAAAAATATAAGTATTTATTAGGACAGGCTCACGCCGTACAATTAACCTTACAGGAAATCTCTAACCTGCTAAAAGCTAAGGAGCAACATGACACAGGCGGAAACGTCATCGACATTAAAGGAAACGTCAAAAAATAAATCGGCGCTACTAGACAAATACCGAGAAGAAGAAAAAAATTTAAAAGAACCTTTACATCCCGACAATATTACAAACACTGATCAATTACCTAACCCTTCGGGTTGGAGAATTTTAGTTTTACCTTTTACACCTAAAGATAAAACTAAAGGTGGAATTTTAATTGCACAAGAAACTTTAGATAAATTAAGAATAGCTACAAATTGTGGCTATGTTTTAAAAATGGGACCTTTATGTTATTCAGAGAAGAAATTTACATCAGGACCCTGGTGCAAAAAAGGAGATTGGGTTATTTTTGCTCGCTATGCGGGTTCAAGATTACCAATAGAAGGTGGGGAAGTGCGACTACTAAACGATGATGAAGTTTTAGGAACTATTAAAGATCCTGAAGCTGTTCTTCATCATATTTAACATAGGAAAGGAACTATGCCAGAAGAAGAAAAAAAAGGAGATCTAATTGATGTAGGCGAAGAAGAAGGCGCTGAAATTAATTTAGATGAGAAAGGTGAACCGGAAAAAACGGAAGCACCCAAGGAAGAGAAGATAGAGGTTGAGGAAGTAGCACAACCCGAAGAAAAAAAAGAAGGTGGAGAAGTTGAAGCTAAAGAAGAGAAAAAAGAAGAGTTAGAAAAATATAGTGAAGGCGTTCAAAAACGTATTTCTAAACTAACTCGTAAAATGCGTGAAGCAGAACGACAAAAAGAAGAAGCTGTTGTTTACGCTCAATCAGTAAAAAGAGATAAAGAAGATTTAGAAAGTAAATTTTCTAGATTAGATAAATCTTACGTTTCTGAATTTGAAAGCAGAGTTAAAACTAATATGAAAGCCGCTAAACAGGCTTTAAAAACTGCTATTGAATCTCAAGACGTTGATGGACAAGTTACTGCACAAGAGCAAATTGCTACTCTAACAATGGACGCAGCAAGATTGAATGCTTTAAAAATTGCTGAAACTTCAAAACCTAAAGAGAAGGATGTTAAGATTACGCCTCAACAATATAGGCCACAAGTTACTCCTGATCCTAAAGCAGAAGACTGGGCCGTTAAAAATACTTGGTTTGGTAACGATTCTGCCATGACTTATACGGCTTTTGATATACATAAAAAGCTTGTAGATGAAGAAGGTTTTGATCCTAAATCAAATGATTACTATAATGAGGTGGATAAAAGAATAAGACTTGAATTCCCCCATAAATTTGGTAAGATGGAAGGAACTTCTACAGAAAGAGAAAAACCTTCTCAGAATGTAGCATCAGCGAAACGTTCAGCTTTCTCAGGACGCAGAAAAACTGTAAAACTCACACCCTCACAGGTAGCAATTGCTAAAAGATTAGGTGTGCCACTAGAAGATTATGCAAAACAATTAAAAATCACGGAAGGAGTATAAGCATATGGAAACAGACGATAAAAAAACTTCACGTGCGAGTCAAACTAAAGCTAAAACAGCTAAAAAAGTAGTATGGACTCCACCCTCATCTCTCGATGCACCAAATGCGCCGGCTGGTTACCGACATAGATGGAT
>VTLG01012178.1_pt1 | contig 10661 bp, 19 predicted proteins | sample 4694571 | NCBI WGS metagenome assembly VTLG01 (sample SAMN12604809, study PRJNA352737) | marine metagenome | biome: ENVO:00000447; feature: ENVO:00000209|ENVO:00000569|ENVO:01000036; material: ENVO:00002151; isolation source: viral sequences binned using virsorter ... | reverse complement strand
CACCCCGATGGGCCATGAACCTCACCGCGCACGGGGGTGGACTGCTGTTCCTTGATGAGATCGGGGGCGCACCGCCCACGGTGCAGATGGGGCTGATGAGGGTGTGCCTCGACAAGATCGTAGGCGACCACGCCCTGCCAAAGGATGACACTTGGGTTGTGGCCTGTTCCAATCCAACTGATCAAACGCCCGGAGGCTTTGACTTCGCACCGCCATTGGCCAATAGGTTCTGCCATCTCCCTTGGGAGTTCAGCCCTGAGACATGGATCAACGGCATGACCTCTGACTTTCCTATCCCCACGTTTCCCAAGCTTCCAGTGGACTGGAAAAGCTATATCCCAGAGAGCAGGGCGATGGTCGCTTCGTTTGCCAAGTCGCGCCCGGAGATGATATCGTCACTCCCCAAAGAGGAGTCGCTACAGGCGGGTGCTTGGCCGTCTCCAAGGTCTTGGACTGTTGCCGCTGAGATGGTTGGTGCTGTTCGATCCATAGAGGGCGATGACAATATTCTCACTGAGCTTGTCACCGGGTGCGTAGGCAATGGTGCGGGCCTTGAGTTTGTCAATTTCCTCAACGAGCTTGACCTGCCCAACCCGCAAGATGTCTTAAAGGCCGGGAAGAAATACAAGTTGCCCAAGGCGGGCGACAAGCAGTTCGCTATACTCAACAGCACTACCGCTTATGCTATCCGGAACATGGATCTCGACACTTGGAATCAGATCTGGGCAGTCCTTGAAGGTGCCGCAGAGCAGGGTGCCGTGGATGTTGCGGCGGGTGTCTGCCCCAACTTGGTGAAGTGCTACGAAGAGTCCTTGGGGAATGGCGTAGACCTTCCCTTGGTGGAGAGTGCCATCGAAGCGTTCATCCCGATGCTCGCCAAGTCTGGCATTTTACAGTCTAATTAAGGAAGACCAATTATGGCAATCAAAGATTACTTAGCCGATAGGGTTGAATTGGATGAGCTAAACTCATACTTCCGTGGCGTGGTCTGGAAGGATTGGGACCACCGCTGGTATGGGTGGGAGAATGAATTCGATCCCCAAGATGTAGAGAGTATAGAGTGGTGGCTTTACTCAAGGTGGAATGTTTCTTGTGACCACTGCAAAAATCTCCGGATAGCGAGGTCTTGGATACCGGAAGAGGTTGATGCTTTCGAGAGGTTACGGAAGAACGATTGGCCATCCGGACTGGAAGGCGGAGTAGACACAGACAAGGGAACTATAATGATAGGATTTAGCTATGGCGACTAACTCCGGAGTCCGGAAAAGCGAGAGGGCAAAGCCTATCAGCAAGATAGAGATGCTGATCAAGACAAGGCGAGGCTCCCCTCGACAGCAGGGCAGATACTTCTTGGACAAGAGCAAGTATACCAGAAAGACTAAGCACAGAAAGGATTGGCGCAATGATACATGAAGAGATACAGGCCGCGAGGCTTGCCGCTTGCCACAAGTTCCCCTATCTCAGCACGGGCATATGGGCCATGAATGTTATCCCATCTGAAGAGTGCATGTCCGGAGACACTCCCACGATGGGGGTAGATAAATACTGGCGATGCTACTATCACCCGGAGGTCATAGAGAAATGGACGGTGCCAGAAATCACAGCGGTATTATACCATGAGGTTCTGCACCTCCTGAGACGACACCACAAGAGGGCAGACGCTCTAAATGCCGAGCCTTCCATTGCCAACATCGCTATGGATGCTGAGGTTAATGACAACGTAAGAGATGACTGTCGATTCCACGGCAAAGATGGGATAGATGCGAGGCTACCAGAGGGATCGATCTATGCGAAAAGTTTCAATATGGAAGATGGGTTGCTCTGGGAAGAATACTATGCGAAGCTCCTCAAGATGGAGAAGGATGAGAAAATCAACAAGCCCCAGAAATATGGGGGCAGTTGCGCTGATGGGGTGCAACGAGAGTGGGAACACGGCAAGCCCGGAGAACCCCTTGACGGTCCACCGTTAGATCCAGATGAGTCCGCTACGTCATCAGAGGACAGTGGGGTCAACCCATCTGGCGTTGAGTCTGGACGCTCAGAGCTTATAGAAAGGGACATTGCCAACAAGACCCAAGAGATGGCGAAGAATAAAAGGGGACGGGGCATTGTCCCCGAACACTTCCAGATCTGGTCTGAGGAACTTCTCTCTCCAAAGGTCTGTTGGCAGAAAGAGCTAAGAGCGCAGATCAAATCTGCTATCGCCCATGTCAGCGGGCAGACTGACTACACCTACAAGCGTCCATCAAGAAAGCAAGATGCCTATGGTGCCATCATTGCACCCGCCATGCATAGTCCTCGCGCACGTATCGCCATCGTAGTGGACACCAGTGGATCTATGATGGGCGGAGAGTTGGATGAGGCGATGGCAGAGGTCGGCGGCATCTGCAAGGAGGGGGGTGCCACTGCCTCAGACATATACCTCATCGCCTGTGACAGTCAAGCCTCAAGGGCACAGAAAATTATAAGTGCCAAGCATGCTGACCTGACTGGCGGGGGAGGCACCGACATGGGCATAGGCATACTGTCCGCAGAAAAAATCAAGCCAGCAGTTGACATATGCATTGTCCTTACGGATGGGATCGCCCCATACGGAGACCACAAGCCACGATTTAAAACCATCATAGGGATTGTTGGAGACTACAACTTAGAAGAGATCGGCAAAAGCTACCCCATTCCATCATGGGCCAAACCAATCATCATAAACAAGGAGGCAGGAAGGTGAGTAGAAAAAAAGGACTGCGCTACCCAGAGCTACCCTCATATAGGCTGAGGAGGTTCTCAGATATAGAAGTTCAAACCATCAGAGAGGCTGTAAACAGTGGTCTATACTACACAGACTTGGCCAAGGCTTTCAACTGCTCTACGCCTACCATAAGCAAGATCGCGAGTGGAAAAACATACACACACGTACATCCCGCCAAGTGCGACCAACTCTCAGGCAGGGGCAGAGGAAACAAAACGAAGGGGAGGCTACTTAAGGTGACAGATCAGGACTATGATGACATAGTAAAAAGATTTAAATCCGGAGAGTCCTCAAGAAAGATTGCGGCTGATTACAATGTCTGCCATGAAACCATTCGCAAGTATGGGAGAAGATTGATTGGCAAACCCCTTCGCAAGATTGGCGAGGATGAGGACTTTATGCCTACCTCTCACATTCCACTCGCCTCTATAGGAGCAAGAGGTATACCATATCCCGATGAGAAGTAGAAACAATAGTGCATCCATTAGGGCATACTTTAGAACCTATAAGCCCAAGGCGTGGGACTTTGACTTTGAGAGTGGTGGTCCTTTTGAACCATGCACCTACCCCGCGCCTTGGTGTGACCCGAATGGGTGCGAAGAGTGCAAAGAGTCAATCAAGAAAGACAAGGTGCGGAAAGCTTTTATGGCTCTTGCAGAGTGAAGATGTCTCCGGGTTGGCAGTTTAATGCAGTGCATAACTTCTTGACCGTCTTGAAGCTGACTGCTTTGTATTTGTTTCTTGCGAGAAAGCCCAATGCCCAAGGGGACATGCCAACCTCCAAGGCTAACTGCCTTCTGGATCTATAGCCACGATCCTTTAGCAGAGAGTCAACGTGACAAACTATTACCATGATGTGCTTTATTGTATGGAGTTAAAAATAGGAGCGATGCCCACTAAAGATGTTAGTCTTTAATGCTCGTCCGACAGCATCGCCCCTATCCAGAAAGGAGAGACCCTATGACAAGTCTCATGTATTAATATAGGCACATTTAATATCAATGCAAGTAGGCCTTATGGTTAATTGGTATTGACAAAGTATACCATATGTCATATATTAATAGGAGCAAGAGATCTCCTCTAACACTACAACCCAGACGGGAGTCCTAATGGAAGACCAAGAAGATCAATCTCCAATGCATCAGGAAGAGTGGGCGGCATTACACCAAGGCTTAAAAGAGCCATTCCCCCACGACCAGATCCACTGGAGAGTAGGTGCGACCACCAAGGACAAGTCGAAGGGCATGGCGCTCGCATACCTTGACGCGAGGGATGTCATGGACAGGCTTGATGAGGTGGTCGGGCCACAGAACTGGTCCGACACATACTGCGAGGTCAATGGAGTGACCGTATGCACGATCACCATACAGCTTTATTGGGAGTATGGTCCGGGCGTTTCCAAGTCCGATGGAGCAGGTGCCACTGACGTTGAAGGAGAGAAAGGAGCATTGTCCGATGCCTTCAAGCGGTGTGCCGTTAAGTTTGGGGTTGGTCGATACCTCTATCGACTCCCCGCTAAGTGGACCGCACTGAATGACAGAGGATACATCATCGAACCCCCATCTCTGCCCGCTTGGGCATTGCCAGCTTCTGATGCTGTTCCTACTGTAGCTAAGTCGCGGAGCACAACACAGTCCCCTGACGATATGAGGACCAAGATGGTTGCTATACTTCTTGGCATCCGCAAGCAATATGGCGATGGGGCAGAGCATAGGATCGAAGGACTCTGCACCTATTGGGACATAGAGCACAAGCCTATGGGGTTCATCGACTTCTCTGTCCTTGAGGATAAGAACGTAGCTCAAGCCCTTAGCCATATAATTAAACTGGAAAAGGATCTATCAGATGATCAAGATTGATCGCGACAGGGTAGAACACCTTATGAATTACAGGTCTATACCCAATAAGATATCCCTGTCCTATCTCACAGGCGTTGACCACAGCCACATCTGCAAAGTCTTGAAAGGATCAAAGCAGATGGGCATCATGACTCTTGACAAGGTATGCACCGCACTACGGTGCCAGCCGGGAGAGATAATAGTACACCACATTAGCGAGTAGCATCACACACAACCAAGGAGACACCCTATGACGCTCGAAAAGATCAACTCCAATAAGTATTATTCCAAGTACGTTCCTTCGAAGAGTGGAGAGAATAAGTATCTCGTAGCGCGGTGGCCCGGGGAGTACGGCGCGGGGGCTGAGTGGAAATGCACATGCCCTGACTTCTTCTTTAGGACTCACGAAGATCCTTCTCACATATGCAAGCACATCCGGAGAGAGAAGATGGAGTTCACGATTGCACACTTAAAAGCTGACTAAGAAAAAAAGTGTTGCGTGTTTTGGGAAGCATCTTTATATTCCCTAAACAATAATCAAACCCTATATCTGAACTGGCAAGATTTAGATAGCGATAGGGCACACGAAGAAAGCCTCGACCTCCGAACCATTTGTCTTCATACCAGATGATGGTTCGCTCTTGCCCGGAGAGTCGGGGCTTTTCTGTCCCCCTTGGACGGTTTAATACAGTAGCGAGGGGGACAGCAGAGTAAGCCGCAACTACGGGGGTGCTTCCTTATGCGGCGACCCGGCCCAAGGCACTGAGGGTGGAAGCGAGGTCTGGCATGCGGATCTTCAAGTAGAGTGCAAGCCTTGCACCATGTCTGTGTAAGGTGTGCTGACGCGATGGACTCATCCGAAAAGCGTAATTGGCACAGGGACTAACCACACATCTCAATTTTTCTGGGGTGTGGGGGTTAGTCGCCCTGTGCCTAAAGCTCAGGATCTAAACCGAAAGCGTAATTAAAAACAGATAGGAGTTGACGGTATGGCTAGGAGGCACACAGTATCAAGCAGTCAGGAGATGCGAGACATACTACAGGACCAAGGCCTGAGCCAGCATCACATCGATGATGTGGTTGGGACCAAGAACTCCCACGGCATGTTGCATGACTTGGCCGGGAAGGATTGTGAGGTGATCCTGATAGGGCCAACCCCAGAAGAAGATACAGTGTTTGCAAACAAGCAGGTTGTGGAAGATCAGAAGTCCAAGAAAGGATCTTATAACTGGCGGCACGAAAGAGATCAGAGGGTATCAAGGAAGTTTAAAGAAAGGCAATCCAGAAAGGGATGATATGAACAAGCAATCGGGACCACCAAAGAAAGATCTTGTCTTTTCAGAAAGCTACGCCAAGTGCGTCAGTGTTGCAGTCAATGTGGGTAGGTGGATGAAAGAAAGCGTTACCGTATTTCAGTCAAGCAAAACCGATCTCTTCTACTTTAGGCTTGAAAAAGATCCTCGCCCCATCATCGAAAATGATAGTGAAAAGCAAGCCTTTGAGTATTCTCCGGAGTCCGGAAAATGCCTATTGAAGAATTAGATCCAGCAGAGTGGGAAGACTTGGATCGGCCAGAGTATAAGTCAGATCCATCTGAGATAAAGAGAGAGGAAGCACTCGCCTCTCTGTATAAAACTGTTCCGGAGTTAGCACAAGCGGTGAAGGAAGGTGGAGATACCACAACCCTGTGGGCGTTAGCATGTATGGCTCGACTGGTATCATCAAGGCATGCGATGGACCTTGGATATCAAATAGCCCTTGTGTCTGATGTCCTACGGCAACGACTCATGTCCGGCGTTGTCGGAGATAGCACCGCAACAAAAGAGTATATAAACCACCTTCACCCGCCATCTTTTCTGCGGAAGGTACAGCTATACCTGACTGCTGGCCAAGCAAAGAAGCTTGCGAAGAAGCTTAAAGAGCACCAGATAATGTATGACAATAAGAATGACAGGTATTGGGGGTGGTCTACCCCAACGAGATTAGAGTTTGTTGAGTCTGTAGTAAAGGAGTATGATATAAACCAACCGGAGATAGAGTATGGATGATATAGAGGAACCACTTGAGCTTGTCCCTGACACCCTATACAGGAAATGGTGGTGTCAAGAGTGCGGGACTACCCTATACGAGGAGATGGAAGATCAAGCCGTAGAGATGGATGATCCCGCTATCACATATGGATTTAACAACCAGTGGGTAAAGCATCACAACCAGATGCATAAAATAGTAGCCATCTCAATATTCAAACATGCCCACATAGTGCTACCCATACCACGCCCAGCCCGTACGGAGAATAGTAGCTGGTAGTGAGAGGTAATAAGAATTAGTAGTGGAAGGCATTGCGTTGAAAGAGAGGGGTGTTGTCTTGGGGAAGCCAATGCACCTCTGGTCCTTATGGTTTTGTAGTGAGCTTACAAGATGTTGTAGGAGGGATCGCCCCTTCTAGAGCCACGCAAAATAAGACACAGACCCACGCAATGTCAGAATCCGGGGGGGGACTGATGCTCTCTTGTTGGGAGACAGAGGGTTGCCTTCCACTACTATTATTACTGGCACTTGACATAAATACCAACTCTTTGTTATATTTTATAAAAGAAACGAAAGTATTAATGATTAATATTAAAAAAGAAACCCCCAATAAGTCCAAGGGGGTCCGGGAAATGGCATCTATAGACACTGTAATCATACATTACACAGGGTCTACCAATGCCAAGGGAAGCGTGTCTTGGTTTGAAAACCCGGACGCCAAGGTGTCATCCCACTATGTCGTAGATAGAAACGGAGATGTCTATGACTTTGAAAGTTGGGGAACAACTCTATGGCATGCCGGGAAATCCGAATGGAATGGAGTGTCTGGGTTAAACAGATCTTCTATTGGAATTGAACTTGCAGGTACTTACCATTCTGGATTTACCGATAGTCAGTATAAGTCCTTGCTGGAATTAATGGGGACACTGTATAAAGGAATCGGGATTAAATATGTGCTTGGCCATGAACAGGTAAGTCCGGGACGCAAGGTAGATCCGGGACCATCGTTCAATTGGAGCCTCCTGCGAACTCATGCAGAGGATTCCAATGTGCCAGACCTGTCTCGCGTAGGTCCGTACATAATACAACCACCGAATGAGATAATGCCTATTGTCGAAGTTGCTGAGAAGACACCGCCGGGAGCCGACAAAGGGGATAGCTCATCATCCATTGGAGCAATAATCTCATGGATATTAAGATCTTTAAAAAAGACACAGACATAAAGCTACAGATATACGTGCATCCTATTTCAGTAGACAAAGCCCGCAACTATGCGGTGCAGGTTGCTGACGATATCTTATCTGACATACACGAAGATGACAGGATCTCTCCAGCCACATTCTATGTTGTGGACCAGCGGTTTCCACAAGTCACTACACATAACTTTTAACATATGACACCAAACGATACACTACATATTAGGTTAGGAAAAACCTACAATGCCGCACCAAGTAAAAATGCTCTGTGCGGCATTGCTGTTTCAAAAGAAGCGGGTGGCTGGCCCGATCAGAATGTTGGGGTTGTAACATGCGACTCAGATGGGCCATGGTCATTTGACAAGATCCTCGCTGGCAAAAGTTATCTGGCATACACGAAGAATTGGTGTGAAGATTGCTTAAAGCAGGGCGAAACAGCCATACCATTACTCGCATTAAAAGGGGGAGAGCATGAGTGATTCTTCTACATTGGCGGCAGACACAGAGACAGGGAAAAAGTATATACTCTCACAGTCCCATACGATAATACGGATATGCTCATCTCTGAAGTGTGAGATGGCGGGGTTCGGAGACAAGGCATCTCACGCAGACTACATCTTAGTAAAGGATGGAGTGTGTGGTGCGGTTATAGAAATAAAAAGCAGGGAGCTAACCTTAGACAAGCTCAAAGCATACAACAATCCACCCGGATATTTAATATCCAACGACAAGCTCGTCTATGGAGAGGACATAGCGCGGCGACTTGGTGCCCCCTTCTATGTCTTCGCTCGCCTACTTTGGGATGACATCATAGTATATTTTAAAGTGTTCGACTCTCACGGCATTCCAATGTTTGACTACCCCACAGACGTAACCGAAACACAGGAGACCTGCGAGGACAAGAAAAAGGTCAACAGAAGAAACGCATACCTACCCCTTAAGCATATGCGAACATTAAAAGAAGAAGAGGATGGTATTAAATCAATACTAAAGGAGGGGATCGATGAAGAAGAGCGAGTTATTGTCTAAGGAAAAAGAATGGGTCGAATACAGGAAGAGCTTGGAAAGCCCCGTCTATTTTCTTGAAATGGGATGGGCAGAACAGGGGTGGTTGTGCTACCAAAGAGTGTCACTGGTTGACAAGAAGGAGAATGAAGCAGTAGCTTACTTCGACACGGGGACTCCCATTGAAGAGAACGAGGAGCTAAGCTTCCGATCCTTTAGGGCAATGTGCACAGCACGATACTCAAGGGATCATGGGAAAAACCTACACAACAAGGTCATGTTAAGGCCTGAGATCTACCAGCAGTTAGAGCGAAGACTATGCCTAGATCCATACGAACAAGCAAGCGAAGAGGAAAGTACAACGCCCGCCGACAAGAGTTAGATGGGATAACATTTGACTCAAAGGCTGAGGCTCAGCGATACAAAGCACTGATACCACTGTCTAAGTCTGGAGCAATAGCGGACCTTCAATGCCATCCCAAGTATAAACTACATGTAAATGGAATTAAGATAGGTACCTATTCTCCAGACTTTTCTTATATAATAGATGGCGAACTAATAGTAGAGGACGTTAAAGGCAGGGCTACCCTGACCCCTCTCTATAGGTGGAAGAAGAAGCACATGAAGGCTGAGCACCAGATAGATGTGATTGAGATGTATTACAATTATAAGAATGATTCATTCTACTCTAAGTAATCCTATTCAACAAACAGTTCAGTGTGCCAAACATTAACACCAATGGGCCTTTCTGTTCTGTCATACATCCATTGATACGAAAGGCTTTGGTCTATTGCAATATTGTTTTCCATTAGCCAAGCGTCCAAAACAGACTGGATAGCTTCGGCTGATAAAAACATTATTGGTCCCCTGTGGTAGTTTACAGTGCTCTCCCCCGTAGGATCTGGACCTTCCATGTAGATCTACTCCTCTTTCCTTGGCCTACCTCTTTTAACTCTCTTGACCGGCTCACCTTGTTCTTCAAGGTCACGGATCTTGCGCTTAACCCTACGAAGCACCTCTCTCTTCTGAAAGCGTTTACTGCGAGCAATCTTCTGTTCATCCACGGGCATTATTCGTAGTCCAGTAAGCTCACCAGACAACTGAGCACCCGCCTCACCGCGACTTGCGGCTTGAGTGAGACGCTGGATCTTGCCAAGGGTTGGGAAGATGTTCCCCAAGGTAACTTCAGTCTTCTTGTCTATCCCCGGTAGTAAGGCACTTGGCTCTCCGGGGTATCGCTCAATAGGCCTGTCGGTAAACATTGACTGAGCATGCTTGGGCCACCACTCTGTCATCCATTTTGCGAATGGAGTCATACCCGCTATAAATGGATCAACCCGTATGTCTTGCAGGGACTGGAATGGAAGGTCCGGGTTTACAAATGCGGGCTGTTCATTATACATCAAGGGAAGTCTAAGCATGTGCTGTTGCTGGAAGTAGTCCGGTCCTTCAATGTCCCCCCACTCATGACTAAACTCCTCGATCATCTCCATCATCTTTGGAGCCAACTGGTATCTGGCGGGATCTTCAAAAACAGCCTGTATCTGAAGCGGGATATTCTTCCTCGACCAAGTATAGAAAGGAATAATATTACGCATGATTTTCTTTTCAAACTCAGTAAGCTCGTCATAGTCGAACAGGTATTTACGAACAGAAGCATCGGAAGCATCCACCCCATTGCCATCCAACATCTTCTGAACCCAATGAGCCATACGGGAATTGTTCTCCATATGCCTGCCCATGGCCATGTTCTTCTGGACCTGCCATGAGTCTATCCCAAACCTCTTGCGACCAAACCGCTTTATGCCTTCTGATACCTTCTGATAGGTATTCTTTTCTCCAATAGTT
>VTLG01008575.1_pt1 | contig 10661 bp, 19 predicted proteins | sample 4694571 | NCBI WGS metagenome assembly VTLG01 (sample SAMN12604809, study PRJNA352737) | marine metagenome | biome: ENVO:00000447; feature: ENVO:00000209|ENVO:00000569|ENVO:01000036; material: ENVO:00002151; isolation source: viral sequences binned using virsorter ... | reverse complement strand
TAGTGATAATTACAAATCCTCTTTTGTCTTTGTAAACATCTTCTTTAACTAGACCATTCTCTTTAAATAATCTTCTTAAAGCATCTTCTCTAGTTTCTGTTACTGTTTCTACTTGTTCTTCTTTTTTGTTTGTTTTTCTGCTCATTTTGTTATTGTTTAATTGATTAATACTTTTTTGTTGTGCAACATCATACATTGCATTAATAGTTTCTTGTTGCATTTTTGCAAATTCTTCTTTCATTTTTCCCATAATTATTAGTTTTTAGTTAGTTTCCTGTCCTCATAATCACTACCATAATACTGCTCTAAATGATAGTCTGATTCAAATCCTCCTGACTCATAAACCCCTGACCTTACTTGCATTGCCAAGTCAAATTGCTCTGAAGCCATCTCTCCATTGAAGGGATTGTAATAAGGGTCTTCTAATTGTCTAATCATTTTTTCTCTTACTGTTTCTTTAGAAAAAAGCTCATCAAAAAATTTATCTATTTCTTTTTCTGTCATAATTGTTTAGTTTATAGTTGTTATTTTGTATTCTACAATATTAGTCATTTTTGTCGTACCATCTATTTTTTTATATCTTGTTGGTACTTCTTTAGGTATTGAAGTAATATCATGACCTCTCCTTCTTAAAGAATGAATTATGCCAGATAATCTGTATGCACCATAAAGTAATATTGCATCTTTTTGTGTAATGGTTCTACCATTTTGTAAATGTTTTAAAACATCTTTTGTTTGTGATTCCATAGTTATTTAGTTTTAGTTATTAATTTTCTTTTAGTTCTGAAATCATCCATAAAATAATTCCAGATATTATTGCCCAACCTAGCATGATTCTTTCTCGTTAAACATTTCCCATATAAAGTTATAATCATTAACTGGTACACTTGTTAGGTTGATTAAATCTATAACTTCTCTTATTTTTAAATCACCTATATATGTATTATTGGTTAATGCACTAATCGTACTTTTGACAAGATTAGGTCTTGAATTTTCTTTAACATACAATAAATCTTTGTATTGTATTTTTAGTCTTGATAATAAATTTGGTTTCATTTTTTTGTGTTTAGTTGATGACAAAATTATAAAATTGAAACTAACTACCAAACATTTTTAACAATTTTTTTACAAAATGTTTATGTGCTAGGAGTAAATTGTATTAAAATTATGTAATATTTTAGAAATAATGAACTAAACGAGCCACTTGACCGCTTGATTTTTCATGTATAAAACCTTCAACAGCTTTTGGAACTCCACAATAACCTTTTCTTTTGTGCCAACTGTCAGTACCACTTGGTGAACGCATATACTCTACAGTAACACCTATAAAATCTTTTGCATCCCTCCATTTATGTTTTATCTTATGATGTAGATGATGTAAATACCAATACCTGTATTCTGTTTCACTCCACATCTCTGGTTTTTCTTGTGCCATTAAAAGAGGTAAATTATCCATTTTAGCACCATCACCATGCTCTAAGCCAATTAAATTTTTACCATACTTATAATATTTTCTGTAAGCTACACTTATATCAAAGTTAACTTCGCTGTCTTTTCTAAACCAACTTTTTAAAGCGTGTGCTAAGTGAAACCCACTTTGATAATCATGGTTACTCATACTATGTACTACATCTACAGGTGCTATCTCTCTTAAAATCTCAACACATTTTACATATAACCCTAATGCAAACTCAAAGTGCATCCACCATTTACCATCAACATCTTGTCTTGTACCTTTAGTAGTTGCATTATAAACATTATCAATATGCAAAACATCATTTCCTATGCAGAATAATACTCTTTCTATACCAAACCCTTGCGACTTAGCTATAAGTCCTTCTAAGCCCTCTATAACACGCATACAAGCAGTTTCAACATCATATTCACTACCAGTTTCTAAGTCATTTGCATATTTACCTATATGAATGTCTGCAGGATTGACAACTAACAGGTGATTGCAACCTTTTTTTCTTCTTACTTTTTTATAATAAGGAGAATGTGTTTCTATAAGATTAGATACTCCATCTAAAATATCTTGCTTCTCTATATCTAAATCTTCTTTTGTTACTATACTAAATCTGTATTCTCCACTAGCAGATTGCCAATGTTTTACCGATACAACATCTTTTTTTTGTATTCCCCTTTCTTCAAGGTGTATGTCTAGTGCTGTGTTTCCGTTTATGTTTATTGTGTTATCAGCTCTACTTTCTAATACCATCTCAACCTCCTCCTCACTTAACCTTATACGTTTACCATATTGTTTTGACATATTTGTAATGTGTTGATTTTTACAAATCTATACAAAAAAGTAGCCATATATTACATAAAAATGGGAAGTTATTAACCTCCCATTCTTAACTAAACTAAACACTTGGAATTTTGTGAGAATCCCCTCACCAATTACAGAGCAAAGATAATTGTTTTATTCAATTATCAAAACAAACAACTATTTTTTTTCTAATAATGTGTATAAAATAACAAGTGCTATTAATCCAACTACACCATTATCACCCAACAAATTAATGACATCCATAACATTCCCTATTACTGACATTCCTAAAACAGGACTGCCAAATAAAATCTCCGCCATTACCCCAAAAGATAATAGACCTACAAATAAAGATGTCATTTTACTAATAAAACCATTTACTAAACCGAATATATTTTCCATTTTTTTATTTTTTTAAATTAATAATTATATTAAAGTTTATAAGCTACTCCTAGCATAAATTTACCTTCTTCTTTTCTTACTATATAAGAAGGTTCAAGATACAACTTATCCATAACCTTGATAGAATATCCTAATCCATAATCAAGACTATCTAAAGCCATTTCAGTTGAACTTTCTACAGAAATATAAATGTCAGAAGTTACATTGTATCTTCCGTACATATTATAATCATCTCCTGCAGATTTTACACCAACCATAATTTTTTCATTTAACTGATAACCTATTGCTAGGTTTTCAGTAAGTGCTTCAGACCCCCACTTCTCACCTTCTTCAGGTTGATTAATAGTAGTCATGACACTAAACTGTGCTGATGTTACTAAAGTACATAACGCAATTAGCGTTGTTAATAATGTTTTTTTCATTTTATATATAATTTTGATTTATAACTATTTTAATAAAGCCATATTACAGGGTTGGCTTTTGATTCATCTATGTCGGCATGAATGAATGAGTCGTGCAACCCAAACCTTCTAAAACCAACAAACCCCAAAGCATCTAGTATTATTGCTCTGCTTTTACTGTCGCTGCATTTTATATCTACAGCTAATCCTTTTATATGTGATGAGGTTGGATTTTTTTTAGATTCTGGATGATTTTCACATCTATATCCGCTAGATATAACGAAAGGCAACTTTGCCATTTTTCTAGCTTCATCTAACATCACTAATAATTCTGGATTTATATTATTATGATTACAACCACATTTGCAAGTAAATTCTTTTCTTTTAAAATATTTTAATGTCATATTATTTTTTTATTTTTTCAAATGACCTACCACCAAAATAAGCACCTATTACAGTTATTAAAACAAGCTGTAATAAATCTACCCAAGTAGCTTTCACTTCAAATTCAATAACTCCTGCATCTATAAATATAAGTAAAACTGTACTAACAACTAAAAATATTAATACAAGTGGTCTTATATTTTTACTCAACCAACTATCACTATTCATATCTTGAGTCCATCTGTTAGTAACTTCTTTTTGAATCTGCACTTCAAAGTCACCTATCATCTGCTCAATTTTTCTTTTTGCTTCTAGTCTTTCTTCTTCTGTAGTAGTTAAATTATCTACTACATCACCTACTCCTTTTACAAGCTCTGTAGCACCGCTACTAAATATGTTACCTAATATACTCATTATAATTTTTTAACTAATTTATCTATTTCTTTTTGTATTTTTTTTGGAGTTCTTTTTGGACAAAGTTTAAAACTTATATTACCCTCAAATCTCTTAATTTCTTTACCATTATTAAAAACAATAACAGTAGGCAAAACAGTAATGTTATGTTCTAAAGCAGCTTGACTATCTAAATCTATTCTAAAACTTTTTGCATTTAAAATATCTGTAATCCAATTACATTCATTTTTTTTGTTCCAATCTGCCCAAAATTCAACTATAGAAATTCCAGATTTAGTTTTATTAAAATCTTTATCGTTAACAATAGTTTGAGCTTCACAATGTATTGCTACAACAAAAACTGCAATAAACAATATAGCATAAATCAAAACTATTTTTAAATTATCTCCCATAAACTCTATCTTCTATTCTCTCAAGTGTTTCCTGCATTTCTTTAATATCTTCTTGAGTTTGCAGAATAGTGTTTCTTATAAGCTCATCTTTTAATTCGTATTCTTTTTCTGTTATTATTGGTTTTGGTAATTCTTTTGCTATCGCTATTTCTGTTTTTAAAGTAAAATACATAGTTGTAACTACTGCTATTGTTGCACCTATTGATACAAGACTTTCAAGAGTTAATTTTATTTTAGTTCCCTTCCCTATTTCTGTTGCCATTTTTTATTTTATTTAAAAATTGATTAAATAAACTTTCAAATTCTTCTTTAATTTTAGATTCTTTTTTCTTATCTATTTGTTCTAACTTTTTTATTGCCCAATTAATACCAGAAGTTCCTCCCCAACAATCCCAAGCAATACCTCCGCACCCTTCATCATAAGGCACATCCTTATGCTGTTGATGTCTTTTAAAAGAAGCCATCCTAGCAATCGTTGAACGACTTAGTTTTTCTCTGTTTTTGAGTTGATTGGCTCTTGAAAATCCTACAGGGGTTAAGCAATCATTTGGATTGTCATTTTCATCTAGCCATTTTAATGCTCTGGCTGCATTGTTACTTGCTGATTGTGGGTAATCATCATACGTTTCTTCTGCATAATAGTCTTTATTAGCAGTTTCACACTCTGATTTAGAAGAATACTGACACTTTCCAGTTTGTCCAAACTTCCATTTACCATTTTCACATTCGTAACAAGGCATAATTATATACTGTGTAATTTATAAATTTTTACTCCTTTAACTTCATGTACAAACTCTTTTTTGTACTTTACATCATCCGTTTTAATTCCACCCCATTTAGGGTTTTTAGAATTTAATTTACGTTTCTTAGCCATGCTTTATGCAGTTATACAAAGAAATTCTACATCTATACCATCTGTATTTGCAGTACCTTTTATAGCTGTTATTTGCTTCCAACTAGCAAAGGTTCTACCTCCTTGGTCTATGTCATACTCATTATCAAATAATGTAACACATTGTCCTGCATTTACTTTTAAGAAAATTGTATCTGGTGTTCCATCTTCAATTTGCAATGTCATATAATTAGTATCATCTAAATTTGTTATTCTGAAGTATTTAAAATTACTTTTGTCTGCTTGACCTGCAGAGTCTGAAGCTCCAAAATTAAATATAGTTGTTAAAGATGTTCCTATTGCCATAATTCTTTGGACAACATTACCATTTTGTGTGTATGTTGTTGTTATAGTGTTTCCATAATCCACTCCATTTAAAGTGTATGTTTCTGTTTACTGATATTACTGCATCTGCTGCTTCTACTGTTGTTGCCATGTTTTATTTTTTTTAATATGTATATGTTTCTACTGTTAAGTTTACAACTATTTCTGAACCTGCACCACCTGCTTCTTTTATCATTGGAAATAAAATATCTCCTGCTGCTAAAGATGCCGAAGTAATTGTAGTTTCTTCAAAAGATGCTAATTTGCTGTCATTACTATGAGGTGTCACCGCAATCTCATCTACTACCACAGGAACTACGTTACTTAAATTATTAGCTACAGGTGTTATTTTACAAATCGCTATGGTCACAATATTTCCTCCATCACTTGACAACCATCCTTTTATTCTTTGAACTGTTGATGCGTAAGGAATTACATGTCCAGCACCTGCTCTAAAAAAGTTTTTAGGTAAAATAGAGCCAGAAGATACTGTAGCAGTACCATAGTCTAAATCCCATTGAAAAGGAGCTTTATTATCCAATAAATCCTCCCCATAAGTATAATTATTTGTTCCTCCACCAATATATCCTTGCATTTTATAATTAGTAACACCAACAAGAGATTTGCTTATCCATTCTAAATCACCATCACTTGCTCCACTTCCTGTTCCTTCACTTTTAGCTAATACTGTATCATTATCTGCAGCTTCAAACCCCATAGGGTTATGCCTGTTAGAGTCTTGTAAATTTTTATGTTCGTTTGCAGCCATATTTATATTTTATTAACAATCATCACAAGGGCAAAAATCTTTCCAACTTGTGTAAGTTCTTTTATTTTGATAAATACTATCATACATTATAATCCCATGATTTTTGTATGCTTGACCCCTATTAGGTCTGTTTGCTTCATATGTAGGATATAAACCATCTTGGTCTTCATCTTCCATGTAATCAATCATATCTTTTAAATAGATTTCAGACTTTCTATATGTATCTTGCTTATAAGCATTAAGCTCTGAAGGGTCTATAATAGTTGCGAACTCATCAATATTGTTTACTATCCCTGCACTTGTACTATTATTTTGTACTTCACTAATAACTTCAAACCTAACAAACCAACATAAAGTTCTTGTAAGAAAATCATCCATTAAAGTTTGATTTGCAGTAGTTAGAGTTCCATTATTATGTTGAGTTTTAATTTCTTCATAAAACTTTTTACCTAAAGCAGGTTTTATATGTGCTAATTCTGACAGCAATATAGTGTTAGTAGATATTAAAGCAGTATCTGTGTTAGCATTAGTAAAGCTATTACTTATTACTTCTGCTGCAGTTACTAGAGTTGAATATTGATTTACGTTTGCCATGTATTATTCTTTATTTGTTTCAACTTCTGTTACTTGTAAACTTTCATCTTCATCTGCACCTTCCTCATCATCTCTTGTTACTATAATTTGCTCTCTATCTGTTAAGAACATATTACCTTCTTCTAACATTGGTAAATCTTCATCTAACATTCTTCTTTGCTCGTTTATAGTAAGGACTTTTGCAGGGTCTATTTGAGTAGCAAAACTGATTGGCGGCTCATATTGTATTAATAAATCTTCTGGTAAAAAACCAAGTTCTTTAAATAATAATTTTTTTAATCCAGTTAGTAGCATATCAGATGTGTCTTTGATTACAGTAGTCATTGCTAAGTCATAAGCAATTCTAATTTCACTACCTGTATTATTCATTTTTCCACTAGATACTATACCGCTTAAAGATGGTTGCCATCTATGTGCAGTTACAATATTTTGGTCTGTTATACGTTGTAAGTCTATCCAACTACCCTCTTGGTCATCCTTAATAATATTTACGTTAGCAGGTGAAGTATCACCATTTTTAACTATAAACATTATTTTACCATTGTTACCATCCCCTACAAATTTCTTTTGAGCTTCTCTAACTAATTCTTTTGCTTCTTTTTCTCCCATATCTCCACTTATCTCAACTATTGCTGAAGGTTGGAAGCCATTTTTAAATTTAGTGTGATTCCATTTGCCTATTTCATAATCTACTGCTATATGCTCAAGTGCAGCTACATAGTCTGGTAAACCATAAAATGTAAATGTTGGCTCATAATCTTTAAATTGTAATACAAATCTATTACCTCTTACATTTGGATAAATAGGAATAATAGATAATTTATCTTTCATTGTATTGTACTTTGCCCAATCTGGATGTACATATACTTCTTTTTTATTTTTTGACATTCTAACAGTAGTCGCATCTAAATGATATAGATTTAAACCTCCCTCATATACAACACCTTCTATGTAGGCATTACCGAAAGTATAATAATCATCTGCTAGTTTTTTAAAGACATCTCTTAATGTTTCTCCATCTGCATTAACATCTTTAATATATTCTTTTAATTCTTCGTTGCTTGTAACGAATTTAGCACCACTTGTAAATATAGATTTTTGTGCTAATACACTTCTGTGAGTAGAAGATTTACGTTTTAATTCTGCTAAATATTGAGGGAATAAATTATTAGTTCCAAAAGGAATAAATTTAGTTCTAACCTTTGATAAGTCTAAAGGTTCTTCTATATGTTCTGGTATAGCTAAGTTAAATACACCAAACTCAAAAGTATTACTCTTTTGATTTGTTTTTACTTGACTTTTTCTTGCTTGTTTTCTTTGGCTCATCTTTTTTTGTTGTAGTTGATAATTTTTCTACTAAATTAGTCATACCCAATTCTTCATAAGCATAAGCTAATTCTTCTTGCGTTGCTATACTCCATTTTATTTTAACACCATCTTTATATGTTGTGCCAGATGATAGTTTTGCTTTATATTCTGCCATAATTGTATATATTTTTAAGTGTGATAAATCTAAAATATTTTTACCACAATCACACATATTTAAAAAAAAGATATTAATAGGAAAATGTCATAAAACTTTTTACGAACAAAGTTCAACCTATTATTATACCTTATAATTATTAAGCTGCTGTAGTTGCTGTTAAAGCTGAAGTATCTACAGTAACTGTACCAATATACCTTCTTGGTAACTCAAATTGTCTTGCTGTAAGAGTAATAGTCATTCCACTTTCATCTGAATAAGCAGCTCCTGTACCACCTTCTGCAGAAGTGAAATTCAAATAAGTTTGACTCTTTGCAGCAACATCTTCGTTAGCATATTTTTCACTAGCACCAACTACCCACCATAAACCATTAGTATCTTGTACCATTCCCATCATACAAGTATCTAACATTGCTTGAAATTCAGCGAATCTGTCATTGTTAATTTGAGGAACCATAAATGTTAAAGTACATTCAAAAGCAGTTGAACCATTTTCTTTTGTAGCGTTTATTGTTAACGCACCAGTTTCATTTTTGTTTTCAAAAACAAACCATGCTGCAGCAGATGAACTCGTAAGAATACTATCTATGTCATGCTCTGAAGCGGCATTACCATATACTACCGCATCATTAGAAGTCCAGCTTCTCAACAGTAATTGAGTAATACCACCAGTAGATTGTAAATTACTACATTCAACTCCTATACCTTTATCTATTGCCATATTATTATTGTTTTATTAAATTATTAAAAAGTAATTAAGAGAGAGCTTTTACACTCTCTCTGTCATTACATTATTTTCTAGTAAAAGATTCCCCATTGAACAAGTGAAGGGTACAAGAATTGTACTCCTAACTTGAAGTAACCTCTAAAGAACATTTTTTCCTCTAAATCATCATAGAACACTTTAAATGAACCTTCTGGGTCAGTTACATCAGAACCTATAATTAAGTTCTCAACTGCACAGTAACAAGCTCCTTCTGTTCCGTTAACACCACCTCTCAAGAACATTGCAGGGTCTGTGTCTGCTAAAATAGTGTCCCACTCATACATAGGTACTAATTCAACACCTCTAAACTTAACAACTAACAATCCATCTTGTTGGTTAGTTATTGCTAAATCTGCAGAAGTACCTTCTAGGTTTTGTAAGTAAGAATTATAAGTCTTTGGAGATACAAAGATTTTCTTATCTGCTGCAGGTACTTGTTGTAATGCTGCAGGTGCAGAATCATACATATTTCTTAAAAGAGAAAGAGCTTCTGCTGCTGTAGGAGCTGTAGGTGCTACTGCACTTAATTCAGTTCTTGCAGCTAATACAGTTGCATTATCACCCATTAACTTCATCCAACCAGACATTTGGTCATAGTTTGCAGTTGCACTATCGCCACCCCACGCTAATCTTACTACATCTTGTGAAATACCTTTTACAGCACGATTTACAATCGCATCTGCTAATTGAGTACCCTCAAGATTCATTACATCTACACCATTTCTGTACATTTCTTCAATGTAAGTTCCGAAAAACTCATCAGTACATTGCTCAAGAGCAACTCTCATTCTACCTGCAGTTATTGTTTTCTCATCAATATTAAATTGAGTTGAACCACTTGTTGCTGAACACGCTGTGTATTTTTGTACTATTTTTGTTAGAGCAGCAGAAGTAAATACGTTCATTTTGTGTTTTACATTAGGTAAAACTCTGTAGTTACGCATAATATCATCACTTCTAAATACTGGCTCATAAAATATTTCATTTAGGTTAGCACCGCTATATGTTGCGAATGTACCTTTATTTGCTACGTTTGCCATTTTTTTTTATTTTTTTAGTTATTAAATTTATTTCTAAGTTTTGCTGCCATTGCATTATAAAAGTTTGCATTAGCATCTTCTTTTTTGTTCTCAACTACTGCAGGGTCACCATCAGTTTCTATTTCAGTACCTTTAGCATCTGCTTTGTTAAGCTTTGCGTTTAACGCTTCAACTTCGTTAGTTAAAGTTTCATTAGTACCTTTAGCAGTAGCCAACTCACTTTCTAAAGAAGTTAATTTGTCTGATAACTCTATGTTTTTAGCTTCAAAATCAGAAATTTTATTCATTATTTCATCATTATCACTAAGAGAAACAGTTATCGCTGTGTCTTTAGCAACTTCTTCGGAAACTTTTACATCAGATTTAACTGCTGCAACAATTTCTTCAACTTTACTATTGAACCATTCTTTTAACTCGTTAGTCATTTTTTTGTTTTTTATGTTAATATTAAATTTGTTTTGAATTTCCTCATTAGTGATGTTCTTGAATTTAGAAACATCATACTTAGCAGCAATCTTTATAGCATCTGAA
>VTLG01017241.1_pt1 | contig 10663 bp, 8 predicted proteins | sample 4694571 | NCBI WGS metagenome assembly VTLG01 (sample SAMN12604809, study PRJNA352737) | marine metagenome | biome: ENVO:00000447; feature: ENVO:00000209|ENVO:00000569|ENVO:01000036; material: ENVO:00002151; isolation source: viral sequences binned using virsorter ... | reverse complement strand
GATCTGTAAACTATATTAGTTGGATCACCTTTATACTTTCTGGGAAATGATGGATAGTATTTTCCCTTATAAGACATCTAAATAACTATACTATAGTTGTATTTAGAGTGCCAGCACCAAGACCAAAATTAATATCAGACATAATGCCAAAGATACAGAACGTAGCTTTGACATCAAATTACTTTGTGAAATTTGTACTTCCAAATGGAGGTCTGAAATCACACATGAGGAAAAAAGGTATAAATGACGTTTTTGTAGCAGATGATATGGGACTGTTATGTCATGATGCAGTATTACCTGGTAGTGCAATGGCAACACTTAATACTGCAGGTGATTTTCAGGGTATGATTGAAAGATTTGCTCATACACGTAATTTTACTCAAATTAATTTAGAATTTTATGTTGATAATGAATATAAATCTCTAAAATTTTTAGAGCATTGGATGGAGTATATTACAGGATCAAGTGAATTTAATCCATCAGATGATGTATATCATTTTAAAGTAACTTATCCTGAAGAGTATAAATCAAATGATACAAGGATTATAAAGTTTGAAAGAAATCACTTTCAATTCTTAGAGTACAGATTTATTGGATTGTTTCCCTTAAGTTTAAATGCAACAAGAGTATCTTATCAGGGTTCACAGGTTTTAAAAGTTAGTGCAACATTTAGTTTTGACAGATATGTTTGTGGAGAATCATCTTCTCTCGCAAGAGACTTAGGCACAGCATTCAACAACATTTCATCTCGAATACAAGATTATAATAGAAGAAGAAGAGAAAGAAATTCTGGAGAAAATAGAGTAGCAGCTTATAATTCTATATTAAATGATTTAAGTGATAGAGGAATAAATGATGTTTATAGATCACCAACGGGACAGGTAACAGGAGTTCCAACTAATACTTTAGGAGGAACTTCATTGGGATCAGGTGTTTCAAATACATTTAAGGTTTAAAAAACCTCTATAAATAGTCACATTGAAGTGCTTAGAATATTATGCCTTTACCAAAAATTTCGACACCAACTTATGAGTTGGTTCTACCTTCGTCAAACAAAAAAATTAAATACAGACCTTTTCTTGTAAAGGAAGAGAAAGTATTAATTTTAGCAATGGAAAGTCAAGATACTTCTACCGTTGCAAATGCAGTGAAAGATGTTCTTGCATCTTGTATATTATCAAGAGGAGTAAAAGTTCAAAAATTATCAACATTTGATATTGAATACTTATTCCTAAACATTCGTGGAAAATCAGTGGGTGAAAAAATTGAGGTGATGGTTACTTGCCCTGATGATGGGAAGACACAAGTGCCTACATCAATTAATATTGATGAGATTAAAGTTATTGTGGATAAAAAACACAATAAAGATATCAAACTTGACGATCAATATACATTAAGAATGAGGTATCCCTCTCTTGATGAATTTGTTAAAAATAATTTTGCCACTGCAGCAGATGTTTCAGTAGATGATACATTTGATTTAATTTCTTCTTGTATTGATCAAGTTTATTCTGAAGAGGAATCTTGGACTGCTGCTGATTGTACAAAAAAGGAATTGTCTCAATTTGTTGAGTCTCTTAATTCAAATCAATTTAAAGAAATTGAAACGTTTTTTGAAACAATGCCAAAGTTAAGTCACACAGTGAAAGTTATCAACCCAAATACAAAAAAAGAAAATGAGATTGTATTAGAGGGGCTACAGAATTTTTTCGGATAAGTATGGCACATGAAGATCTTGCTTCTTATTACAAGATTAATTTTGCCTTAATGCAGCACCATAAATACAGCTTAACTGAACTTGAAAATATGATTCCGTGGGAAAGGGAGATTTATCTCGCTTTATTACAAAATTATATTGAAGAGGAAAACTTAAAAGCACAACAAGAAAAGAATGGATGAGGAACAAGGTTTAGGTTCGCCAATATCAGGAAGTCTTAGAGGTATTAGAAGAAGTGTTTCTTCTGGTATCTTCACTGGTCGTGCCTTACCACAATTCACTCAACCTGATCCACAGACAACAAGTTTAATATCTCAAAATAGTTTAACACTTACAACAGTATCAAATCAATTATCAAATATATCTTCACAGATAATTAATTTAAATACTTCACTCTCAACAATCAGAGAAAATTTACAATTAAGTGACTCTCTTGATAGAGCAAGGGAAGCTGAGCAGAGAAAAAGGGAAAGAATTTTAGCAGAGCAAGCACTAAGAGAGGGAAAAGAGTCAGATTTAGAAAAGAAAATGCAATTTGCACTGCTAAGTCCTGTTAGAAGAGTTGCTGCAAAAACACAATCTATATTAAATCAATTAGCAGAGTTCTTTACAGTATTATTAGGTGGTTGGTTAGCAAATACAACTCTTCAATTTTTAAATATTCTTTCAGAGAAGAATATTGATAAATTTAATGCGTTCAAAAGAAAACTTGGTGCTGACTTATTGACCATAGGTGGTATATTTTTAGTAGCCACTGTCGGTATTAAAAAACTTATATCATTATCTGCATCAATTGCATCAAACGCATTTAGGATTACTTTCGGTGCCATACTTAAAAAACCATTTCAAGCAATTATAAACACTGTCAGAAATCTTTTAACTGGTGCAAGAAATAAAGTTGGTAAATTTGTAGCAGAGGCTGGTGAGGGATTACTTAAAAATATTGGTAGAGGACTTTTAGGTGCATTACCATTTGTTGCATCTGGAACTCAATTAGATTTAGATGCTCCTCCTGATAAAGTAACAGGGATTAAGAGTGGTGCAAAAGTCACTGGTGAAGTAGCAGATAATGTAACAGGTAACGTTAGCAAAACAAAGAAAGGTTTTTTCAGTAGATTTGGTAAACAAACAGCAAAAGAAGGTGCAGAAGTTGGTACAAAAAAAGTTGCTAAATTTGGTCTAAGAAAAATATTAGGTAAATTATTTGGTCCTGTTACTAATTTTTTAGTAGATATGGCATTTGGTGAAAAATTAGAAAGAGCATTAGCAGGTGCAGCAGGATTTGCTGGAGGTTCAGCAGTAGTAGCAAAGATAGCAGCTCCTTTATTAGCATTACCAATACCTGGTGCTAGAATAATGTATGGAGCATTAGTTCTTGGAGGTGGTTTTTTAGGTGAACAAACTGCAAAGAGTGTTCTTGATGCTATAATGGGTGTGTTTGGAAAGAAAACCACAAAAGCTGAAAAAATTGAACCAGCATCAACCTCAACTGTAAATGAAGAGGACATACAAAAAGAAGAATCTATAAGTTTAGATGGAATATCACTAGCACTTGGTGGAGATGATTCAAATTTAATCAATCCTATTGATACAAATAGAAATTTAATTGCAACCAATTTATCTTCCCTTGAAGAACCTTCTCCAAATATCGTCACTCTTCCTATGGGTGGTGATGTGATGAATGATTCTGGTGGATCATCTAACCCACCATCTACTCCATCAAATGAGATACCACCGATAACATCAACAGATGGATCAAATCCTTACATCTCATTCTCTGAGTCAATTTATGGAGTATTAGCATAATGGCAGATAATTCAAAAATTGTTAATAATTCATTACTTAAATCTTCAATAAGTATCAAAAGCATACAAAATTCTGTATCAAATTTTGCAGAAGGTATTGTAAATGCAAAGCAAACTGCATCTAAAATTGTTGAACAAACGAATGAAAGGATAAAGTTCAAACAAACTTTAATAGGTCGTGATAATGAATTTTTTAGGAGAAGAAGACAAGCAGTATTAAGAAGACAAAGAGAGGATGAACTAGAGGCATCAGGCATATCAGGTGCAATAAAACGACAAGGTACTTTAATTCAAAAGAGCACGAAAGGTTTCTTGGGTAGAATTTTAGATTTTATTGGTATATTATTAATAGGATGGTTAGTCACTACACTTCCAACAATTATTAAAGGAGTTCAGGAAATTCTTAAAAGAATGAGAACTTTAGTTAATATTCTGACAGGATTTGTAGACGGTATTCGAGATATATTTACTGGTATTGGAACTGCTCTTGATAATTTTATGGATAGATTTAAAAGAGAAGATTATGAAACACCAGAGAAGGAATTAAGAGAAAATTTAACAAGAGCCGAAGGTGGTTTCCTTTCTTTAAATAATAATCTTATAAATGCTGTCAATCCTTTCACAGATCCTAAAAACTTTGATTTGGATACGTTTGATGTACCATTAGAACAAGAGGAAACTGAAAAAACAAAAACAGAACAACAAGAGACACCAGATACACCACCTACCAAAGAAGAAACTCAAGCAGAGGAGAAGCAAGAAAAAACTGGTGAGAGTATAAGTTTATTTGTAGATGATGATCAGGATGTAGAAATAGCTGATGCAAGTAATGTTCAAGGTGTTACAAGTGCAAGTGCTGAAGAAATATCTGGTGAACCCATAATTAATGATATTGATACTGCGGCTAAAAAAGACGATGTTAGACCATCTTTCACTGCTGATGTTAGAGGTCTTGATGGTACTGAATTAACAACCAACGAAGAGGCACAACAAGAACAAGCACTTGAAGATACTGGTTTTTCAATGTTCAATAAAGGTGGAAAGGTAGAGGGTAAACCTGGTATTGATAATGTATTAGCGAAATTAACTTCTGGTGAATTTATTATGACAAAAGAGACCACTGAGAGAATTGGTGCTAATTTCTTTGAGGCACTGAACAAGGGTGGTAAAATGGATCAAATGATTTCATCAATGCCAAATCAGGAAATGATGGAACAAATTCAAGCAAAAATGATAGATAAAACTCAAGCTATAAGTCAATTAGCGAAAAAAAGAAAAGGAACTACTATAATGATGGTCAACAATGGTGGTAAAAGCAGTAGAAGTTTAAATATACCATCAAGAGGTAAATCTATTTCTTTCCCACCAGCAACTAAAAATGCACTCTCTGAAATTCACCACATCTTACACAGATACACATAATGGCAAATATAAGTAAATCAATATACGAAAAACTAATTATTGAGTCTGCAGATGGTTCAAAAACTGCTGATATATCTGCTGGTGCAGTTATGATAAGATATTATGAAAATGTTTTCTCACCAATGATAACAGCAAAAATTGTGGTTGTGAACACTGGTGATAGTATACAAGGTGAAGATGGTAAATTGCAATCATTATATAATGGATTTCCTCTTCGTGGTGGTGAAAGAGTTGTGATGAAAATTGCTGGTAATTCTAATTCTAATGTTGATGGTTTAGATTTCTCCAAAAATACATCACAATATTTTCATGTTGCTTCAATAACAAATGTTTTGATTGATAGTTCAAGAGAGACATTTACATTAAATTTGGTTCCAAGAGAAGCGATCACTAATGAAACATCAAGAGTAGGTAAAAAGTTTCCATCGTCACAACCAATATCTGATAGTGTTGAAAATATTATTAAAAAGTATTTGAAGTCAGATAAAATAAATGAAATTGATAAAACGCAAAATCCATATGGTTTCATAGGTAATTTGAAAAAACCATTTACAATATTAACTTGGTTATCAAGCAAGGGTGTCCCAGAATCATCAGGTAAAGATGCGTCTGCTGGATATCTTTTCTATGAAACACAAGATGGATATAATTTTAAATCATTAGATGATTTGATCACACAAGATCCATATGAAGAGAAATTTGTTTATACACCAAATGTTGTAAGTCAAGATGATCCAAGAAATGATTTTAAAATTTTAGAATACTCAACAAGTAAAAATCAAGATTTAATTGGTAAACTAGAGAGAGGTGCATACTGTTCATATAGATTATTTTTCAATCCATTAACTTTTAAATATACTAATCCAGAAAAAGGAGTATTTAAATTAGAGGACTACCAATCAGAAACAAAAAATTTAGGTCGTGGTATTGAATTACCACCTATTAGTGATGACAGTGATGAGACACTTGGAGATGTTCCTAGTCGATATATGACTGCTGTTCTTGATATTGGAACGATGGAGAAAGATCCATTTATACCTAAAGATCCTGACATCGCAGAAAATTGCGATCCATTTAAAATACAATCACAAGCGATTATGAGGTATAATGTATTGTTTACGCAGATATTAGAAATGACAATACCTTTTAATACTAATCTAAGAGCTGGCAGTTGTATTGAGTGTGAGTTTCCACGACTAGATAGATCTAAAAGGGCAGAACCTGATAGTGAACAAAGTGGTCGATATATAATACAGGAATTATGCCATCAATTTGATTCAACAGGTTCATATACAAAATTGAAATTAATAAGAGACACATTCGGTAATCAAGAATAATGTTAGAAAACAATTTATTAAAAAGTAATTTTTTAGGTAGAGATGGTTTCCGATGGTGGATTGGTCAGATCGCTTCGGAGGATGCACAGGGTGATCAAATAAACGAGATTGGAACTGCTTGGGGAAATCGTGTCAAAGTTCGTATTATGGGTTATCACCCACAAAATACTGTGGAACTACCAGATGAAGACTTGCCTTGGGCACAAGTTTTATTATCACCTCAATGTGGATCAGGTAAAGCAAATCGTTCTAGATCATTAAGAATATCACCAGGAGATAATGTTTTTGGATTTTTCTTAGATGGTGATGATGCACAACTACCTGTAATAATTGGTATATTTGGCAATACAACTTATTCACCTAGTGGAGAAAACTCAGGACCTTTCATACCTTTCACAGGATATACGAAAAAAATAAAATCAAGTGATTATATGATTAAGGGTGAAGCAGGAGATATGTCTGGTAATACTGCTCAGAGATCACCAAGAAATGTTGATAGTAAATTAGCAGAAAAAATAGAAGAAGCAAGTGGTTTAGTTGAGAGATCCACTAGTGCAGCTGTAGGAAAAGTAATTAATTTTGGTGGGACTAATCAAAATTCAGTTCAAAAAGTAAAAAGTGAAGTGCAGAATGCAGTTCTTAATTACTCAACTGCTACAGATAAACAAAAATTATCAATCATTGATGGTGCTGCCCGAAAAATAACAAGTGTTGCTGGTGGTATTTCTGGTGATTTTGTAAACAAAACATATGCTGATCTCTCACCAAAATTAAATAAAGGATTGCACGATTTATATAAAAGAACCTATGCCCTAGTATTATTAGCTACACAAAACCCTGCAATTGCAAAAAAGGCAGGGACTGCAGCACAGACAGCGATGGTTGGACCAGTAAGAGAAATTCAAAATTTTCTCCCTTGTGCTATTAAGAATATTTCAGATAATTTATTTGGTTCAGTTCGTAATATTTTAACAAGTTTGTTAGATAATGTAAAAAACTTTGTTTCGTGTATTGGTGATCAATTTGTAGGTGCTTTATTCAATGACATCATAGGTAAAATAAATGAACAACTTGGAGGATTGATGAAGGGTGTATCAAAAATATTTAATGGTGATTTAGTTGGAATGTTAAGATCTGTAGGAGAAGGTTTACTAGGAATTTCAAATGCCTTTGATTGCGATCTTCCAAGTGCTGCTGACGGATTGGGTGCAAAAACAAATCAATGGGTTATGGGAAAAGGACCAAAGAATATTGTTGGAGTAACAGCAGAGTCAATATTAGATATTGCAAATGCAGCACAGTCACTAGGAGAGGCAGCAGAAAGTCCTGGTGGAATAATAGGTAATTTAGGAATATTTGATTTTATGCGACCAGATGTAAGTACACCTGGTTTTAGTAGTCAATTAAGTAGTTGTTATACAGGACCTCCACTAAATTGTTCTGGTATTAAGGTAAATATTTTTGGTGGCGGTGGAGAAGGTGCATCTGCAATGCCTATCTTGGGTTCAATAGTCGGTGATACATTTGCCAATCAAACAGCAAGTTTATTAGGTATAAAGTTAACAAACGGTGGTGGTTCATATATTACTCCTCCTTTTGTAGAAATTGTTGATAATTGTAATCAGGGATATGGAGCAGTTGCAAGGGCAGTAATAGATTATGATCCAAAATCTCCAACATATCAGCAAGTCGTTGATGTGTACGTTGTTACCGCTGGAGAAAATTATCCAGTCATTGAAAGAGATGATAATGAAGTTTATTCAGTTGATCATGTTGTAGTCGTAAATCCTGGACAAAATTATAAAAATGAGGATATAATTACTGATGAGCAAGGAAATGTTTATACTAAATTCCTTGATGATAGTGGTAGAATTTTAAATGTAATTCCACCAAATCCCGAAACAACTAGTGTTCAGGAAGTAAATGAATTACCTGAATTAACAATAAGTTCATCAACTGGTTTTGGAGCAATTCTCAAAGCACAAATCGGTGCAAGACCAGAGTATCAGGGTGAAATCAAGCAAGTGATTGATTGTATTACTCCTCGTGATGGAATTGTAGGATTTGTTAATGGTGAAGCATATTACGGACCTTTTCATGTAATGTCAAATGGTATTAAAATGACAGGATCCAAACATAGTGATACAGATGCTATAATATATGATACACCACAAGAAAGTAGAACATCGAGATCACCAGTGGTCACATCTACTTCTTATACAACAGTTTCTTCTTCACAGGTACAAACAAATGTTTCCAACACCACTACACCAAGTCAAACTACAACAAGTACTACTCCTCAAACTGGAACAACTTATACATCAAGTCAACAAACGTCTGGACAGAGTGACTCTTCTAGTTCTAATAATAGTTCTAGTGGTAGTGGGTCTTCGGGATCAGGTGGGGGTTACCCAGGATACTGATAAATATTAATACTAAAGTAGAATTATGGCAGAAAGACCCGAAGATCAACAAAATTGGCAACTAAGGCAGTACGACTCATTTGGTCCTCACTTTAGGATTGATTCTGGAAATCCCCAGTTAGGATATAATGGAGCTGTCGTATACGATTTATTGGGTTCTGGTAAGGATGGTAATACTAGTACAGTAGGAATGACTGAAGCTGGATTGTATCATATGTATAATGACCAGTGTATAGAAATAATGGGTGGAAATAAAGTTGATGGTGGAGGTGTTTGTGTAAATATAGTTGGAGCAAATGGTGACGTAACAATAACTGCTATGAGTAGTGGTGATGTTAGGATAACTGGGCAAAATATTATATTAGATGCAGATAAAAATGTTGAGATTAACGCTGGAGCAGATTTCAGAGTAAATGCAAGTAATTCAGTAAATATGTCATCAAATACTTGTTACATCAGTGCTCCGTATGGAAAAATAAGAGTTCGTGAAGTTGGATGGATGGGAGGAGTGTTTGCAGGAACAAAAGTATCTGAAAGTGTCTGGGGTGCGTAATGTCAGATTTTTTCAAAAATGGTAGTGTTCCGTTTCCCGATTATGATAACGAAGACACTGATAATTTTACGAGAAAGGTAGAGTTTACAGATGATGTATTCATCTATGGAGATTTATATGCAAATGTAAAATCTGAAAATATTCAATTCTCAGAGACAACAACTTTTCAAAATATAAACGCTGACAATTTATTTCTTACTGGAAGTTTAGTAGGTTCATCTGGTACATTTAATTGTTTCGTTGTTAAAAATAAGTTTGATGTAGGTCTCGCTGGAACTGTTTTTACTGCTATATCAGAAACTGATGGTTGTAATAGTGTTTCTAGTCCTGGTCGTGTTGGTATTGGAAGTACACAACCAGATGGTAGATTTCAGGTAGGTGTTGGAGGAGCAACACTAGATCCTAAATTTCCAATTGATCCATTTCAATCAGCTTTCATAATAACTGATGAAGGCAGAACGGGTATTGGCACTACACAACCAACTCAAACTTTTCAAATTGGTATTGGTACAGACACACTTACTTTCTCTGGATTAGGAACTTTAGGTGTTGGCACAACCGATCCTGGTAATTTTACTGGATTTAATAGTAATGAACTAGTATATGGTGCTTTAAGAGCAGATTTTGATGGGAGTATTAGAGTTGCAAGAAATATATATGACTCTGCAGGATCTCAAGGTACAAATGCAAACTTCCTTAGTCGAGATGGAAATGGTATTCGTTGGGTATCTTTTGAACCATCTTTTACAGAAGGTATTTTCCTTCAAGATGAAGGAACATTTGTCCCCACAGTCGGTGCTGCTCAATCATTTACTGTTCTAAACTTTGTTCAAAGAAATAGTGATGGTACAGGGACTGACACACTAATACCGACTGCATCAAATCCCACTACACAAACTGGATTAGCAACAATATTCACTCAAGATTTATGGGGTCATCAAGGGACTGGTGTAGGTGCAGCAATTTATAGAAAATCTAGGGTTGGAATTAATCAACCAAATCCACTATATCAGTTAGATGTTAATGGTGATTTTCATGTGTCATTAGCGGTGCAATTTGACTCTACTTTAGATGTAAATGGTGTAACTAATTTAAATGATACCTTAGATGTTGATGGAATTACAAAAATATTAGCAACAGATCAAAGCACATCAAAAGATAATGGAGCATTAATTGTTGAAGGTGGAGTTGGAATTGAAAAAAATATAAATGTCGGTGGTGCTGCTGATATTAGCGGTAGGTTAGATGTAAATGATACAACAGAGTCAACAAGCATAACTTCAGGTGCTGCTGTTATTGATGGTGGTTTAGGTCTTGCCAAAAATATTAATATTGGTGGTTCTGGAGTTATCGCTGGTAGACTTGATGTTGATGACGCTACAGACTCAACAGATACAACTACTGGT
>VTLG01001565.1_pt1 | contig 10663 bp, 15 predicted proteins | sample 4694571 | NCBI WGS metagenome assembly VTLG01 (sample SAMN12604809, study PRJNA352737) | marine metagenome | biome: ENVO:00000447; feature: ENVO:00000209|ENVO:00000569|ENVO:01000036; material: ENVO:00002151; isolation source: viral sequences binned using virsorter ... | reverse complement strand
GGATTTAGTATTGTAACATACACTGGAACGGGTAGTGCAGGAACTATAAGACATGGATTAAGTGTAGCACCTAGTATGGTAATTATAAAGAGTCGTACAGGTGCAAGTGTTCCTAATTGGGTCATTGGGCAAGACCAAAGTGGTTTTACTGGACAACTTTATTTTGACGCAGGTGCATTCAGTTCAAATAGTGGTTCATTTAATAACACAGCACCAACATCAAGCGTAGTTTCTATCAATACAGATAGCACAGTAAATCAAAGCACTGCAACTTATGTTATGTATTGTTTTGCCAACGTAGAGGGATATAGCAAAATTGGCAGTTGGATTGGCAACGGTAGCACAAATGGTACATTTATCCATACTGGATTTAGACCTGCTTGGATTATGTTAAAAAGAACTAGTGATAGTGGTGGTTGGCAAATGTTAGATAATAAAAGAAATACTTTTAATCCAGTAGATAATTATTTACTACCTAATTTAAGCCTTTATGAAATTGATGGTTCTACTTTAAGTCCCTCTATTGGAATAGATTTTTTATCTAATGGTTTTAAGTTAAGAACAACAGAAAATGTTTATAATGCAAATGGTAACACATACATTTACTTAGCTTTTGCAGAGCAGCCATTTAAATTTAGTAATGCAAGATAGGAGATAATATGCCTTGGAAACATAATGGAAGAACATTAAAAGCAGGGAAAGCATGGGTTTCAGACAGTGGCGTAAAACATCCTGCTATTTGGATGAGATGGTCAGACTCTGAAAAGAAAGACAATGGTTTAACATGGGAAGACCCACCTGCATCTCAAGAGCCTTTTGACGAAAGATTTTATTGGGGTAGACAAACAGATGGCACTTTGATTGAACGTAGTCTTACAGATGTTAACTCAGTTGATGAAGATGGAAAAGCAGTAATAGACCCTATAACAGGTAAACAAGCAATACAACTAGGATTAAAATCTATTTGGATAGCACAAACTAAAAGAACAGCTAACGAATTATTGTCTGAATCTGATTGGATGATTATACGTAAAACAGAAAAAGAAACTGCTGTACCTGATACAACAACAAAATATAGAGATAATGTAAGAACTGCGTGTAATACAATAGAAACTAAAATAAATGATTGTAAAAAGTTAGTTGATTTTATGAAGTTGTTTGATGCACCAGTAGATAAAGATGGCATACCAACTGGTAATGCACCTATAAACGATTTTCCAGATAAAGTATGAGTTGGGGAGTAGTATTTTATTATATGCCTAGATTATCTACACAAGAAGTAAAAGCACAAATAGATACACATGAAGCTGTGTGTGCAGAAAGATGGAAAGAAACTATACTGCGTATTAAAAGAATAGAACATATAATGATAGGTACAGCAGGAACAATTATTATATTATTAATAGGTTTACTTGTGAGGTAATAATGTTAGATCCAGCCTCAATCGGCATAGCCATAACAGCCGCTAATACGGCTTTCTCGGCAATCAAGCGTGGATTTGCAGCAGGGCGTGAAATTGAGTCTATGGGAAAAGACCTCTCACGCTGGATGGGTGCTGTATCAGATGTTGAAAATACTGAGAAGTCAGCTAAAAATGCGTCACCACTTAGAAAACTATTTAAAGGAAGAGAAATAGAAGCATCAGCAATAGAAGCATTTACTGCTAAGAAAAAACTAGAAGCACAACGTCAAGAGCTTAAATCGTTTATTAATTTTCACTACGGAGCCAATTCATGGAATGAAATTCTTAGAATGGAAGCTGAGATAAGAAAGAAACGAAAAGAAGAGATTTATGAAAGACAAGAGCTAATTAGAAAAATTTGGGAAGGGATTGGTTGGGCAGTCTTAATATTAACAGTTATAGGATTTATTATTTTTCTTGCATGGTTATACAAGGAGAGTAGAGGATGAAAGATAACACTTTTATTTATATAACGTTAGGCGTTTGGTCAATGGCATTTATTTTAGGATTTACATTTGGATGACACAGAAGAAGTTACAAAGACAATCTATTTACGATGAGTACGATGAAGATGGTGATGGAATAGTTAGTGATAAGGAGTTATCACATGTTGCAGACATTAAAAAACTTGAACATGATCTTAGGAAGCAAAGAGCTCAAAGGCGGATGGCAACTGCCAGTTTGGTTGCTATGGCTGCTTTTACTATTGCAATGTTCTTTGTCGATCTCGAAAGAGTTAAAGCACTGGCCGATATTAGCAATCTTTTCTATCTCACTGGTGGTGGCATCGTGTCTGTATATATGGGTGCATCGGCTATAATGAACAGGAGCGGAAAATGAAGCCAGCCTTTCTTTTAATGTGTTATTTAGCTGGAGCTCCTGCTGGAACACTTCACTTTCAATCAGTAAAAACAGCAGATTACTTTAAATCTTTTCTTGACAATCAAACAATCAAAATTGGAGAAGAAGAAAAAAAGTATGATTGTTTTGTAAAACTTGTTAAAGTAAACACACAAATGAGGTTATACTAATGTTACAAGCATTGATTGGCCCTGTTACTGGGCTACTAGACAAATTTATAGAAGACAAAGATCAAAAGGCAAAGCTCGCCCACGAGATAGCTACCATGTCCGAAAAACATGCTCAACAAATTGCTTTGGCACAAATAGAAGTAAATAAAGCAGAAGCAGCAAGTGGGTCAATATTCAAGGGCGGCTGGAGGCCAGCAGTTGGGTGGGTCTGTGCGATTGCTTTTGCATACCATTTTATCTTAAAAGATTTAATTATATTTGGTGCATCATTTGCTGGTGCAGAATTACCAGAGCTACCTGAATTTGACATGGGTACACTTCTCACGGTTCTTGGCGGCATGCTCGGAATCGGAGGACTCAGGACATATGAAAAGCAGAAGGGACTAACAAAATAACACAAGATTTATTTAGGCATTTAAGGATACATAGTATGGTTGCAAAAGTAGATACAATAAAGAAAAAAATAAAAAGTGGCAAAAAATTAGGTTTTAGTGAAAGAGCTAGGGCAGTTAATAAAGGTTTACTACCCAGTAAAGCTAAAAAGAAAGGTAAGAAAAAATGAGTTTATACAGAAATATACACGCTAAAAGAAAACGTATTAAAGCAGGAAGTGGCGAAAAGATGCGTAAACCTGGACAGAAAGGTAGTCCAACAAAGAAACAGTTTGAATTAGCAAAAAGAAAAAGAAGAAAAATAAAAAAGATATGACAAAGAAAAAAAGAGACCCTAAAGTTGGAACTGGCAAAAAGCCAAAAGGTTCTGGTAGACGTTTATACACGGATGAGAACCCTAAAGATACGGTTGGTATTAAGTTTGCTACAGAAGCAGATGCCCGAGCAACGGTTGCAAAAGTTAAAAGAGTTAATAAGCCGTTTGCGAGAAAGATACAAATACTTACTGTTGGTGAGCAAAGAGCAAAAGTAATGGGTAAAAATAAAGTTGCTGGTATATTTAAAAGAGGTAAAGAAGCTATAAGAAAGGCTAGAGGCAAATGATGGGAATATATTTGAAATTATCTGGTTTTTTTAATAAAATAGGTAATTATTTTTACAGATTACATGTAGAAAAATGGCATAAAAAAAGAGGCCCAAGATGAATATTGAAAAGTTAAGAGAAGAATTAAAAATTGACGAGGGCGTAAAATACGAAATTTACTTAGACCACCTCGGCCTGAAGACGTGTGGGATAGGCCACCTTATACAAGAAGGTGATGAAGAATATGGTAAACCTGTAGGCACAGAAGTATACAAAGAACGTGTAAATGAATTATTTGCAAAAGATGTGCAAGTAACAATTAATGAATGTTCACTATTATATGGAGGTTTTACAGATTTACCTGAAGAAGTAAAATATATTTTGGCCAATATGATGTTTAATATGGGCAGGCCCCGTTTATCACGTTTTCACAAGATGCGAAGAGCCATAGAAGCTGGAGACTGGAAAGAAGCCGCTGTGCAGATGAAAGACTCAAAATGGTATAGACAAGTTCCGAATCGTGCAGAAAGACTCGTAAAAAGAATGGAGGCTGTAACGTAATGACTTTGCAGAAGATAGCATTAAGAAGTGGTATAAATCGTGAAGGAACTAGATATACTAACGAAGGTGGTTGGTATGATGGTGATAAAATACGTTTTCGTCAAGGAACACCAGAAAAGATAGGTGGCTGGGAACGTGTGTCCGATGTACAGTTTCAAGGTGTTTGTAGAGCTTTACATAACTGGGTTAGTTTAAGTGGTGCAAATTTTGTAGGGTTAGGTACTAATTTAAAATATTATATAGAGTTAGGTGGTAATTTTAATGATATTACACCCTTACGTGCTACACAGTCATTGACTAATCCTTTTACAACAACTTCTGGTTCAACTACTGTTCTTGTTACAGATGCAAATGGTGGTTTTGTAGATGAAGATTTTGTAACCTTTAGTGGTGGTAGTGAGGTTGGCGGTCTTACTATATCAGGTGAGTTTCAAATAGATATTCAAACTGCAACTACATATAATATAACCGTATCATCTGCCGCATCTTCTTCTGCTACGGGAGGTGGTTCTGTATCTGCAGCATATCAAGTCAATGTAGGTTCTGCTTTTGCCATACCTCTTCTTGGTTGGGGTGCTGGTGGCTGGGGTGCTGGTAGTTGGGGTGTAGGAGAACCTTCTATAAATGAAATACGTATATGGAGTCATTCTAATTTTGGTGAAGATTTAGTTTTTGGCCCAAATGGAGGTAGTATATATCTTTGGGATGCTACTAATGATGTAACTACTAGAGCTGTAGAATTATCCAGCGTATCAGGTGCGTCAGATGTCCCTGCAAAACAAAATCTAATAATTGTTGCAGATATAAGTAGATTTGTATTTTGTATGGGTGCAAGTCCTATAGGTAGCACCACTATTGACCCTACACTAATTAGATGGTCTGACCAAGAGGATGCAACTAATTGGACACCATCTATAACTAATCAGGCAGGTAGTCTTAGATTATCTCGTGGTACTAAAATAGTTGCAGCATCTCAGGCTCGTCAAGAGGTACTTGTTTGGACTGATTCTTCGTTATATTCTTTACAATATGTTGGAGCACCTGCCGTGTGGACAGCAACATTAGTAGGAGAAAACATATCCATATCTTCACAATTATCCGTATCCTATGCAAATGGTGTAGCTTACTGGATGGGTAAAGATAAATTTTATGCGTATGATGGTCGTGTTCAAACCTTAAAATGTGATGTAAGAAAATATGTATTTAATGATTTTAATCAACTACAATTTGACCAAGTCTTTTCTGGTACAAATGAAGCCTTCCATGAAATTTGGTGGTATTATTGTACTTCAGGTTCTAACAATATAGATAGATATGTTATTTACAATTATTTAGAAAAAATTTGGTACTATGGCTCTTTAGCTCGAACAGCTTGGCTGGACTCTGGGTTAAGAAATAAACCTTTAGCAGCCACATATAATAATATATTAGTAGATCACGAAACAGGCGTAGACGATAAAGAAACAGGTACTGCGGTTGCAATATCAGCACATATAGTATCTGCTGAATTTGACTTAAATGATGGCCATCAATTTACTTTTGTTGACAAAATCATACCTGATATAACTTTTGATGGCTCTACTGCAGATAGTCCTGTAGTAACTATGACTGTAAATCCTCTTACCAGTTCTGGCTCTGGGTATAAAACTGTTACTTCAGAAGGTGGATCAAATAGTGCTACTATAACAAGAACATCTTCTGCAGATATAGAAAAATATACAGAACAATTACATACTAGAATTAGAGGTAGACAAATGTCTATGCGTGTAGAATCAACTGCTACAGGGGTTACATGGCAGTTTGGCTCACCTAGATTTAATATGCGACCTGATGGGAGGCGATAATGACAGTAGATAAAACAAGATATGGGGTAGGGTTTGTAACTCCTGCATTTCCATACCCACCTGAAGAATATAATCAACAATCATTTATACAATTTAATAATGTGTTACGATTGTATTTTATACAATTAGATACGGCATTAAGAAATGCTACTACTGATGACAGGGCTGAAGCAACAAGCTGGTTTTTAAGTTAATGCCTAATACATATACAAATGCAAAGAAAGACCTTACAGGTACAAGTGAAACAACGTTATACACTGCACCTGCATTAACCACATCTATTGTAAAATCTATACTAGTATCCGAAGATGCAGGTAGTGGTAGTACAATAACACTGACTATAACAGATGCAGAATCCTCTCCTGCAACATTTAATTTATATAAAACTAAAACTATATCTTCAAACGCAACAGAAGAGTTATTAACAGCACCTTTAGTAATAAAAACAGGAGAAATATTAAAAGTAACTGCAGGAAATGCAAATAGATTGCATGTAGTGGCTAGTATATTGGAGATTAGTTGATGCCAGTTGTTGATAGTAATACAAGGTTGTTAGACACCTCTACAGTTATTGCTAACCGATTAGCTATGGCAATGGAAGAAACTCCAGATAGAAAGACTCCTTTACAAGCTCAATTACTAGCCGTTGCTAGAGAGTCTAGTATGGATGATGCAGACGTTGTACAGATAGGTAATACTGTGTTTGTAGGACATAGAGGGACAGGCAAAGCTAGTAAAGCCATGTCAGGATATGTTTATAACTCAGATACAGGCAGAAATTTTGTAAGTAATTCTATAAAATATCTTGCTTATTTACAAGATAAGGGAGTAAACAGATATTCTACTCCTATGGCTAGAGATGCTAGACCTGTGCATGAAATTATAAAAAGAAAGTTGATGAATACAGATACAGAAATATTTGCAAAATTTTATAAAGATAGACCTTATTTATTTGCTAGAATAGGGGAAGATTCTTTAAAGGGTATGGTATAATGTCTGTAATTATTGAAATTCTTGATGATACTAAAGATTTTATTGTTGATGATGTTCCAGATTATGTAGCTGACGTTGGTGATTTTTTTGTTGATGAAATAGTAGACCCTGTTGTCAATGTTGTGGAAGATGTTGTAGACGCAGCTTTAGATGACCCCATAAAAACAATAGCTACAGTTGCAGCAGTAGCAACAGGTAATGCTTGGGCTATACCACTTATAGAAGGTGCAGATGTTGCCATAGATGGTGGTGATATAGGAGATATATTAGAAGCAACTGCAAAAGCGTATGTAGCACAACAGGTAGGAGCTGCAGTAGGTAAATACGCAGGTTCAGCAGCAAAAGCAGAAGTAGTAGCAGCAGGAGGTTCTAAGTTAGAACAACAAGTAGCACAGCAAATTATAGGTTCAGGAAGTGCAAGGGCTACACAAGCTGTAATATATGGACAAGACCCTGTAGAGGCTTTTGCAAAAGGTGGCGTATCTGCTGGTATATCTGCATCTTTGGGACAGTTAGAAACAAATTCAGCTTATAAAGATTTACCACAATCTGCTAAAAACGTCATATCAGACAGTTTAACTGCCGCTTTTACAGGTAAAGAAATAACTCCAGAATTAGTTACAAGTGCTATTGTTAGAGGGCAAGTTACGTCTGATTTTATGCGAGATCAACTTGACCCAGTACAGTATGACGAGTTTGGAGATGAATTACCTCAAAAATTTACTGATGGTCAAATAGCAGCAATAACTAATGCGATTGTTAACTCAACCACGGCAGCATTTACTGGTAAAGATATAGCACCAGAACTTATGAAAGCTGTGTTAAAGTACGGTTCTGAAGAACTAAATAAAGTTATAGATAAGCCTGTAAGAAATACTATAGATAAAGTCTCAGGAAAATATGATCTTGTATCCGACAAAGCCGAACAGGTGGATGATGCTGTTGCCGATTATGAAACTGCAGCAGCAAATTATAATACTTTAGCAGATCAGTTAGCTACTAAGTTTGAAGCTCGTGATGCATTGAAAGCTAATGTAGATGCTTTAAGGTCAACTTTTCAAAATGATCCGTCTCAAGGTAACGCAGATAAATTAAATGCAGCAATCACAGAATATAACAACTACACAACAAGTCTTGATGCAGAATACGAAAAGGATTTTAAACCTTTACTTGACCAGTATAAAGCAGAAGCAGACACAGCTTTAAGTAACATAGATACTTTTCGTGCAGAGTATAATACATTAAAAGATGATTTGGTATCTAGTGCAGACCAATTAGATGAAGCTCTTGTGCCTATACAAAAAGGTGTAGATAAGTCTATTGTTCGAGCTCTGACAGATGATACTTTTGTGCCTGATGAGTATATAAAATATAACGGGTTAGATGACGATGCAGCGGCAGCAGGAGAAGAGTTTGATGCACATTATCATTGGCTTACAGAAGGTAAAGATAAATATTTTGTTACAAATAAAGAAGAATACGACAAGTCTTTTGCATTAGAAAAAGAAAATTTTTTAAATAAAGCATTAAATGCTGCAAATTTAGATTTAACTCATATGAGTAAAGAGCAACGCAAAGATGTATTTGCACAGGTTGATAAGATAGCAACAGAACAATACGAGAACAACCTTACGGCATTTAAAAATGCAGATGCTAGTAATTATGGAGAACAAATAGCTCAAGATTTTTTAAGAGAACAAGATTTTATTAAAGATGTATTAACAAGTGAAGGTAAAACAGACGAAGAAATAGAGAAATACATAAAAGGTCAAAAACTTGTTAATTCAATTCATCATTCTTTAGCTAATTATAAAGATACAGAGATTAATAAAGAAAAAGTAACTGATGCTGATATTGTTAATAATAACGCATATGTAAGTTTAGACAAAGAAGGCGATATATCTTGGTTAAACAGAAATGCTCGTAATTCAAATAAGTATTGGGATCCCAAAGAAAATAAAATGGTACAGAATGTAGCCATAAAAGACGGATTCGAAAAAAGAGATTTAGATGGTAACACAATACTAAAAGTAGAACAAGCACCTTTACTAACAGCCGATAAATTATTGGAAACTAATGTTAAAGCAGGCATAGAAAATTACGCTACAATAACAGATGAAGATTCTAAAAAAGTTATAGAAGCAAGTTTAGGCTCTACAACTTGGATGTTTATCCAACAAGCGTATAAATACGCAAAAAGCGAGGATGCACCTAATTGGTATAAGGATACAGCAGGTGTTGTATTAAGAGCAGGTGGTGAGTTATTACAAAGTTTTAACGGGTTAATGGTGTTAGTAAATGAAAACCCAGCCGATACTTCTTTAGGTAAATTTGCTAGAAAAGTTATTAAAATGGGTGACGATGTTACCACAGAGGAATATAAAAATAATTTAAAAGAAATACGAACAACTATAGCTGCTGCAAATAAAGATACAGACCCTAATGCACCTTGGTATGAGAGAGCGTGGAATACCACAAAAGCCATATATGATGGGGCATCTAAAGCACCTTTAACTTTCGCTGCAGAGTATATAGCAAAAGAAGTGATGCAAGAAATACCATTATTAATAGTAAGTGGTGGTACTGCTAATTTAGCTAAAAAAGCGTTAATAGAAGGTGGTGAGGCTTACGCAAAAAAAATGGGTTTAAGAGCAGGAGTTAGCACTTCTGTAGGGTTAAGTATGGCAGAGGGTTTTGGTGGTACAGCAGTAGAAACTTTTGATGATGCTTACAAAACAGCCATAAAAGGTGGTATGAATGAAACACAAGCTACCGAGTATGCTTTTGATTTAGCAAAAGAAGCAGGCACTATATCTGCTGTAACAACTTTAGCTACTGGTAAACTATTAAAAGGTAATGATTTTGAAAAAGCTATATTAGGCGACAAAAAAGGAAGTGGTAACTTATCAGAAGCATTTAATGTAATAAGCAAAGAAATGATACAGGAGGCTTTTGAAGAGGGTCTACCTAAAGCATGGGCAGAAACCCAACTTATAAAAATAGACCCAGAAAGAGATGCAGTAGGTAATACCACTGCAAACGTTATTTTAGGTATGATTTCTGGTGGTGGCACTTCAGCCACTATTTATGGCACTACAGCGGGTTATGATGCAGTAGAAAACAAGTTAAATCCCGTTATGACAGGAGATTTTGTTTCTAGTGCTATTGCAACTTTTAACCCAGAGGTAAATGAAACATTAAAAACAGATAAAACTACTGAAAATATGTCTGTTATAGAGCAAAATTTAACAGATTTAGGGTTAGACAGCAATATAACGTCAAACATAATGAATACGTATTATGATGATGCGTATATAGGTTCAGAAGAAGTATATAACAAATATCAAGAATTTGGTAAATACAAGCCAACTCAAGAAGAAGTTGACAAGTTTGTAGGTAAAACAACAAAAGAACAATTTAATATTGATTTTGATGCGTATATAGACCCTAGATTTGTAGATGAACAAGAAATAAAAAATATTGCTACATCAGAAGGTGTCACTCTTACAGACGAAGAAATACAACAATACACAGGACAAAAAACTGAGTCTGAAATATTAGAACAAGCTAGAAAAGACTTAGACCCTAAAGGTGTAACAGAAGAAGAAGCTCGTGAATATTTTACTAATTTAGGATACACACCTACTGATGAAGAAGTAAAACAATTTACTGGCAATGTAAACGAGTTAGAGCAAGCAACAAAACTTGGTGAGTATGTAGACCCTCTTATGACCTCAAAAGAAGAGGCAAAATCATATTTTGATGCTTTAGGGTATAACGCTACAGAAGAAGAAATA
>VTLG01010836.1_pt1 | contig 10664 bp, 8 predicted proteins | sample 4694571 | NCBI WGS metagenome assembly VTLG01 (sample SAMN12604809, study PRJNA352737) | marine metagenome | biome: ENVO:00000447; feature: ENVO:00000209|ENVO:00000569|ENVO:01000036; material: ENVO:00002151; isolation source: viral sequences binned using virsorter ... | reverse complement strand
TGGATCAGACTACGGTGGATCACAAACTGATCTCCACATTGGTTACGAAGGGAATGTAGACCGTCTCGGATACTATCTTCAAGCAGGCCCTGCCATCGTCTCTCCAGATGGAGGGGATGCCAATACCGAATTTTCTGGTAAAGCCGGAGGTTCCTTTCAAGCAACTGAGGCTGTGTCCGTTTATGGAGAAATCAGTTTTCTTACAACTGACGTTGACAACAACAACTACGGAACCAAAGCTGGACTTAAGTGGGCCTTCTAGATGGACCTTCTGTACATGATATGCTTAGCCCTACTGTTAGGGTTTGGTATGGAAATGACTTGGTCTACTAAACGAAAGTAATTATGTCACAACAGTGTAATCAAGCAAGAGCCAGCATCACCTGGTTCACCCCTTCAACTGAAGAGAAGGAAGATAAGGAAGAGCAATCTTCTAGTGATGAAACTCCCGATGAAGTAGAGATACTGTAGGGAAGGAGGAGAGGCACCTCAGAGTAGGACCTCTCCTTCATTGGCATTAGCCCTTACGAGGATACCTTTTGCCGTCTAGACGGTGGGAAAGACCACAAACAAATTGATCAAAAATTTCACGTGAGAAAGTAAACAATACATTTATTTAAGTAACAATGGCTCAACAACAATCAGATGCCTCTGCCTCACTTACTAGGCAGGGCCAATCTAATTCAACAGGTGACGCAAGAGCCCTATATCTCAAGCTCTTTTCAGGCGAGATGTTTAAAGGGTTCCAGCACAACGCCATCGCTCGTGACCTAGTCATGAAGCGTACGTTGAAGAACGGTAAATCTCTACAGTTCATCTACACTGGACACACAAAAGCTGAGTACCATACTCCAGGAAATTCCATTCTGGGTAACAGTGATGGTGCACCACCAGTAGCTGAGAAGACTATCACCTGTGATGATCTTCTTATTTCTAGTGCGTTCGTTTATGAACTCGATGAGACACTTGCTCACTACGAACTTCGTGGAGAAATCTCCAAGAAGATCGGGTATGCTCTTGCAGAAAAGTATGACCGTCTTATCTTCCGCGCTGTAACACAAGCTGCACGTAAGGCTAGCCCTATCACTAAGACTGGTTTCGTAGAACCAGGCGGAACACAGATCCGTGTTGGTGCTGCTGGCACCCCTGCTCAATCAGAAGCATTCGATGCTGATAACTTAATCGCTGCATTCTATGATGCCGCTGCTGCCCTCGATGAGAAGGGTGTAAGTTCTGATGGACGTTGTGGTGTACTAAACCCACGTCAGTACTACGAGCTAATCCAGAAAGTCGGAGACGGTGGACTGGTTAACCGTGACGTACAAGGTTCGGCACTCCAAAGCGGTCAAGGTGTTATCGAAATCGCCGGAATCAAAATCTTTAAATCAATGAACATCCCGTTCTTTGATAGGTATGGTGTTAAGTACGGTATCACTGGTGGACCCGCTGATCCTGGTAATACCGGAACATTCGTGAACCCACAGATTGAATCCGCTAAAGATTCTGACGATGGTATTAATAATAACTATGGTCAGGGTACTTCACAGAATACTGACCCATACGGTACGACTAGTTTAACTGGTGGTGCTGGAAACTTCAACCACTCCTGTGGCTTGATCTTCCAGAAAGAAGCTGCCGGTGTTGTCGAAGCAATCGGCCCACAAGTACAAGTTACTAGTGGAGACATCAGCGTAGTTTATCAGGGTGACGTAATCCTTGGCCGCTTGGCCATGGGTGCTGATTACCTGAATCCTGCTGCTGCTGTTGAACTGTATGCAGGTAATGCAACAGGCAACTCTGCTTGGTAATTTTATCACATTATACATGGGGACCTTCGGGTCCCCTTTTTTTATTTATACATTATGCCAATTCCTACCACTAACGCTACACAAGAATTACCAGCAGTCAACGAAATACTAGCGTCAGTTGGTCAGGCGCCTGTCACCACTCTCGACCAAACCAACCCGGACGTTGCGATTGCTTACGATACTTTACTACAAGTATCACGAGAAGTACAGGCTGAAGGCTGGAGTTTTAATACAGAATACGACTACCCACAAACCACTACAGATAAACAATATACTATTCCCACTAATATGCTGCAAGTAGATCTTGCAGTAGGTAATGTATCCAGTAGAGTCGCTACAGGAGATAAGAATGTAGTAAGAAGAGAAGGTAAACTCTACGATAAGTACAACCACACTTATGATATAAAAGATGATGATACTACAGACAACTTAAAGTTAGACGTAGTTTGGTGGTTTGATTGGGTTGACTTACCAATACCCATTCAAGATTACATCGTCGCTAGGGCAGCTGTGATTGTCTCTAGCCGCATTGTAGGTGATGGTGGGCAGTATCAAATGCTGCAACAAAGAGAAGCCTACACAAGGGCAATGGCGTTGGAGTATGAGACCCAGCAAGGGGACTATACTTTCTTCGGACACCCTAAAGGACAGAACCATTATATCAGTTATCAACCTTATAAAGCACTATACCGCTAATGGCAGCAGTAACTCAAACAGTACCCAACTTCTTAGGTGGGGTATCAAAACAAACAGACATTAAAAAACAACCTGGTCAGGTAAGGAACTGCATCAATGCCTATCCTGATCCAACCTTTGGGTTAATGAAGAGGCCAGGTTTTAAATTCATTAAGAATATATACAAACCCTTATCTGGAACTGATCCAGAACTAAAGGATGGTAAGTGGTTCTTCATTAAACGAGATAACTTAGAGACATACATAGGATGTATTTTAGATAAAGGTAATTCTAGTCATGCATCCGAACCTATTAGGATTTGGAACAAAGAGGGTACAAAATGTGAGGTTGACTTCGAGTCCAGCCCAGCTGATGCTAAACTGTACCTAGATACAACTCGTGATAACTACGATGTACTGACCGTACAAGATACATCTATCATCACCAACAAGACTAGAGAAGTAGAAGCTAAAGCAGCGCCAACTGACTATGTATCAAAATCATACGGTACAGTACGATTAAAGAATATAGCTTATAGCTGTAACTATCAAATTAAAATAAAAATAGGTGACACTTACTACGGTACTGATTACTCCTCTAGTGTTAAAACTATTAAAGATGTAAGCGCTGCTGATGCAAGTAGAGTAGAGGATACATATTTAAACGTAGCCTCTACAGCAAGTGCTGATGGTACAGGAGCAACTTTCAATATTGTAGTCAGCTCTAGTGGAGCCTGCACTGTAAGTATAGAAAGTGTTGGAACTGGGTATGCTGTTGATGAAGTAATAACAATTCCCAATGCATCCCTTGGTGGTGGTGCAGATTTAACCTTTAAAGTCAGTGAAATCAATAGTCATTTAACTGATGAACTAGCGGCATTCTATACTACAATAAACGCTGAAAGCCTATCCTCACCAAACTCAGTAACTAACCCTAAGGACGAGCAATACAATACTACAGATAGAATTCTAAACGAATTAAAAACAGACTTAGCAGCTGTAACTTTACCAACTAATCACGCATTAACTATTACACAGCTACCTGCATCATTAGAGTTAGTATTGAAAAATACTAGTACAGATACCAATGTAGCTTTTGAACTAACAACAAGTGATAGTCAGGGTGGTATTCATATTGACAGTTTTAACGAACAAGTTAGAACTCAAGCAGATCTACCAGCTGAATCTACAGACGGAAGATTAGCTAAGGTCGTTGCTTTAGGTGGAGAGTCCGATACATTCTGGCTTAAATTCTTCCCTGATAGTGGTACATCTGGTAAGGGTAACTGGGAAGAAACAGTAGACCCATCAGTATCACAAGGTATGAAGGCAGAGACTCTACCACATGAACTGTATAATGTACATGCTAATAAATTTATATTTAGACAGCCTAAAGAAGCGGATGGTACTACATTGGCTTGGAAGGGTAGAGTAGTTGGTGATACTATTACTAACTCGAATCCTAGTTTTGTAGGTGCTACTATTCAACAAGCGTTCTACCATAACAATAGATTAGGATTCCTTACTAAGGATAATGTATCTATGAGTAAGGTGAATGGGTTCTTTAACTTCTACTTTACTTCAGCTTTAACAGCAACAGATGCTGATCCTATCGACATTAACTGTTCAAGTATTAGACCTGCTGTATTACATGCAGTGATACCAACTGCACAGGGTCTGATACTATTCAGTAAGAATCAGCAGTTTATAATGTTCTCCGATGCAGAGATATTAACACCTTCATCAGCAGTTATACGAGGCATCTCTAACTATGAGATGGACTCTACTATAGATCCAGTTGATGTAGGTACTACAATTAACTTTGTAAGTAAGACGCCTAGCTACACACGTATCTTCGGTATGCAGACTAGAGGTTCTGAAGAGAGCCCTATGGTTATAGATATCGGTAAGGTTGTATCTGAATGGATACCAGATACTGTTAACAGTTTACTATCTAGCCCACAGAACTCACTTATCGCTTTGTATGGTGACAATAGATCAGCATATGAAGGGGATAATAATATGTACATCTTTAAGACCTATTCTGTAGGTGATAAGATGTTAATGCAGGCATGGTTCAACTGGGAATTACCAGGTAACATACAGCACGCTTCTATTGATTCTGACACTATGTGGTCAGTTGTGGAAACCAGTGGTGTTTATAGTTTAATAAGTGCCAGTCTAACACAGACACCTGAAGAAACCATCATGACTACGGCTGATGGTAAGCAGATTAATCCACACATGGATATGTATACTGCAGCTACTAATGGTGGTGGTGCTATAACTGGCGCTAGTATTTCTACTGGCACGGGCACTGATGCAAGCAGAACTCTTGGTACATACTCAATATCTAATGCTACTAGCGATGCTACGGATTCCACTGGCGTACAGTCTGATTGGAAAGTTGTTATTTCCTCTGGTGGTGTTGCAGCTATAACAATGTTAGATGGTGGTAAGGGCTATGCAGCTACTGATACTATAACAATAGCTGGATCTACCTTTGGTGCAGGTGCTGATTTAGTTATAGACGTTGATACTGTCGCCTCTCCTGCTGAGAAGAAGGTTGTCTATGATTCAGCTGGAAACTTCTCCAAATGCTATATACCTTATGCAGACTTAACTAACTTAAACCCAGTAATTCTTATTGCAGGTAATGCTTCAGCGGACTTCGCTGGTGTAACTGAATATGGTTTCACAGTAAGTCCTACTAGACCTGATGAAGTCGTTACTGATGGTACTGAGACATATTTCAAAGTAGAAGGTAAGGATCTATCAGCCCAAGCTGATAACGTATACGTAGGTTATCAGTACAACTATGATGTAGAACTACCTAAGACATATTATAAACTCACACCTGATGGTTCACAGTATGACTACACTGCAGCACTAACTATTGCACGTATGAAGTTTGCTGTAGGATTATCTAGTGTTGTAGGTTTTAAAGTTAAGAGTAAAGGGTATAGAGGAGAGTTGAAGGAATATGTAGGTGGAGGTGATTCAGATACAGATGTAGGTGTAGCTAGCCCTACAGACACAAGACCAGGTAAATCAGTATTTACCGTACCATTCCCTCTCAAAACAGAGAACGGTATTGTGGTTAAAGTAGATGGAGCTAAACAAGATATTAACACTGCTTACACTGTTACAACAACTGATGCTCAAGCTACAGTTACATTCCTATCAGGGCATGTACCTTTAAAAGAAAGGACAGTGGCTAATGTTACTAAGCCTGCTCAAAAGATTGAGATCACTACAGACACATGGTATGACGTACAACCTACACAAGAAGCAGGTCAGTACCTTGCTGATGATGTACCATTAATTGAAGAGAGTATATTCACTATACCTGTACATCAACGTTCAGATAACTTTAACTTGAGAGTATTTAGTAACTCTCCATTCCCTGTCTCCCTTACATCTATGATGTGGGAAGGACAGTATTCACCACGATTCTACAGAAGAACTTAAACAAATGACCACCCCTATATATTTAGTTAAACTGGAAGATGTTGAAAAAGTATGGTTTACTGTTAAAGATTTAATAGACAAAGCTTTAGAACATTCAGACGGAAGGATGATGTCTTATGATGCACTTCAAATGATACTGAATAGAGAAATGCAGTTATGGGTAGGTGTTAAAGATAAAGCTATTTTCTCTGCTTTCCTCACTACAATAAGACATCATCCTAGACACACTACTCTACAGATTGTGACGTATGCAACAGTTACAGGACATGATGCAGACTTCGACACATGTGTAGATACATTCACTCGCTATGGTAGAGACCACGGGTGTGTATCCTTAGAGGCTTGGGGACGTAAAGGTTTAACACGTGCCCTACCAGACTGGGAACATCTTTATTCAGTAATATCTAAACCGATTGAACCTGAACAACCAGTTAAGCGTAAGAGGAGACGTAGAAAACCTAAAACACAAAACACAGGAGATAACTAGTAATGTCATTTCTAGGAGGAAACTCAGGAAGACGGGCAGATCAAGCAAGAGATAAAGCAGTTGGAAGGCAGTATGAATCTGACAAAAGGTGGCGTGTATACAACATGGAAAGTGAGCAGTTAGCTTACAACGATGCTGTATTGAACAATACAATACAAGAAAGAAATATGAATCAACAGCTACTATGGCAGGAACATACTGCTATGGGAGCTTGGGATTATGAAGTCGCACAAAGAGAAGCTGAGTATAATTCTCAGGTGGCAGCTTACAATAAATCTGAACGTCTGTTTGGGGCACAAGTAGGGTTAAATGAATATGCACGGAGGCTAGCTAATGAATCTGCTGCTGCTGTTCAATCTGAAAGATTAGATGCTGTGATGTTCCAAGGAATGCAAGCAGATCTTAAACTCAGCCAAACTAAAGCAGATATAAATCAAAAAAGAGAAAGTCTGAAACTTGGAAGGGCTAAACAACGGTCAGAAATAGATATGCAGCAACAAGCTGCAACACTGCAACAACAACAACGCAGAGCAGAAGCTGCGTTTGGTAGTGAGAAGCAACTTGTTGAACTAATGCAATCTGCAGGTAGTATGGAGGCGAAAGGGCAAGTAGGTAGAACAGCTAATAAAAACATTCAAGCAGTCATGGCTGCAGGTGGTAGAGCACAAGCACAACTAGCAGATCAAATATCTAGAGGTGACTCTGCTTATAACCTCGCTATGATGGGACTAGATCAAAGTCTTATTTACGGTGAACAGGAGCATAGATTAGCCCAATCAGCACTCACTACAAAAGGTGCTTATGCTGATCTCGCACATGGTTTAGGTATACAAGAACGCGATGCTACTAAAGATAGTATTCGGTCAGCTTATGGACGTGCTTTAAAGAAATCAGAGTTTGATGAATATGGTGCAAACTTACAAGCAGATGCTAATAGAATGTCAGCACCTGGATTCGCTCCTTTACCTCCTAAACCTTTAGAACTACCAAGAGCTATACTAGCAGATCCAATGCTGCCTAGAGAACACCCTGAAGTTGTGAAGGGAGCAGGTTCTGGAGGAGCAGGCGCTGCAGCTGATCACGCTAGAGGTGTAGGTATGGTGATGAATGCATTTGCAACATTCGGCTTAGCTTTACTTTGCGATATGCGTACTAAACATGAAGTATCTTTACTTGAATATACTGAAGTAAATGATGCTCTATCTAAACTAGCATTCTTAGTAAAGGATATACGTGAGCACTCTTGATAAAGTAAAGCAATTAATACCTATACAGTTTAAATATAAACAAGATAAAGAACAACTTGTTAGGGCTGGTTTCTCAGCCCAACAGGTTCAACAATTATTTCCCGACGCTGTTACGACAGATAACGGGAAGTTATATATAAAGATAGATGTACTACAAAGGTACATCACTCAAGCTTATGAAGAACTTCTACGGAAGAATTAACAATTAGTATTATGTCATTTCAAGGCTTTGCAAGAGAAGAACAGTTTTCCACCAATCAGATTAATATAGACATATCATCAGTCATCAATAACGACTTAGCGGAAGCTAGTCGTATGTCTAAGTTCATGGCTAAAAATCAGTCCATGCAAGAACGTTGGGGTACTATGTACCTTAACGCACTGATTAATAAACATGCGGCTGAAAAGGAAAATAGAAGAAGAAACTTTGACTTCTTCATGGAGAATAGAAAAGCTATACAAGAACAGGTAGCAAGGAACGATAAAATTAGAGTACAGAATGCTGCTACTGAAGCTGAACGAACTCCAGCTCCACTATCTGAAACTATCGTACCTATACTGTTTGACTTTGCTGTTAAAGCTGGATCAAAAGTTATTCAGAACGCGATGGCTAAGAAAAAGCAAGAGGCGGCTGAAGCTAAAGCTAATGAGGATAAACAAGTAGCTTCGGTGATTGGTGGTATGGCAGCGGAAATGTCACCAGAGCAGGATGCTATTAGAAAAGAGTCCTTCAATGACGCTTATTTCGATTTGAGTGCTAAGCAGCAAGCAGCGGTACGGGCACATTTTAACTCATTAGGTAAATTTCAAGCTACTGAAGCTAATGTAGCTTATATACACAAAGCTAATGGTTTAGATAAAGTTGATTGGCAGACGAATTATTATAGCCCAGAAATCACTGCAAAAAACTACGCGAGTCATGTAGATGCCCTTACAGTAAATATTGGTGGACGTGATTGGAATTATGCAGATGTCATAGAAAATGGAAACCAAGCTACTCTTGATGCATTCCATGCTGAGGCACGTCGTACTTATGAAAACTCTGTAGCTCCTGAAACAGGTCTACTGCCTTCAGTACGTGAAGGTATGAGGGATGCTTACAGAACTGTAGAATCAGCTCCAGGAAGAAGATTCAGGCAAATTCAATACGCCCGAGCTGTTCAAGATAATGACTCACAGCTGGCTACTGGTTTATCAGCTGCAATCGCGAGAGGTGGTGATGCAGCTGGCGTTGAGTGGTTGAATAGTACTCGCGGACCTAATGCAGTATGGGGACATCAGATTGGTTACGAAAGAACTCTAAAGTTACTTAAAAGTGGTGCTTATTCAAGTAACTTCATAGGTCATCTGATGAAGGAAGGGAAGATCTTCGGACCTCCAGGCGCTGAGAAACTCAAACCTGGTACAGACAAGTGGGCTGAGCTAGAAGAAATACGCAGAAATCAAGTACAATATGAACAGCAAGGATTTCAAAGTGCAAGTACAGAGAAGCTGAATACATTCCGAGGTTTGCTTAACGATTTACAGGGCCTAAATCAGCAACAATCACAGGTTCTTTTAGGTGAAGCTAATAAAGAAGGAAGCCGTACTTGGCAAATATTACAAGAGATGAGCAGCGTCCCAGGAGGAAAGGATCTAGCCAAACAGTACTATACAGCATTACAACAAAAATCTGGATACCAGCCTATGCCGGAAGTGATTAATCCTGATTGGGAAACAATGAGTAAAGTATACAACGACGCAGCTATAAAGTCTATAGCTAAACGTGCTAGCACAGAAGCTCTAATTCAAGGAGGCTTTCCAAGCGATAAGTTACCTGAAGATCAAAGTGCAGCACAAAACTACACGAGACTGTGGCTTGAAAGTAGGATTGGAGAACTAAGAGAGCGAGGAATTACTAGTGAAAGAGATATACAGCTAGCGATAGGAGCAATGCTTGAAGATGATTTAAATACGCATACTAAAGAATTGTACCGAATGATAATGCCGAAAGTAACTAAGTCTGGTAAAAGCGCAGAAGATGGAGGAGGCATTCCTCAACCGCCAGAGTACTACCCAAGACTACAGAAAGCACTTGCTGACGGTGTAAAAGGTTCTGATGGAAGACAGGAGTATGCAAGGTTAAGGAAATCAGTACCTATTGGAGGGTATCTTGATCGTTCTAAAATCTGGCAAGACGGTGTTATTAGGGGGCAGATGGAGCCATTTTTAGATATACTTAAACTGGCAAAGGAGAGTGGTGGAGATGTACAAGATACTATAGCACGATTCGCACCAGCAGTACTTAGAGATATAGCCGGATCTTGGAATAATGGACACATTACTCAAGCAATTAATTCTGCAATCAGTGAGGGTAACTTCCCTAAAAGCTACTCACTATTAACTGGTGATGACTTATTTGATGCAGGGGAAGTAGAGCAATTTAAACGAGAACAGGGTAGAGCTTTTATGAATTTACCTGATTCAGCACAAACGGTCGTTAGTCAACAACCAACTCGACAATTCGCTCCATACGCTGCTAAATATCAAGGAATAGGTATCGCTGATTATAAACAAAGACCTGTTGAATTCACACCTGAGGCAGGTAGAGATTTTGAAACTATGAATGCTGCTTACATAACAGAAACAGGGGATCAAACTGGACTTGGACCAGGGATCAGTAGTTCTCTCAGAAGACCAGAAGATACAGCAAGATTAAAAGCTTCTGGCAATCCTAACGTAGCCCCACATGATCAATCAAATCATCCTAAGGGTAAAGCCTTTGATATTAACTGGTACTCACCTCAAGGTGTTTGGATTAGAAACAATGCACAAAGATTTGGGTTTAAATATAATAACTACAACAGCCAGTCTACGCATTTCGATCATATAGGAGGTAACTGATGGCAGATACTATGCAAAAACTTAGCCCGACTCCTTACGACAACTATAATGCAATACTAGCATTAGAAGAAGAGGAGAGGGAAAAGGAAAGGAG
>VTLG01007384.1_pt1 | contig 10664 bp, 6 predicted proteins | sample 4694571 | NCBI WGS metagenome assembly VTLG01 (sample SAMN12604809, study PRJNA352737) | marine metagenome | biome: ENVO:00000447; feature: ENVO:00000209|ENVO:00000569|ENVO:01000036; material: ENVO:00002151; isolation source: viral sequences binned using virsorter ... | reverse complement strand
ATTCATTTTTGTTACAAAAGAAGGTGTCATTTTTTTGTATCCCATTACAGGACCAAAAGGTGCTAAGTATTCTTCATCTTTTTTAGGAATATATAATTTACTGTGATGTGCCATATCTATTCCTATCTCGCTGAACCAGATAAGTCGTAGATAAATTTACCACTTCTTATAGCTTCCATAATTTCTTCAGACCTTTTTTCATACTCTTGTGCAGACATCTTATCTACCTGAGATTCTTTTAAATAAGATTTAGTACCGTCTGTTTGAGGTTCTGACCTGTTAGATTTACTTTTTACAGCTTTGGCAGCTTCTTTATTATCAGATTTAGGCTTATCTTCTTTTACTAAACCTTTGTCATTCTTATATAAATCTATTGCTCTAGCAGCAGACCTTGCATCATTATCATTTTCATACAAAGCATCTTGTACCCATTTAGGTTGTTCATCTGCCCATTCATGGAAAGCATCTGTATCTCTAATTGTATCAAAATCAGGATGTATTTTTAGTAATTCTGCTTCGGCTTTTTCTCTTGCAGCTGTAGCACTTAATTCATCTATACTTTTCATACGTTGTTCTAAAGCAACAGATTGTTCTTTAGCTTTTTTCATTGCAATAGTTTCTACAATCGCTGCAACGTCAGGGTATTCTTTTGCCCATGTTTCAATATCTTCATCCGACTTAGGCAACTTCATTTCTTTTTTAGTTGCTTTATCTAATTGACCTTTTATCTCATCAATTTGTTTTTGGAACTCTCTTTCTTTTTCTTGAGAGTGTCTTCTTAAATCACCATATCTTTTCTTAAAAGTTTTTTCTTCAGCAGATGTAGGTTCTATTTCTTCAGGTTCTACTGTAGTAGACTCTGCATCTTTTTTTTGTTCTTTTATTAACTCACTTAATTCTTCTTCATCTTTTTTACGTTTGTCTTCTTGTGAATATGGTTTACTCACAAATGCAACTTTTTTAGGTGTTGCTTCCTTTGTCATAGCTTCTGACATTGTTTTCTCCTCTAGGGGTTATCGTAGCCAATTAGTTGGGGGATAAGTAGCCATCTACGTGAATTGTTATCTTGAAGCCAATCCACCACGCTTCATAGTTTTTTTCTTAGGTTTAGTCATTAAACCACCTTTATTAAACATATCACCACCTGCTTTTCCACCTCTCATTTGGGCAGATATATTACCTTGATTCCGTTGTTCTTTTAAATCTTGTCTAAACTCATCTCGTGCTTTTTGTCTATTAGCTTCAGCTTCTTCTTTTCTTCTTGCTTCAGCTTCGTCTTTTCTTCTTTGCTCTGCTGCCTGTGCTTCTGCAACACCTGCCATCTCATCTTCTTTTTTAACAAGTGGTTGTGTTTTCATTCCTGAACCTGTTAAGTCACCAACTTTTGCAGTTCCGTCAGGTCCTGTTACTGCTACAATAGTTTTTCCATCTTCTCTTTCAAACTGCATATCGCCTGTTGTTTTATTACGTATGTATTTACCTTTATGTGCTTTTCCGTTAGATACTAGATAGCCATCACCACCTTGTCCATTTTCATCTGCAACACTTGATGGAGCATTACCTGCACCACCAATGTTATACTTTGACATTTCATTTAAAAACTCTTGGTATAATTCAGCACCTTTACCTGAACCATAGTTCTGTTCAGTTATACCAAACTCTCCTGCATAGCTATTATACTTCATTTTATTATCGTCTGTCAACCCATAATATTCCATAGGACTCAAAGGACCACCAAACCATCCTGTTTTAGCTGCAGCTTTAAGTGAGTTAACCTGTTCTGTAATTGTTCTATATACAGTGTGTCCATTTTCATCACGCATTGCTCCACCATACTTGTGTAAGTCTGATATATTATCTGCAACAGCAAAACTATTATTAAATGTACCTTTTGTATTTACATCTGTATCACCTACATTTGTTCCCACACTGCCTGTTTTAACACCTCCTGCATAACCAAATCCACCTGTTTTATAATCAAATTCAGTAAATTGGTCATAATAACGAGGGTCATTTATGTCATATATGGGTTTCATTTGTTCCTGTTGCCCTAGCTGTCCACCTATTTGACTACCCATAAAACTACCAAAAGGTCCAAAAATACTACCTATTGCTCCCCCTGCAAGTGAACCTAGATTTAAATTACCTAAACTAAAACTACCTGTACCTGCTACCTGTGATACAGAGGGTCTATCTTTATCTTCTTTTGTAACTTGTGTAGTTGGAACAAGAACATCTTTTACAACATCAGGTGCTTCAACTCCTGCTTTTTCAATAGGCACAAAACCTGCAGGTATCGGATACACAGGTTTGCCATTTACAAATGTAAAAGATTTTGTTTCACCTGTTGCTGTATTCTTATACTGTCTTTGTTCTGCTACAGGCAACTGACCAAACTCTGTTCCACCCATCGTATCTTTAAATGTTCTAGGTGCTGTTGTAGATGTTGTTGGTGTTTGTACTGTAGGTGTTTGCACGGTTGGTGTTTGTACTGTAGGTGTTTGTACCTGTTGCCCTTGTGGTCTTGTTGTTTGAAATATAGACTGTTGTTTTTGTAATTGTGCAGGGTCTTGTATGTTTACACCTGCTACACCACCTGTATTAGCCATGAAAGGTGTATCATCAGGTAATGTAGCTTCATCTGAATTACCCATTTGACCCATAGCTTCCATCTTACCTAAACCTTGTTTAGCTTGGTCTCGTAAACCCATAATCTTTTCTAAACCATGATACCTAACTACATCAGAAGGTAGTACAAATTCTCCTTCACTTAGCTGTGCAGGTATGTCATCTCTAACTTCTTTTTTGGTTGAACCTACAGGAACATCATTTCCTGATACAGGGTCTTTTGCACCCCCTTGGTCTTTCATTCCACCAAATAGTTCTAATTGTTGGGATTCTATATTTTTCTTTTGCATTGTTGGTACTCCACCTTTGTTCATTTCTACATTTTCTTCAACTAACTTAACATCTTTTGGTCTAATAATTATTTCATCTTCACCCATTTCCCTACGTAAATCTGTTGATGCAAGTATATCTTTCTTTTTTACTTTATACGCTTGTAAAGGTTGTGCACCCATTCTTTCGTACCAAGGTAAATTAAGTTCAGGATTGTATTTAGGGTCTAAAGTAAAAGATAAGGGTTCTTCTAAAGGGTCAAGACCTTTCTTTTTAATGTTTTTAGGGTCTAAAGTTCCTGAACGATAAACAATTATTTCATCAGGATATGATGCTAATTTTTTTTGAGTTAAATCATATATATTTTTTTTTATTTTATTTAATCTACTTTCTGATATATTTTTATAAAAACCGTATGGTTTTGTTCCACCAAAAGTATCACTATAAAGTATTTCAGAAACTGTTTCTATAGCATCATTAGTTTCATTACTAAATATATTTTTATAGGTAGCAGACATAGGTTTATCTACCATAGAAATTTTTCCTAATAATTTTTTTGTTGTTGCATCTAAATTTTTTATGTCTACTGCTTTTAAGGCAGGAAGTGTTTTTCTTGCATCAGGTAGGCTTAAAGACGGTTCTGGTTTATCACCTGTAATTTTTCCGTGCAATTTATCTACATCTTCTTGTAATAAAATTTCTTCATTTTCTAAAATATATTTTTTTGTTGCTTCTGGATATTCGTCAATATTTTTTATGTACTCTGCAACTCTAGATTCTGTCTCACCTAACTTAGACATGTACGCTTTAAATGCATCTTTTTTTGCTTTTTTGTATTTTAATACTTCATCATCTGTATAACCTACAACTTCTAAACCATAATCGTTACGAAAGTTAAGACCTGAAGCAGCATTTTTAGTATTAGTTCTATTTAATGCAACTCTTGCATCAGTTTGGTCTTTAAGTGCTATTTTAAATTTTTCAAAAGGTGTACGTACTGTGTCTCCAAAGATAGGGTCTGTTGTTACAGTATTTTTTCCTATATTACCAGCTTTAATATCTTCTAATAGTTTTTTATAAAAATCAACCAATTCTTGTTGTTTTTCAAGATTAGGCACAACATCACCAATAACTGTTGAATTTGAAGAATCAATAAGAACATAACCTTTACCGTCATCTAAATTTTCAAAATCTACAGAGTCTACCTTTAGTGAATTTTTTCCATAAACATATCTATGTATTGTGTTATTTTTTTCAAAAATTATATCTTTTATATGTTTTTCAAACTCGCCATTATCATTTGTAATATCAAATATATCTTTTAGTGGATTATCTACTGTTTTATGACCTTGGTCAAAGAGTTCAGGTCTTTGTCTATCGTAGTTATTTAAATCTGTACTAGAGATATTTTTTTGAGAATGATTCATTACTTCAACTAATGGTTTGTTGTCTGCAGGTGTTACATATTTATTTCCATCTAACACACTACCTTCTTTATCCCCAAATAGTTTTTTTAATTTTCCACCTTCTCTAATATTTATTTTTCTAGCTAATGCTTCAAATAGAAAATCTATATGCATATTTGTTAATTCTGTTCCATCTGTACTATTCAAAGGGTTTTCTAGTGCATTGAAAATTTTATTGTTTATATTTTTACTATAGTTAATAACTTCAAAAGGTTCTTCTTTAAATATGTCAAAATATGATTTATTTAATTTTTCACTTAATTTTATTACTTTATCATTAACATAAATATTTCCACCACGACCATAATAATTCATTAAATCAATTCCTGCTAGAAAATCAGGGAGTTCTCCAACATCTATTTTTTTTGAAATATTAGAACCTCTAGCATCACCTAAATTATTTGCTTGTTTCAAATCTCCTTCATATATTTTTCTATGGTTTATATCTTTTAAAAAACTTCTTGTGTTATCACCAGAAGTTAAACCCATTCTATGTTGAACAGCGTGTTGTAACTCGTGTATTAAAAGTTTTCTAGTATATCCTAAATCTAAACTTCTTCTTGAAATTCTAATTACATCGTCACCAACATCATAGTGACCTCCTTGTATGGCTTCTAGTTTAGGATTTATAAACTGTATTTTTATATCTCTAAGAGGTTTAAAAGGTTTTTGAGTATATTTATTAATAAATGGTTTACCTGAAGGGGGTAGTTGGTCAAACTGACTATATAGACCTTCGTAGTCAAGTAAGTCAGATACTGTTAAAGAACCAAATGCTCCCCTTGTTCTATCTTCCATTCTTTTAGTAAGTTTATTAATATCTAACTTAATACCTGCTTCATTAGTAATATCTAAAGCTACCTCTTCATAAAAAGAGTCTCCTACAGAACCACCCTCAAGTAAGTCTACGTTTTTAGTATTAAAGGTAGCCTTAGTTGGGTCAACTATTGCTCTGAACTTACCGTCTTTTGAAATGTAACCACCTGTTTCTTTTATAGCTTGTAACATATTTTCAGGTGTAGGGTCTACTTTATCAAATCCTTTTTGCAAAAACTTTGAATATGCTTCTTGTCCTACATCACTATCTTGACCTAATACGTTTTCAAGTTTTGATGTATCTATTACATCTCTATTTATATCTATACCATCTGGTATACTGATACCATCGGCTGTAGCAAGTTGTGGTTGAAATGCTTGTTTAGTTTGGTCAACTGTAGTTTGTATAACATCTTTTGCTTTGTCAATTTTAGGTTTTAATAAATTTTTTGTTTGGTCTGCTACGTCTTTTGCCGTCTTTGTTAAAACCTTAGCACCTGATACACCTGCCTTTGCTAATCCACCAAGTGATACAAGTTCACCCACCATTTGATTAACATCTGATGCATCGGATTTTATACCTGTTAATTCTGTAAACCCTTTATCAAAAGCATCTCTACCATATTTTTCTTGTATTTCATTTAATTTAGGTTGTATAGCTTTAGCTAAGACATTGCCTGTATAATCTGCAGATAAATCATTTGCTAAATTAGCTAAGTCTAATATATCAGAAGGTAGTCCTAATGTTCCTGTAACAGGTCCTACAGCAAGACTTGTAAGACCTTCTTTTATTTCTTCTTTACTTCTAAATTCAGGTAGACCCAATCGTTTATATAAAGGGCTGCCGTAAAAACCTTGTTCTGTTTGCTCTTCTAAATTAGCCATTCACTTCATCTCTTAATAACTTTAATCTACGCAATACAGCAATCGCACCTTGCGACCTGTGCATTAATACAGCATTCTCTGTCTGTTCCATAGCCCTATGTTGTTGAGTAATTAACTCGTCTAGGTAACTATTGAACGACTGGAGTTGCTTGTGGTTGTTGACCAACGGCTTGAGTTGGCTGAGTATTTGCTTGTCCACCTTGTTGAGGTACTCCTGTAAATCCTTGCTCACCCGGAACTGGTGCTTGTCCTGTTCCTATCGTTCCACCACCTGCACCTGTTGGGTCTGCAGGATTAGCACCTGCTACAGGGGGTTGTTGTCCTTCTTGTGGCTGTTGAAAGCCCTTCATAATTTCTGCTTGTAACGTAGCTTCATCCATATTATTTGTTACTTTGTCAGGGTCTAAGTCTAGTGCCTTTGCAATCTCACGAATAATATACTGAAACTTAGCAAATGGTGCAAGAGCAGGACTTGCTGCAACCTGCATAAATTGCATAAGTCTCTGAGACCTAACTTCGTTAGCCATAAGACTTTCAGTTCCCCTTGCTTTAACTTCTAAATCACCTTTAATTTTAGGGTCATAGTCAAACTGCATGTTAAAACGAAACATACCTTTACCAAGAGGTGCTAATAAATAATCATCTACGTTTTTAATAACCGTCTTTACACTGCCACTAGCAGCGTTCATAAGCATCGAAATACCTGAAGCAGTCCTACCTACCCCTGTAACACCTGTTTGCCCATGTGAGAACGATGGTAGCCCTGTTGCTTCGTCTGTTAATTGTCTAGCTTTATCAAATAACTGCATATTCTCATTTGATACGTTTGGAAACTTTGTACCAAAGATAGCTTGTCCCGGAGCACCACCTTGTCTTCTAAATATTTTTCCGGGATATACAGATAAATCCTGTCCCGGAACTAGGTTTGTTTCATCTACCTCTATAAGTAAATTACCTGATAGCACAGCATTGTCAACAGCCATTCTCATAAAACCATTCATTAATGTTTGTGTATCATCCATGTTCTCAGCTAAACCTACACCAAAGAAAGAGTATGGGTTAAGTTCATATGGTGATGCCATGTAAGGTATAGAAGCAGGTTTAAATGGATTGATTACTACTCTTAACAATCTACCATTACAAATCCATATATTACATTGAACTTCATCAAAGTCTTGCATTTCTTTTGGTATCTCTACACCATCATCTAGAAGCATTTGCATATCTACAACACCCCAATATTCTAATACTTCAAATCTTTCAATAGTATATTCAGGTGCATAGTCAGATAAATCATCTTCCCAATGTTTCTTTATATAGTTTTCACCTTCTAGTATAGCTTCTTCTATAACTTGGTCTCTAAAGTAAGGTCTTCTTTTTAAGCCACGTAATTCAGAACGAGACATTTTATGACGTTCTACAACGTAAGTAGCTTCTTCCATATTCCTTGCATCAGGGTCAGGATAGAAGTTCCACAAAGATACATTATTTATTTGAGGTACAGTTTTAAATGTGGGATTGTAATCACCATTGTCATCCCAATTAGGATATTCTTTATCAACTGCAAAAGGTCCTTTCATCACACCTGTACCAAATAATGCCATTTCAAATGCTGTACTACGTAAATGTTTATTAGCATTTGATTCTTCTAGTTGGTCAGTAATTTTCTTTTCCATTGATTTAGCAGCAATCATTGCAGGACTAAATGTTACAGATGTGGGTGTTTTTCCTACACCTTCTTTTAATCCTTCTACATCTTTTAATTTATCCTCTACAGGACCTAGTTTTTCTTGTAAACTTTTTGCTGTTGCACCTGCAGGTAAATCTTCTCCATCTCCTGCAAAACCATAGGGAGATGACATATCATCTTGACCTCTAAGTTGTTCAGGTTCTTTTGGGTCAAAACTAACATCACCTACAACACCATCAGGTAATTCTGTAGGTTCAATACTAATAGGAAATTTATTACCCCCAAATAGTACATCAACAATCTGACCATAAGCTGCAAGAGTTTTTGTCTTTGTTATCTTTATAAATACTCTAGATTTTTCTGCTTCAGTAAACTGTACGTCAGGACCATACAAACCTCTGTAGTTTCTGTATGCTCTTGTCCATCTATCTTCGTCTTGCTCTCTGTAGTCTTCTGCTTTTTTAAACTGACCTTGAACATACCCAACTAAATTTCCTACGTCAACATCTTGTGTTTCTGAGTCTGATGTATCTTCTAAAGATATAGCATCTTCTTCCATTAATAATTCATTGTCTTCAGCCATAATGTTTCCTTAATATCCAAATGTTGCATCTGCAACTTTCATACCTGATGATGGTCTTCCATGTGGGTCATAATCAAATATACTAAATCTTGGTCTAGTCATAACCCCATATCTTAAAGCATCATACAAATGGTCTTCTGCTTTTGTATCTACATCTTCAGGATTTTTTTTATCTAAAGGTATAGCAGGTAACTGTGCTGCTATATTTGTACAAGTATTAAAGAAGATTAGTCTAGGTTCTTCTGTAAATTCATCTACCTGTAACCTTCTATGTATTTCATTCTTTCCTGATACACGAGAACCCTTACTTCTATCTGAAGGTCTCCAACGACAGCCTTTCATTATCATCTGTTCTGCTAATGAAGGTCCTGTATCACCTCTTTTATGCCACAAACTAGAGTCTAATACTCCGTACTTTATATTACCATCTTCCGATTCTAAATCTAGAACCATATCTGCTAAGTCCGTTGCAAGAACCTTTGATACATAAAGTTCACGATATACAATAAGCTGTTCAGCAGGTGAGACAGCAATCCATACAACTGCTGAGTAAGAACCATAACCATAGTCACAAGCCCTAAACTTAACCCAATTACTAGGGATATGAAAAGGTTCAACAACATGAATATCCCTATTGAACTCCGTAAATGCAGCACCCTCTTTAATATCCCAATCACCTTCCAAGAGTTGTCTTCTTTGTTGTTCAGGAAGGGAAAGTAGCATTGCTTCATAGTCACCACTTTCTGAGAGGTATGGATTGTCAGATAGTCTTGCAGGAATAAATCTCCGTTTGAATAAAGATTTTCCTGCTTTAGCATGTCCTGCTGGATACTTGAGGGCTTCTCCTGTTTCAATGTCTGTTGCATCAAATGACTTTCCATATGGAGCAGGGTCAATAAACATTTTCTTAACCCACATATGCCCTATACCACCGGGGTTTGTTGTTGCCCTCATATAAATTGGTAAATCTTTTGCTGTAGAACGTAATCTAGAACGCATATAGTTCCAAGCAAAAGGACTTGCCCATTGTGTTAATTCATCAAAGCCTATCCAACTAAATGCTAAACCTTGATAACGCATGACATCTTCATCTCTATCAAGATATGACATCCATAGTCTTGCACCTGACGGTGCTACCCACTGCATCTTTCTCTCGTACCATTTGATGCCTTTCCATATTTGTGGATATAACTCTTGAGACTTAAATATAAGTTCTCTTAATTCTTCTGTTGTGTGTCGTAATAACAACCCACTAAACTGTGGATGACCCATATATCTTAGTGGGTCTGCTAACATAGCAAACGACTTGCCACCTCCTGCACTTCCCCCGTATAAAACTTCTCTTTCATCTGCTGCAAGAAACTCTGTTTGAGGACCTTCGTTAGGTTTAAAAGCTACATTATGTTCTTGTTCAGGTACTCTTTCAATAACATTTAAACTAGGCTTAACAGGTTTTTTAAGTTCTTGCACCTGTTCTTTGGGTTTCGATGGCTTTCGTTTTCTCGATTGCTTTCGTTGCGTAGTCAGCCCAGATTTTGAGAGTTTTAGCTTTGTTCTTACGCTGTTGCTCATTCGCCAACCTCTTTCTTAAACCTACGTGTGATATCTGTCTTCCTGTTTTTGTTGTTAGCCAATTAGCAACCTCTCTATATGAGTACTGTTTTATATGTTTTCTTGCTAACTCTAATGCTTCTAGTTCTAATTCTATTGGGTCTAATATCTCAGGGTCTTCTTCATTCTGTTTATACCCAAATGGAATGGTTCTCGCTATTCTAGGTATTTGTAGCCATTCTGAGTCTTCTCTCATATCAGTAGGCTGTGGTAGTTTCCACTTACCCAAACTTCTAGTCATCACTGCTTTCATTCTTTGGTGGTAATAACATTACACCACCTGTGCTTTCTACCTGCATCTTTTCAGTCTTTACAAGTCCTGCTCTATCTAACAGTTCTTTAGCTGCAGACATTTTATCTCTTATACCTAATTCTGTAGGGTCATACAAACCACCAACCATTGCCATTGCAGCTTTTGGTGCATTACTTGCCATATACATTTGTGTAGCTTCTAGTATTTCTTCTTTTAAAGATTTTATAATTTCTTGATTGTTAGTTGTAGGTGAATATCCTGCAATAATTTTAGCATCTTTAATACTGCCATTTGCATCACCAAATAATGCATCAAGAAAGTTTTGTTGTCTTTCTGTTAGTTTTCTAGCCATATTTTATAAACTTTCTTTCTCTAGGTTTAAAACATTTAATTAAATTTTGAATATGTATTTTTCTTTGTTTTTGTTTTCTTAACTCAAGCCCACTGCTCTCATTCGTGATA
>VTLG01013824.1_pt1 | contig 10665 bp, 11 predicted proteins | sample 4694571 | NCBI WGS metagenome assembly VTLG01 (sample SAMN12604809, study PRJNA352737) | marine metagenome | biome: ENVO:00000447; feature: ENVO:00000209|ENVO:00000569|ENVO:01000036; material: ENVO:00002151; isolation source: viral sequences binned using virsorter ... | reverse complement strand
AATTGCCGCCATTTCCATAGCCAATTCGCTGAAATCAAATTGATGAGCAACGATTTTTGGGCTTGTAAATAGTGTAGTGTATGTTGGTGCAATTGGGCCAAGACCGTCTTGAGCAGTATTTAATCCAGCATTTTCAGGAACACCACCAATTAGGTCTGCTCTAAGTGTTGAATCTCCTAACTTAGTTAGGTTTGTATCTCCTGTAACTCCAATAGATAGAGAATTACCGCTTCCACCAGCAGGTCTGTCCGAAAGAACTCTCCAACCGCTTGAAGTATATGGTCGCTTTGAAATTACTGATAGAGCATTACATTCTCTATTTAGCATAGACCAAACCTTTTGGCCGTATAATACTTGGTAAAGATTACCATTAATACCGCTTGTTGGGCTTGTCTGTGTAGCCGCATCATGTCCAGCATGAATACCGCTTAATCCGCCAGCAGCCTTCAATAGTTGATTATTAAATGCGCCACCCGCAATTCCATATGTTTGTGCTTCTAAATCTGCAATAGTGTTAATATATCCAGCCATCTTAAATTCCTCCTACCATCTTGTGAATGTCAGACCAATCCATTTCAGCCAATTCATCCATTGTTGGGAGTTGTATTTGTGACTCTTCTTGAGCCTTTAGGATTGTTTCCTTTTCAGCAGTTAAAGACTTCCTTAGTGCTGTAAATTCATCCTTTAGTGAAGCAATTTCAGACTTTGCATCATAGTTTGCCTTAGCAATTGCATTATGTCTTGTTGAAGTTTCAGCCTTAAACCTTACTTCAAATTGCTTTTGAAGATTATCATATGCTAACTTTTCAAGTTGTTCTTGACGGAAAGCATCATAAGCCTTCTCAATGTTAGCAACGGACAAATCAAGAGTTTCTAATTCATCGTTGTTAAATGCTTTAACAACCGGCAAATCAGACGCTCTTGGCTTACCGTTATCAATGACGATTCTATCTGCTGGTTCACCGATTTCGATACCGCCAGCATCAAGAGTGTTTAGAACGGCTTTGTTTGAATCATCTTGATATTCAGCCTTTTCATCCATCATCTCTTCTTCATCTTCTTTATCCATGTGACCGCCATAGCCGCCTTTATCCATGTCATCTTCTTTCATATAATCACCTTTTTCTTCGGTTAACATACTCTCTTCTTCTTCTTCTTTCCTAAGCGTATTAACTTCTTCCATTAAAGAATCTAATTCCGCTAGGGCTTTTTCTAGTTTGCTCATATTATTCGCCTCTTTTTCTTGTTTTAGTATATCAAATCGTGCTTCTGGGTTTATTCCTTTTTCACAAATTGTTACCTCATGTAATTCAAGTTTACTTATTTCATTGTAGTCGCCTAATTCTGGATGGTTTTTCTTTACTTTATGTATAGCCTGTCCTCCAATGCTAAATGACCTCAATGAACCTTTTCTAATGCCTCTATTTATTTCTTTGGCTTTTTCTATATCATCTCTTAATTTTATTACTACAAAGAATCCAACATCATCAACTTCAGTTTTCCATATTTTACCATTTTTATCTCGATAAGATTTTACTACTTCACCAACTTGAACATTAGAATGGTTTGTCATTACATTTCTAAACTTTGGGTTCTCCATATATTTTAATACTGCTTCATTAAGAGCCTTGAGTGTAATTAAATCATTTTGTTTGTCAACGATTTCTATTGAAGCATATCCACCAATCATTAAGTCATCATTTGATTTTAGAATCATTAATTCATCAGCAGTATCTCTTTTTATTAGAAGTGACATTTGCTTCATCTCCCTCTTGTCCATCCGAGTATATAAAGAACACTACTTTTCAGTAGGTATAGTCAATTTGCTAAACTTATCCTCATAGATATTCCATAGACCAGCATCACTTTCTTCATCGGCAGGTTCCTGTTTGTAGCCCGTCCATGCCAACCACATTCTTTTACCCTTTACAGGTATTACTCTAATATGTAGTTTAGTTTGGAATTTATTTCCTTCTAAGAAGTATTCGTGATAACCGTTCTTTTGAACACCTAATTTAACTTCTCCTGAATCAACGACCTTTTCTCTTTCAAAAGACCTTGCAACCTCAGCAGGATATTTACCTGCTTTACCGAACAAATCAAACAATTCCTCTTCATCCTCTAAATCAATGTTCCAATTTATTGTTTCATCGCCCAATTTCATAACTACATTTACATTATCATCTTGTCTAGCATATATCTTAAACTTACCAGATTGATATTTTTCAGGAGTTTTGTATTCTTTCATAATACTATCTGTTTCTAACAGTATTTTGTCATTTTCTGCAAATAACTTTCCTTCTTCAAAGCCTATACCATCTCTATTTTCTGTCCAATTTTTAAGTTTTTTACTATCAGATTCTAAAATATCTTCGTATAGAGAAGATACATTCTTAACTAGATAATTATGAAGTTCTTTAGGACTCTTTGCACCGTTTTGTTTTAAGTAGTTAAAAATAGTAACAGTTAATTTACTTTGTTTTGTTTTCATTATAACTTCTGCTTGAGTTTTCCACATATCTAAATCATTTAAAGCATTCTTAGACATTAGGTTATCTTCTTCAAAACCATAGATAGTAAAGCCATCCATGTCAGATTTAATAATAACAGTGGTTTCTCCGTGAACATAATCAGTAACTTTAACTCCTTTTTCTAAAGCCTTCACATCATAATTTAAAGACTTCTTAGTATCTTTCGATAGTAATTCCAAAGTAACTACTTTATCCGGCATAGTAACTTCGGGAACTTCTATTACCTTTGCTGAAAACAAAGTATATCTTTCACCAGACTTTTTAACTTCATCAACCTTAACTCTAATAATATCCCCAACATCAACAGAAATTTTAGTATTAAGTGCTTTTCCTACATTCATATACTTCTTGCCTTGTAACTCTTTGATATATTTCCCTTCTTCATCAGTTGGGCCAATATCAATACCAAGAGTATAAGAATACAAGTTACTCTTTGTCTTTTTCTTATCTAATACAATAACATCTAGGTCAACAAACTTTTTCCATTTAATCCACTTTGGATTCTTTCTTGTTCCTATATAGTATGTTGAAGTAGCATCTTTAATTACTACTCCTTCAGAAGTTGGCATATCCATAATTGCTTTAGAATACTCTTCAATATCTTTTATACTATCTGCTTCTCTAGTATCTTTTTTAGATGGGAAAACTAAAGAATCTGATGAACGGGATGAGTAATTATTAAATAATGTTTTCATTCTTTCTGATAACTCTTCTTCCACCATGTTATCTTCTTCATGCCTCATAATATCAAAGACATGACACTTTAATTTTGCATCTTTGTATTTGCCTTTGAATACATGAGCGATAGTATCGGCTCTATGTAATGCTTCTTCTCCATCAAATAAAATTAATTCAGCATCTAATATACAATCACCGAAATGTTTCTTCTTTAATTCCTTTACTTGTTCTTTACACTTATCGGTAATGTCTTTTTCATTATAAGAGTATATTTTAATATTATTATCTATTTTATGTAATTGGACTCTCATTCCATCGTATTTCTCTTGAACATACCATTCACCACTAAATCCTTTTAATTCTTTAATATCATCTATTTCAAAGATTCTATACATAGGTTTGTTAGGTATTATGAAATCGCTGATGGATTTTTCTGTAACTCCTGATTTAGTCTTGGATTTTTCTATATCCTTTAACTCTTCTAATTCTTCTTTACTATTCTTAGATAACATTAATAAATCTAATAGTTCCATACCAGCCTTTACTTTAGATTCAACTTTCTTTGAGTCTTTTCCATCCCCGTAATGCTCGATAATATACAGGGAAATGTCATCCACCTCTAGGTCAAGTCCCGAAAGACCCACTGTAATATCGTCAGGTTCGATGTCTTTAACAGCCAAAATGGAAGGTTCAAGCACTTTTTTGTCGTTCCTTAAAGCATAATGAATAAATTTGAGCATAGTCTCAGGATTATCTAGCAATTCTTCAAGAACACTACCCTTAAATCTTTTAGCGAATGGGTCAGAAACTAAATCAGAAGAATATCTAATTAACTTTATTTTTTCATAGATTTCTTTAGCCTGTTCAGATTTAGGATTCTTTGCTTCTTTACTATCTAGTAAATCATCATCAATAGTTTCTTTTAGTTCTTTACCTGCGGCATCTAATTCATTATAAGATTCTCTAATAGTATCAATAGTATTGCGCCAACGACCACCATATTCGGTAGGGTCAGTTCTTGCAGAAAGATAAGCCATTCTTGTTTTTTCAAAAAGTCTGAGGATTTCCTCAGAAGGTTGCTTATCTTTCTCTATTTCGGAAAGATTCATTATCCTCCCTCATCTAAAGCGTTGTGTAGGTTTTGATAGAACATCGGGAAGATTAATTTCTCTAACCAAATCCTGCATTTTTTCTTGGAAATCTTCTTGATTAATTTTACCAGAAACCAAATCTTCTTTTAGCCTAGTCATATCTTTATTGACTTGAGTAATTAATTCTTCAAGTTCTTCTTCCTTCTCTTTATCTAGCACAGGATTACTTTCTCCCCCGCCTCTTTCAGAACGCCCATATCCACGAATACTTTCTTTAAGAACATCTAAAGACTTTTTAAATTCTAAAATTTCTCCAGCGGTTTTATTTTGGCCTAATCCAAAACCACTATGTTTTCCTTCAGAATACTTCTTGCTCTTATCCTTTTCAGTCTTTGGTCTTGTAACCTTAACTTTATCCATGATATTATCTTTTTCTAAATCACTACGGTTATTATCCTTTAATGAAGCCAATAGTTCTTCTTTTGCGCTTCTTGCTTTTTCAATAGCAAGACTTACTGTTCTTTCTTCTCTTGTGACTCTTTCCGGCATTAGTTACCACCTGCTTTTTCAACCATTTTATGAATTTCAGACCAATCCATATTATCAACATTAACAGTGCTAGTATTATTATCCATCATAGGAGTAGGACTTTCTGCTACCACTAAACCTGCTTTCATTAGAATATTATCTTTAGCATAAAGAGTTTTCTCTAATGCTTCAACTTTTGCAGTTAGAGCCTTTACTATCTCTAACATCTCTTGATTAATTGTATTTTCTTCTGTCATTTCTTTTCCTCCTTTTTGCCTCTAGGATAAACTAAATCTCTTAATTGCCTGTAAAGTAATTCATACTCTTTACGAAGTTTCGTAGCAGTAGCCACTATATCAATGTTCCTTTCGTCCATTGACTTTACTTTCTTATTTAACTTCTTATCTGATTTCATTAGGTCTAATTCTTTAAGTGTATCAAGTAATTCACCTAACTTAGTAAAGTCTTGTCCAAAAAATTCAGTTGGTTCAGCAGATTGAAGAGTCTTTTTTAGTTTCTTTCTTCCTTTACTATCTAATGAATCAAGAATCTTTTTAGGAACCTTTTTCTTTTCTTTAAGAATAAAATCTTCACCTTCTCCGTAATAATCCCATGTCATTTTAATCACCTATGAAGTCTCTTAATTGTGACTTTAACCTATCAATACTTTCATAATCTCTTGATAGTTTCAAAGATAGTCTTTCTAATTGACTAATATCTCTATTATCGTAAGTATCTATAACATCTCTATTTTCAGCAATCATTTGTAACCATTCATTATCTGTTTCATTAATAACAGGCCGCCTACCTGCTTCTCCTTGAACCCATTCTTTGAACTCTTCTGCTTCAAAATCACTAACTTTACCTATCAGTTTAGATACTTTCTTTAATTTATAGTGAATGCCTTCAATTGTTTCACCTAATGAAATTAGATTCTTAACTCTTCTATCCCATTGTTCCCTGCGTTCCAATTGCCTTTCTTGTTCTTCTCTTTCTTCGCCTTCTTTTAAACCTTTAGGGACTTCAGGAGGATTAGGGAAATCTTTAGATAATTCTATGTATTCATCTAATTCTCCCCTAAATTGATTCATTCGCTCAATGCTTTCTTCAACTCTTTCTAATTTAGCCTGTTCCTTTTGCAAATCTTTTTGAACATCTTCAGTGGCTTCTTCTAATACATCAGTCTTTCCTTCACGAATTTGATTAATAAGTTCAGTTAATTCACTTATTTTTCCTTCTTCACCCTTTTTAGGTTTGCGAATAGTTTCTTTAACTCTTTTCCCACCACCAGCAGTAGGAACTGTAAAACCAAATGGTGAAATTTCAGGGTCACTTCCAACAGTAGTTTCAGGTTCATCTCTAAATCTAGTTTTTTCTTCATACAAGGCTTTTATATTTTCAGTTAATCTTTGTATTTTTTCAGCGATAATACTATCAGTTCCGCCTTCTAATACAGATTCAAGAAATTCAATAAATTCTGTTATTTTCTCTTTATTTTTTTCTAATTTATCATATTCTAGTTGAATAGATTCTATTGTCTTTCTCATTTCCATAGCAATATCTCGGTCAGGCATAGATAACTTTCTAGCAATTTCCTTTGACCTTGCTGTTTGTCTTGCAAACTTACCTTTATTTTGTTTAATAGAAGGATTCTTTTCTATTTCATTAATATGTAAATTAACTAAAGCATCATACAAAGATATTTTTTCATTAGAATCTTCAATAGGAAGCATTCTTTCATTTAATTCTTTTAGTTGAGTAACTATTTTTTTAATATTAACAGACTTACTTCTTGTTATCTTGCCTTTTTTATTTTTAGTTTCTAATACTTCTAACTTACCATCAGCAGTTAAAAATTCTTTATACCTATCATAGAAAAAATTCTTTTCATCTGATGTTTCTTTTTTAAGAATAGTTAAGATAGCAAGTAGTTTATTAGAATCATCTTCATTACCTCTTCTTCCTACCCAAGATGCAAAGTTTAAAAACTTATATCCAGATAAAGTTCTCCTACTCTTTTTAATTTTAATGTTATTAGCAAGAACTTTGGTAGCATCAAGTAACTTAGATATATCTTTTAGTTCTCTAATAATTCTTTTATGCTCAAATTTTCTTCTTCTATTCTCTTTATCCTGAAATACTTCACTAACAGTTCGAGATTCTTCATCAACTTCTAAATCTTTTGTTTGACTAATTCCGGTTCCTCCACCACCTGCAACAGTAGTAGCCATAGATTCATCTAACTCTTCTTCTAAATCATCTCTAATTTCTTCATCGCTTCTTAAATCATCTTCTTCATCTTCGGCTTTAGCAATATATTTTCTATATTGCACCATGTTAGATGAATTAAGATTTTCTATTAGTGAGTTTTTAATATCACTAATATGTGCATCTGCTTTCACTAAAGACATAGTATTATTATCTATGTTAGCCTTTAACAAAACATTTCTTAAAGACTTGTCCTTAGATAATTCTATAATCATTAAATCACCTCAAAAAGGAATATTTTCTTTCTTGCCACGCCTTTTAGGAGGAAGAGTAACTACATCAGGAATATCTGCTGATGAAGGAGAAGCCTTATGACTATTATCCGCAGGGAATCCCATAGTCATATCTTTACTCTTTTTTACTCTAGTATCTTTATTAGCGTTTAATGCTCTTACTTGAGCCAATTCTTTGCTTAATCTTCTTTCTTTTTGTCTTAAATCTTCGCTCATATTTTCATCTCCAATTTACCTTTAGTATCTATCAATAGTTCAATTAGTTCTTCTTTAGACATTGAATCTATTTTATCCATAACTTTATTCACTAAATCTTCTCTAGTTTCTTCTGCTAATTTATCATATTCATCAGTATCTAAAGAATCTTCTTCGGTGTCTTTAAATTGCAAGGGTTCTTTTCCACCCGACATTGGGATTTTACGCTTTCTTCTTTCGGGTAATCTATTAAATCTTCTTTCATCTTCTTCTCTTTTAAGTTTTAGTATATTAGTCCAAGTCATTAACCAACCCTCCTTTCGGTTCTTCTATCAACATTTTGATTTCCGGCATCTAACGGTAATCCCGTTAGTCGCTTATCCGGCCCTTGATTCATAGAGGGCTTATTTCTAGTTGCCGGTGGATTTTCTTGTGGAGTTGACATAGCCTGTTCTTGCATTTGACCCATTTGTGAAGCATCTATGTTTGTTCCAGCATAAGGGTCATTTTCAACTTGTTCTTCTCCTTCTGCTGGTTGTTCTTCTTCAACAGGTTCAGGCTTTTCATAGGTAAAGTTACCATCTTCGTCCATATCAACTTCAAAGCCTAGATTTTTAATAGATGCAGCAATATTAACTTCTATCTCTTTCTTTCTAAGTGAAGCGATTTCATCTTCTTCTTCACTTGGAGGAAGTTTTAGAACCCAATCCTTAACTCCAAATTGTTTTACTAAGAATGGGAATACATATTCATTATAAACATTCTGAGCCATTTGAACTGCTCTATTAGTTACAAGTATCTGCATACCTTCATTATTTAATCCACCACTTGTAGTATTATCGGCCATAAACACTTTACTTACACCATAGAACGCTGAGATTCTATCTCGCAAATCATCCTTAACTGAAACATAATCCATTTCTTTTAGGCTATCCATGAACTTAACCCATTCAACCGCACCTTTACCGCCTTCTGCTTCTATTCCCATGACAGGAATGAAGTGTGGGTCGGTTTCCATCTTTTCTTTGACTGAACGCCAAAATGTTCTCATAGAGTCCATATTTCTTGTCTGAACTGCTAACAAACCTTTAGGCATTCGACTCTTTGTGTATGAAGAATTGACATAATTTTCCATAGCAATAAGAGTAGTAATATGATTATATAGTGTAATTACAGGTGACATACCATAAAGCCTTGAAGGACTATATTTACTAAAGTGCAATACTTCTCCCTTTACAAAGTATTGGTCTTTACCATTTACTCTATTAACATAATGAACAGGTGCTAAATCACTACCACATACTTCACATGCTTCATGTGGGTCTTGGGAAATAACATGCCTATGATTAATACAAGTAAATCCTTTAGTTCCTCTTTGCCCTAGTTCATCAGAATAAATAGCCATAGTTACAGGGTCGCCACGATAGATTTCTTTTATTCGGTGCATTCTTATTTTACCGTTTCCATCTAAAAAGTATTCTTTAACAAGAACAATATAAGCATCATCCATAATATTAAGGTCATCTTCTAATTCCTTAAAAACATCAATAAATAATTGTTCAGACTTATTTACATAGCCTTCAATGAAATCTTCAGCGTATTGTAATTCTTTAGGGTCGGGAATCTTTAAATCCTCACTTCCACATCTTGCACAAACAGTAACAGGTCTTTTATGTTCTTTGCCGCAATCATTACACTTCGCTTCAAATGCCTTTTCCCAAACATAACCTCTTCTAAAAACTTCTTGTTTCAATTGGGTAATACAGGTTCTAGCAATAACTGAGTTTTGTATAATATGATAAATAATTGGGGCGGTCATTAGGCTGGCTTGTTGCCTTTCTTGAATACCTATGTTGAATACCTTTCTATCGGCAGGTTTAGGGGTTGAACGCCTAAACAAGTTAGTAAAGGAAAATCTTCGTTTTTCTTCAACCATATGTTACACCCCTATATCTTAGTCAGGTTCGGCTTCCTCTATGAAGGTTTCTGATTTCATTGGCTTTGGACAACCTGCTTTAATCCAACATTCTTTACAATAACCAAATGGATAAGGGTGTTTAAAATAATAACAAATGCCACAATATTCCCAATGAACTTCTTTTTTTGTCATAACTTAACAATTCCATCTTCTTCTAGCGGCCTTTGCTTTTTCACTATAAGTGCCATCATCACGCTTAAATCCTCTTGACCTTGCACAGAAAGATTTGCGTCTTTTAGCCGCTTTACTTCCTCGTTTCAATTTACTTGGTTTAGTAGTAACAGGGGCTTTTAGATTAGAACCTTGCTCACGCTTAAACTTAGCACGGCCTTTAGCACTTAATCCACCTGTTTTTGCATGAATGTTTTTATTATAGCCCTTGAAAGGTTTTTTCTTTAGAATATTTTGCCATTCGGTCATTATTTTTCCCCCTTCATTTGATTTTCTTTAGAAGTTTTATCATCATCAATTGGGCCACCTTTAGCCCAAGTATAACAAGTTCTATCTTCATGGCACTTAAAGTGGTGCATCCAGCAATAACCTAACTCACCCTCTAATGGCATACATTCTTTCATTCTTGGTGAAATATCAAAAGCAACACAATTACTACACTTAGATTGTTTAGCAACTTCGGGAGTAGTATTCCAATGCTTTGCTGCTTTTACCCAATACTCTTCATCTTCTAAGTTTAGTGGGCCATATTGAATATGGTCTGCTTTAATTGCAGCATCTCTATTTTTAGTATTAACTTTCAAATCCTTTGTTGCTAAAGGACAAGCCAATTGTTTTAGAATTATTTCCCAACTCATCTTGTGAATCCTCTCCCTCGGCTTGGTTTATGAGTATAAATATCTCCATCTTTGTGAATAAATATCTTTCCTTCTTTCACCATTCGGTCAAGGGTTTCTTTTAGATTAGGAATACCTTTTAGGTTTTTCATGCCTAAAGCCCCTCCTTCCTTTTCTATTTCACGAAGAATCATTTTTTCTGGATTTTCTTTGTTTAGGAGTTTAAAATCTTCTCCGGTTATTTTACCGTCCTTGTTAGCATCTATTTTCTTTTGATTACCAACAAGTTTTTTTTCAAACCCTTCTTTCTCATCATCGGCTTTTTCCGAGCCACAATGCGCTTTTTCTGTTTCTGTCTTTAAAATATCTTTCCAA
>VTLG01010835.1_pt1 | contig 10665 bp, 13 predicted proteins | sample 4694571 | NCBI WGS metagenome assembly VTLG01 (sample SAMN12604809, study PRJNA352737) | marine metagenome | biome: ENVO:00000447; feature: ENVO:00000209|ENVO:00000569|ENVO:01000036; material: ENVO:00002151; isolation source: viral sequences binned using virsorter ... | reverse complement strand
TAATTTGACCGTAAGCTGCTAGAACCTTAGTCTTGGTTATCTTGACAAAGACTTGACTGCGCTCGTTATCTCTGTACTGAGTTGTCGAGTCGTAGATACCACGATAATTCTTGTACGCTTTAAGCCAGCGTTCTTCATCGCTTCTCCTTCCTGTCTCTGCATCAGAAAACCTAGCCTTAACAGAGCCTATGACACTGTTATAGTCTTCACGCTTATCGTCTAAATTGATTAGCCCTTCTGTCTCTTCATCGTCTAGAAAAGATTGATCAGCCATGTTTTACCTACCTTACTTTTTTTTAGATCTGGCTTTTCTCTTTATAGGACCACCCATGTTTTTTTTCTGAGGTTTTGGTTTATTTTTGGCAATATTTCCTTTGGCAATATTGTATAGCCTACTTAAAGCTTGCGCTGGAGTAAGTTCTTTATCCATTAGCCGTTGATCCCTTGTTGTTTATCAGCAGCCATAATCATAGCAGCTTGGCCCATATGCTTGTTACCTGATTCTGCAGGAGCATCTTCAGTTAACTTGCCGTTCTGTATTCCAGGAGAAAACTCAAGTTTTTCCCTGTACAGTTGAGCTTCGTTAGCATCGCTAAGTTCGCCGTGTTTCTTCATCTGGCCCATAATGTAACCAGATCCGTATGCTTTTTTATTACCGTATGGCATTGTAATACCCTCCTTTGGGTTGTAGTGGTTAAAATTATTTTTGTGGAATAAAACCTTGATCTAGTATTCCTTCAGGTTCACGTTCTACTTGTTCTTGAGCTTTTATAAGATCTACTTCTTCAGCTAATCCTTTGTCTCGTGATTCTAATTGTTCTGCAAAATATTTGTCTGCGCCTTCTCTTCTTTTAGCTACTTGTTCTTCTATGTTTATAGGATAGCGAAGAGGTTTTCTAGATTCTTTTACGGGATCATAAAAGAAGCCCATATCATCTGTAGGAGTTTTGTAAGGAGCATCCATTACGTCTTGAACTCCAAATCCTACTGCAGCTAATCCTATGGGATCTACAGTTTCACCTGCCAAGTGGTACAATTCTTCTTTTTTAGACATTTCGGATCTTCCTAAATTTGCTTGCATTTGCTCTAACGCTGCTATTTGCCCTTCAGTAGTTACGCCTTGCAAAGATCCCCCATATTCTGGACCTAATTCTTGCGCCCTAAGTTGTTCTTCTTTTACAGAATCATAAAATCTACTGCCAGCTTCTAAAACACCAAAAGCCGCTCCAATCGGACCAAGTGCTTTAGCACCTGTTTTAATCGTAGCTGCTGCAGCTTTTACTACTTTACTATTTTTTAAAAACTCGTTTACCCTCTTTCTATAATCATTTATAGATTCACCAGCGTTTCTTTTAGGAGTGTCTGCATTTTCTATAGCTTCGTTAGTTCTTTTTGCTAGTTCCTTATTTTCTGACGGAGTATTTGCTTTATTAGTATTTCCTTTCCCTGACGCAATTCTAACATCTTCTTCATATTCAAAAGATGCTTTTTTAAGATCAGCATTAAAATCATAATCATCAGGATAAGGTGTATCTATATTTTGACTATCGTAAGGTAGTCTTTCTATAACAGTGTCTAAACTTGTAGCTTCTAAATCTGGAAAGGGTACACGGCCTAAAGGATTTTTAGGGTCTGCTGGTAATTGTATGTTTAATTTAGGATCTTTTCTTAAAATATTATAAAGAACATTGTCGTTACCTCCTGAAGCCTCTAAGACTTCTGTCAGAACATCTGAAGAAATGTTTGGATATAACTGGGTTAAATACCTTCTATGATTAGCAACTCTGGCTGGTTTTGAACCAGCAGTTCTAGTCATTTGTTCTTGAAATGTTTCACCACCTTCCGCAGGAATTGTAATTTTTGATACTGCTGTTCCTGTTGCTGCACCTACGCCTTTGCGATCAGTACTTGTAAGAGGAAGGTTTTCAGCATTCTCTCCAGTAACACTGGGAGAATCAATTCCTACTTCGTGAACACTTTGGTTTAAATTTTTGTGTTTATTAACTTCTGCTTCTTTTGAGTTTATCCACTCTCTTGCTTGTATGTGTTCTACTTCTGCTAGTTCATCAACATCTTCTGGTTCTATTGCTACTATATCACCATCTGAAGTATAGTGACGCTCCGTTACGTCTGTATATTCAACGTGTCCTAAAAATCTTTTTATAGTTTCCCGACTAAAACCTGCGTTATCTAATACTGTAGGAATAAATTTTCTAAAAAACTTTGCAGTTATTTTTTTTATTGGTTTACCTTCAATAGTCGCAGTTTTTGCAAATTTGTTAAATTGCTCAATTTCGGTTATGTCTACGTCTTGGACAATATCGTTAAAATTTCTTACTATTCCTGTTGCATCTGAATTTGTAAAAAGATGGGGCGCAGAAGCAGACAGTTTAAGTACTCCATCAGCATCTCTTATATCATCTGTAGCCTGAGTAAGATTTAAAACTTTGTTTGATTGATCTATAAATAAAAGCTGAAATTTCCTACTAAGATGAGTAGGTCTATAATTTTTTTGTCCTAGTGCTTCGTTCGTAACATGTATAACATCAGGATTTTCTGGATCAAAGTATGCAGGCGCTCTTTCAAAATTTGCTTTTAAATAATCTATAAAATGGTCTTTATTTCCATTCCATCGCCTCGAATCATAAATTACTACATGCTCTCCATGAACAATTCTTTCTGGATGTGTAGACATAAAATATGCAAAAAGTTTTTCAGTAGGATCTTCTATCTTAGTTACTAATGTATTAATCCCTCTAAAAAGAGCATTAGCAGACATTGCCCTATCTGGCTTTTGTGTTCCTCTCGCTGGAGCTTCAAATTTTTTCGGAAGCTCTTCAAGAAGACTACTTGATCTGCTTGCGTTATCATCAAATACATCGCTAAGAGAATTTAAAGTTTTTGCTGCAGAATTTGCTAAACTTCTTATAGCAGATCTAAATCCTGAACCTGGTTTTAAATCCATAGCATCCCGAACATCTGATCTGGTTAAATTAGAAATTGGAGAGTTAAGACTTACATTTTTTACGTCTTGTAAAGTAAGAAACTTTTTAGCGTTAGGCTGACTTGCAGCTAAAATTCTTGTTCCCACCGTTGTTCTTATTTTATTTCTTACAGATTGTGTAGATTTCCAAAACCCTGAAGCAGCAGGACTTCCATGTTTAGATGCAGATTTTCTTGCAGCTTTAGTTTTTGCTGTAATACCACGTTCTTCCAAAGCAGCTATTGCTTTAGGAAATTTAGTTCTAACAGGCTCTGGTATAGCAATTCCTTTTTCATAAGCAGATAAAATCATAGCTTGTCGTACTGTTAGTTTGTTAGGGGGAATAGCAGAAAGAGTTTCTTTTGTAGGTATATCGTCTATTCTTAAAGTTTCTATCTCTCTTAAAACAGTCTCTTCCTTTGCATCTAAAAAGCTTCCACTAACTGCATTTAATCTTTTTATAGCTTCTGTTCTTTCTTTACCAGATAAACCTGCTAACTCATCATCAAAAAACAACGTTCTGATAATATTTTCTACAGCTTTTTGTTCTGTAATTTTCTTTTGTTGTGCCATTAGTATCCAAATACGCTATCTGCTGGTTGAAATGTATCTTTCTTTATCTGGTTAAATATACTGTTCTGTGGTAAACCTGTTGGCCTAGTCATGCACATATACCTTAAAGCATCGTAGGCGTGATCATCAGACTTGGTGTCTACATCTTCACTGTTAGTCTTAGACAAGGGTATCGTAGGTAGAGTCCTTATTAGGTTTGTACAGGTAGAGAATATCTTTAGTTTTGGTTCGTCTGTACGCTCGTCTATGGCTAATCTTCTGTGTAGCTCTATTTTTCCAGGTATCCTGTTTTTATCTGCTGGTATCCAACGTACGCCGTTGCGTATCATTGACTCAGCTATGCTCGGCCCTGTGCCGTGTTTAGACCAACAAGCCCCATCCAGAACAGAAATCTGCATCAGGGGATCATTTTCCTCTAATGCGTTGATTATTCTTGCCAGAGTTTCGCCTGTGTATCCCTTGTCGTAGAGTTCCCTGTATATAAAGATGTTTCCATCCCAATCTACAGCACCCCAAAGTACGCAACTAGGACTACTATAGCCATAATCGGCTGCTCGTAGTCTAGGCCAGTTATATGGTACTTCAAACGGTTCAACGACATGTACAGACCTGTCAAACTCTGAGAATGCTGCACCATCTGCAACATCCCAATCCCCTTCTAGAAGTCTCCTGCGTTCTACTTCTGGCAGGGAAAGCAACATGGCTTCGTATTCGCCACTTTCCATCAAAAACGGATTATCTGTTAACCTTGCAGGTATAAACCGCCTTTGGTACAGTGGTTCATCAGGATGTTCTGGGTGATTAGGCCCATAACGTAATACTTTACCACTGTCAATGTCTGTAGCCCAGAATGGTTCGTTAGGAATCGTAGGGTCTACAAACATTTTCTTTAACCACCAACCCCCTACGCCTCCAGGATTGGCAGAAGCTCTCATATACGTCTGGATCTCTGGATCAGTAGTACGTAAACGAGATCTAAGGTAGTTCCAGACATACGGTGTTGGGTATTGACCTAACTCATCTACACCGATCCAAGTAAAACTCTGTCCTTGATACCTTGTAACGTCATTATCCTTGTCAACATAACTGAATAACGCTGTAGCACCGCTAGGAAACGACCAAGTATTCTTGGATTCTCGAAAGATTGCACCTGGAAATGCTTTTGGATACAACTTTCTTGACTGATCTACTAATTCTGTTAGTTCTGCCAGCGTCCTTCTCAGTAGTAACGCCCTGTGATTACCGTTAGAGGCGTAGCGTAGAAGGTCTACCAGCATCGCAAATGACTTACCGCCACCTGCTGCACCACCATATAGTACTTCTTTTTCTGGTGCTGCCAAGAAGTCAACCTGTGGACCCTTATTGGGTCTGAATACGACTTCTGTGTTCTCTTCTATTGATTCTCTTATATCTTTAGGCAGTGAATTAATAAATTCTTTTGTTGTTGCTCCACCAGAACCAGCTAATTTCTGCCCATTCTTCTGTCTGGTGTGTGTTTCTTGTATGGTATTGAGCTTTTTCTCTATAGAACGCTGCTTGTCTTTCGCTGCTTTTAGCTCTTTTCTTACTTCTCTCTTTCTCTTTTCTGTCCTTGAAAGGTTATAACGCCCCTTTTCTCCAGGCTTCAGCTTTGGTCTTGCCATTAAGAATCCATAAACTTTGCCTTACGAACACCGCCGCCATATGCGTATTTCTTGACGTAACCACCGCCAGCTTTGTTAGTTTGTAGCTGCTGCCTACGGTGTTCATCTATAAGGTTTTGTAATGAATCTGCACTCATTTTATTTACACTTCTAGGTACAGGAATATTTAATCGGTTCATCCTAGAAACTATATCTGCTTTTCTTGCTCTCTCGTAATCCCATCTAGGGTCTTCTCCTTCTGCTTCAGTATCTGGATCCGTAACTTCACTAGCTTTGTTTGTCATTACTCTGTCTCCTGATCTATAACGATCTCTTTTGGTTTATCTTTGGAGGGTAACATTACAATGCCATGCATTATCTGTCCCTCTACTTCTACTTGCTGTTTCTTTCCAAGACCAACCCTGTCAAGAACGGATTCTGCTGTTTTGATACGCATATCCATCTGGTTCAATGGAGTTGTACCATCAGCATCTAAACCTTCTAATATCCTGTTAGCAGCTTTAACAGAGTTTGTTGCAAGCATACTTCTAGTGCGATCTATAATCTCGTCACGTAAAGAACGTGTTAACCAAGATCTAGACTGTTCTTTGTATCCTGCAGCAACAACGGCTTTCTTGACATGTCCCCCATTCGAGATGAGTTCTTCAAGAAAGCGTTCTTGTTTTTCTGTTAATTTTCGTTTCTGTGTGGCTGGCAAGCTCATTCTTTAGTTTCTTTATTTTTTTATTTACTACTATTTGGTATCTTAATCTTGGAAAATGTATATGTTCTGTCAGTTTGTTTAACACTTGCTCCATTTTCTCCCACAAACAGAAACGTACCCTCCCTGTTCGCTGTATATTGTACTCACTTTGTTAAAGTTAAGTTTGCGTAGGCAATGCGCTCGTTCCCCTTTAGCGTGTAACGGAGTTACGTCTTACGGACTGCGTACTCATACGTATAAAATAAAAGGAAGTCACTGCGTCTGTTGCCTACGCAAAACACTCTAAAACCATGAAGTGTGGATTATAAGTTCGTCCTTCAATATAATAATATTGTACTTGGTTGAATCTGAACTATAATTTTATCCACTGTTAATATTACATTATAGTGCTGTAGAACGTTTTGTCAAGTAAAAAATTAAAATAATGCTTGACAGATTGCTCAGAAGTATTATAATGGTGTATAACACCTGCGGGCGGTATAGTATGTATATGTACTATATTGTTTATTGTCAAGAAATAGCCCATTATAGCCTAAAAAAAATAAAAAATATGGCAGCTCTGTATAAAAAGCATATGCTAGGGGTAGTGTCCCTTTCCGCCCCCGAAATCGAAATCCCTCGAAGTCTCTCATTGATGGCAGTTTAGACTATATAAGGTGCTTTTGCGTAGTGCTGTTATATCAATAAAGCTTGCGCGGTATTACTGTGTTTTTGTAAACCTAGCCTGACAATTTAATCTGGTGATTTGTAATTAGTTTTATTTTATGATGTCGGGCGCAGGGTGGCGTGTCCAATTGCACAAAGAAATAACCCCAACTATGCAGAAGATAGAAGGGGTTATTATGTTATCAGGCACTAGCCTAATGCGTTGCCTTAACGCCTATACATACTAAACGTAATTAATGCTAATATTATTGTATTTATTTTATTGATAGGCAAAAAAAGAACCCCGAACCATAAGGAACGGGGCTAAGTTTTAGGGAGGTATGCAGAATATTAGAGCGAATAAGCTATAAAGAACCCGCTTGCTATTACACTCATTGCGATTAAAACAAAGTCTTCTGGTTTTATCATATTACCACCTCGCCAACGTCCAAGCGTTTTTGCTCAGTAGTGTTTATATCATAGTGGCAACGAATAACAGTTATAGTCACCTTGTCGTCAACTATAGCTTCTGGATCGTCAGGGATGCCCAACTTGTCCAGAAATGCTTCCCAGTCATTGCACATAATATGAGAGTTTTCAAAGTCATCCTTGCACAATGTGATTAGACGGCCAGCGATAGGCGTTGATTGTTTAGCCATGATTATATTTCCTCTATAAAGATTTTATCTTGGCAAGCTTGGCACAAGCCAGAAATACCGAACTCTCGTTTTGATAACTCATCCTTGAAAATGGTTGCAGTATCTTTACATGATACACAGCGGTTGTTTGGTCGGTTGTGCTTAGTCGCCCAATTAGTCGCCGTGATAACTTGCATTAGTTCTACTATGTTTGTTGTCATTGTTTTATACCTCTATTTTGTTGTTTCAGGTGTTAAGTTATAGTTTCTCTTGCTTTGAATTGCAAGGCAAAACCGATCCCAGTCGAAGCTTGCGTTATCTTCTTGGAAATATGAACATAAATCGGAGACTAAAGCACTGTCCCAGTTTACGTTGTTTTTCGCTAGTATATGAGCGAACCTAATATAATTTGCTCTAGACATTGCCATGATTAAGCTTCCTTCTTTTTTAAACGGCTGATTGGTTTACCGTCCACGGTGTCAACTAATTGACCGTTGTGGTTGTAAAACGTGATTGTATCCAAAGAACCGTTATCGTTGGTGATGTCAATTTTCAGAATGTAGATTAGATCGTCACCAACAGAAGCGCTTGGATATTCATTGCTCTCAAACTCGATGCTTTGAACGTGGTGGAAGTGGTGCGAATTTCCCATAATGTTATACCTCATAATTGTTAAAGTTTAGGGCGATCTCTCGACCGCCCTTTAAGTTATATTATAGAATTATTAATAAAGCAATAATTAATGCTGTTATTACAACTAGCCTATAGACTAGCAACGTGGCATCATACATTAAGCACTCAATAGCTCTTTAGATTTTGCCAGCGCAATAGCTTTAGTGTCTCGACCAACGTCACCATAGAAGGCTTTGTTTAGTCGATTGTCTGCACCATGATCACGCACTGGCTTATGATCGGCCATGTAGGTTACTGTATTGAAAGCACCCCAGAGCGTTCCCTTAGCGCTTGACAAGTCCCAACCATGATTAACTGACAAGGTAGGCTCTGACAACAATGCCTTGTCAGCGTCTATCTCTTCAATAGTCTTACCTGACACTAATGCTTCCACTTGCTCTTTAAGCTTGGCAATCTCAGCGTCCTTTGTTTCCTTGCGCTTGCTATTCTCAGGATTAAATTCTTGACCCCTAAAATATGCCATTGCTTTTCTGACAGCCTCAGATCTGACAATGACATTGTTGTCAGTTACTCTCTCTTTACCGCCGAACACTGCTTGAAAAAACTGAATTTCTTCTTCACCAGTAAGAACCTTTTTAGCCATTGCTTTAGCTAGCTCTTCAAACTCGCCAAAGTTTTTACTGGATATTCCCAACGCCACTTTTAAGGCTTCACGATCAAATACGGCTCGATGGTTATGGGTGACTATGTCGTCAGCACTTTCCATAGCCAGACGCATAGTATTAGCGCAGACAACACGAACTGGAGTATTTAATGCACTGTTAGCATGTTTCCCAGTGTGGGAGATTGTGAACAAAAGATTGTTAACCACTTGGTCATTATCACCTAGCGTGAACCCTTCTTTTGTTGTAGCCATGCACCAAACTTTTCTACCGCCTAACAATGAACCCGCAGTGTGCAGATACATAGAGCCATTGTCGATGAACTCTTGAAAGAACTCGAACAGCTCGACATTCTGAACTGGCTTATAGTCGCCAGCAACATATTCTCCCAAGATTGCGCCATCCGATAACCGCTCTATAAAATTAGAGTTCTCGATTGGCATACTAGGGTAATGAGCATGGTCGGGTGGATAATGATTAGAACTTACTGCAACTTCCCAGTCGCAACCGCTAGCCACCATCATTTCTTGTGGTGTCATATCGTTAGAGACTGGATTGCCTAAACCGTGCCAAGGTGTTTCATTAGCGAAGGCCATTGTTTCAACTTCATGTGACATATTGTTTCCTTTCCTATGTCGTTAAGGCGTTAGTGCCTAGTACTGTTTTAATTTTGGTTTGCGAGATTGTCAATAAATAATATTGGAACATAAGGTTCTAATAATCGTGGAACATAAGGTTCTAGTAGCGAGAATGGAGCGAGGTTTTTGTGGGACGGATTTTTTGGTGGTCGGGGCTGGCGAGGCGCAGAAGGCACACGCACTGGCTTTGGTACTTTATCAGGCCAAACGAAGTTAAGGGCTGACAAATTAAATGCTGACAATTTATATGCTGACAATTTTATTGCTGACAAGTTAACAATAAAAAGCTTTAAGGCTGACAACTTTTTCTCTGTCATAGTCCTCATACAGATCTTTTGCTGTCTCGTAATATTCGTATACTGGATCATAATATCCTTTCCCCTCACATTCACGACAAACTTCCTCAAGTTGCAACGCATCCTCTGGATTACCGTAAGCAACGTGACGTACTGTCATACCCTCGTGACAGCTATCACACTTTAATGTTATTTCCCATCTCATGTGAACGCCACCGTAACCTTGTCATTATCCTTGAAGCAGTGACGACCAAAGCGTCTTCTACAGTAGTCCACCGCCTCTGATTTCTTATCACATACCATTACAGGAACCCACTTTTTGTGCCAAGCGTGACCAGTCATTCTGACCATGATATATTTATGGACAAACTCCCAATAGCTCTCGTCACCCTTATCTGGATGGAACTGTAAATCGGCTGACAATTCTGTTTGGTCGCCAGCCAACCACGGCCACATCCTTTCCCATACAACGTAGTGTTGGTCGAAGCTACGTTGTTGTATGTCAATATGCGCTTTCTCAACCATTCTAAGCTCCTAATGTTGTGATCATATAAAACAGTATTGCAATAACAGCAACACCAGCTAGTAGTTTAATCCAATCACTAAGCGGTGGCATATTGCACCAGATCAGGATTGTCAGTACCTACAGAATACCAGTAAGGTGCTTCACGCCTTGTCCATTTAGCAAAACTAAGTTTCTCACCAAGATAGTATCTCTTGTAAGCTTGTACTGTACTGTGCTTGGCTACATGCTCTGAAGCCTTACGATCTAATAACTCTTTAGATGGCTTGAAATGGTCTGGCATACACATTGGCGGTGCAGTGTGACTATCCAAGAAAACAGGACTATTGTAATGATCTATACCAAAAGAATTAGGTGCTACCATTAACATAGTTAATAGCCCACTACGTTGTACTTTATGGTATTTGTTATAACGGAAGGTATATTCTTTACATAGAGAGTACAGTAGATCATAAGCCCATAAGTAATTAGAATAGCTTTCTCTGACCCATTTTGTACTAGGATGATTAACGTGAACTTTTTTGTAAAGTTTCTTTTCATCCGCTAACTCGTCACCATCTAATACACGGTGAGCAGTAGATAGCATCTGAGCAGTTTCTAGTATCATTTTAACAACGTGTTTGTCGCAATGATAACGAGCGCACTCATCTGTATTTGTCGATAAATAAAAAATGTTCATTGGCTTTCCTTTTCCTTTGTTGAACCCTTAATATAAATGACACAAAAAC
>VTLG01010289.1_pt1 | contig 10665 bp, 11 predicted proteins | sample 4694571 | NCBI WGS metagenome assembly VTLG01 (sample SAMN12604809, study PRJNA352737) | marine metagenome | biome: ENVO:00000447; feature: ENVO:00000209|ENVO:00000569|ENVO:01000036; material: ENVO:00002151; isolation source: viral sequences binned using virsorter ... | reverse complement strand
GATAAATTTGCAGTAAGTCCTAGAGTTTCCGAAATAGAAGGACCAACTGCTGTTACTGTAGAAGGAGACACTCACTTTTTAACAGTCGTTAGCTGCGACTTTACTGCCAATGCCTAGTAGAAAACCAATTTCAAAACTTACCACCGACTTAAGGAAGGTAATTTTAAAAGGCAGAAAACAATTAGCAAAAGATATAGTACACTCCTTAACTGAAGATGGTCCGTGGTGGACAGGAACATTCGGTGAAAACTGGGTAGTATCTAAGACTCCTGTAAAGCCTACACGAAAAAGAAGGCCAGAATATCCTTATTTTGTAATTCCTGCTAGAACAGGCAGAGAGTTTAAAAATGCAAGAGTACCCACAGCAAAAATGGGTCAAGACCTATATGTAGGAAACAGAGCTAAGTATGCTGGTTTTGCAATAAACGCTCCAGGTCAAACTCTTCCAAATCTTAAAAACAAACAGGTTACATACGCAGAACACGCAAAAGAGCATAAGATAACTGCTAAATCTGTAAATTGGTACAACGTCTATACGTTAGGTGGGCTTATCAACAAAGATATAGACAAAGCATTTAAAAAAGTTGGTTTTAAATAATAAAGTAGTAGTATAGTATAAGAATACACTATTCAACTTTATGGCATCAGAAAGAGCAATCGACAAGCTAAAGCAAGCGTTTAGCATAGGCAAAAGAAGTAGCTATCCTATATACAAAGATGGCGAACTAATCTTGCAAGTGTACTGGACACCACTAACCATTGCTGATCGAGATGCAATAAATGATACTCTAATAGCTTCCAATAGAGCACAGAACGAAAGCAGTTTAGATTTTGCTCTTCAAGTAATCATAAATAAAGCTGAAGATGAAAATGGTCAAAAGCTATTTGTTGATGCAGATAGAGCAAGCCTAAGAAGAGAAATACCATTAGGAGTATTGCTAGAGCTTATGACTAAGATGCAAGAGTTGGGCGAGGAGGCTACCCCTGATGCCGTAAAAAGCACAACTGAATAAAGACCATTACCTATATTTTCAGTTTATGATTGCTGAAACATTAGGAATGACAGTCGAATATTTGCGTAAAAATATGACCTTGGAAGAAGTCTACGGATGGAACGCATACTTTAGTATTAAATATGAAAGGGAAAAGAAAGCATACGAAGATGCCCAAAAGAAAGCTCAATATCGTAAGGTACGCTAAACTAAGAACAATGTTTTATCTAAATTAGTGGCTGGCTCTAATTACGAAGTAAATATACAACTGAATGTTAAACGTATTAACCAGCAGTTAAATAATCTTGAGCGAAGAATAAAAAAGTTAAATGATATTGCAATGGGTCAAAAGGGTGTAGGAAAAGCAGCCTTAAAAACAGAACGAGACAAACTAGCCCTAGCAACTAGGACACACAGAAAAGAACAAGCAATAACTAAAGAGAAGGCAAAACAAAATAAATTAGAAAATAATACAGCAAAAGTAGTTAGAAAAGCAGGAGTTAGACCAACTTCAAAAATACCTCTAGGGCCAAGTTCACCGTTGAACTTTGACAGTCAAGGGAGATTGATGCCAGGCAGGGCTAAAGTAAAAGGAGATGGTGTTTTATCAGGGGCACTAATAAGTGGTGCGTTTCCTTTGCTATTCGGACAAGGACCATTAGGTGCTGCTGCTGGTTTTGGAGGTGGTCTAATTGGAGGTAAGCTAGGCGGTCAAACGGGTGGATTTGCTGGAGGTCTTATAGCAACTGGTTTGTTGACACAAATTCAACAGATAAGTCAAAATTTGACCGAACTAGGCAAGTCTATGGATATGTTTGGATTTAACGTAGCCACTGTCAGTAAAGCATTAGGAGCATCTGGCACACCTACAGAAGAGTATTTAAAAGTATTAGAGCAGACTCAAGGAAAGCAAGCTGCTTTCAACGAATCCATGAGAAGAATGGAGGAGCTAGTAGGTCAAGATGGTGTGGAAGCATTACGTAAATTCTCTGAAGGTACTAGAGAATTGCAAAGTTCTATAAATAGATTCTTAACTCAAATAGGTGCTCAAGTTGCAAAGTTATTCACTGGAGGTAGTGGTAGAGTCACAGGATTAAGAAGAAGGCAACTTTTAGGAGATGCAAAAACAAGCACTGATCCAGATGTAATGGCTTTAGTTACTGAAAGAGGTACTGCATCAAGAAACAGAAAGAAAGAAATAGATGAAGAGATAATCGCACTCATGCTCGGATTAGAGACAAATAAAAAGAATCTAGATATAGAAAAAACTAGGGCAATGAAACTAAAAGAGATGACAAAAAGTGTTACTGATAGAAATTTACTTCTACAAGAAACAATACAATTTGGAAGTGAGGAAGCAGAAATAAGGGAAAAATTAAGAGAACTAGATAGACAAGCTGAAAAAGCAGGTGTAAAAATTTTAGATAACGAAAGAAAAGAATATGAAAACGCTCTACGTTTACAACCTGAATTAGAAAAAGTGGCAAATTTATACAAGAGTATTGCGTCAACTATAGAAACTGGATTAGTAGATGCTATTGAAGGTGCAATAAACGGAACTAAAACTTTAGGTGAAGTAGCAAGTAGCGTGTTTGCACAAATCCAACGATCACTTTTACAGTTTGGTGTTAATTCTTTGCTAGGAGCTATTGGTATCCCTGGATTTGCAGATGGTGGTAGACCTCCTGTTGGCAGACCTTCAGTCGTAGGAGAAAGAGGACCAGAATTATTTGTACCTGATAGAGCAGGAACTATAATTCCAAATAATCAGTTAGGTGGTTCTACAAATGTAGTAGTTAATGTAGATGCCTCTGGATCGACTGTAGAAGGAGATGAGGATAGAGGTAGAGAACTTGGTCGTCTTATATCTGTAGCGGTACAATCTGAAATAATACAACAGAAAAGACCTGGAGGTTTACTTGCATAATGGCTACTTTTCCTTCGATTACTCCTAGATATGGGCAGCAAAAAAGATCTGCACCATTAACTCGTACTGTTCGTTTTGCTGATGGTTATGAGCACAGAATATTGTTTGGACTCGCAGAGCATCAAAATCCAAAAGTTTTTAATTTTACGTTTGAAGTATCTGAGGCAGACGCGGATACTATAGAAACATTTTTAGATGCTAGAGCAAATGATAGTGCGAGTTTCGATTTCACTCCACCAGGCGAAGCCAGTTCTTCTAAGTTTGTTTGCGAGACATGGAGCAAATCAATTCCCTATTTAAATAGAGCAACAATACAAGTAACATTTAGAGAGGTATTTGAACCATGAGTACTGATCCTGTATTTAGTGAAGTTCAAAAGATAAATCCTTCTGCAATTATTGAACTTTTTACATTACAGTTAGATAATTCTTTACATGGTGCGACTACTGTTTATAGGTTTCACTCTGGAAGTAATTTAAACGCAAACGGTCAAATAGTGTGGGCTGGTAATTCTTACCTTAGATTTCCCATAGAAGCTACGGGTTTTGCATATCAACGTGGTCAGATACCAAGACCAAAACTCATTGTAAGTAATGCGCTGGGAACTATATCTGCAATTTTATTGCTTGTTAATCAAACAACTACGGGTAATGATTTAACAGGTGCTACGTTTACTAGAATAAGAACAATGGCAAGATTTATTGATGCTGCGAATTTTAGTGGTGGTAGTAATCCATTAGGCACACCAGATCCTACAGCAGAATTTAAGCGTCAAATATATACAGTGGATCGTAAGTCAGCAGAAAATAGAGAAGTAGTTGAATTTGAATTAGCAGGAGCTATTGATATGGCTGGAGTTAGAGCACCAAAACGTCAATGCACCCGTGCTTTATTTCCTAGCATTGGTACGTTTACACAATGAGTTGGAAAGATGACGCATTGGTTCATGCGAAAGACCAAGATCCTAAAGAAGCTGTAGGACTTTTATTAAATATCAGAGGTAAACAAAAATACTATCCTTGTCAAAATCTAGCTATAACAAGTCATCAAGAGTTTATTTTAAATCCAGAAGATTATGTAAAAGCTGATAATTTAGGAGATATTGTTGCTGTTGTTCATAGTCACCCATCAACACCACCAATACCAAGTCAAGCTGATCGTATTAGTTGCGAACATAGTAAATTACCATGGCATATCGTTAATCCCAAAACAGGTGAATGGGGTGAATGTAAACCAGAAGGTTACGTTCCAGATTTATTAGGCAGACCTTGGGTTTGGGGTGTTACTGACTGTTGGAGTTTAGTTGTCGATTGGTATAAACAAGAAAAAGGTATTGAGTTAAAAGATTATGCAAGAACTATGACACCACAGGAGTTTTTAGAAGATCCTTTATTTGAAGATTATGCTTGGCGAACAGGTTTTAGAGAACTTAGATCAGATGAAAAGTTAGAAGAGGGAGATGTGTTGCTGATGTCGATATTGCACCCAACTTTAAATCATGTAGCTATTTTTCTTGGGGATATGGTTTTACATCATTTAGCAGATAGACTATCTTGTAGAGAGCCATATTCTGAGTGGTTGTTAAAATGTACTGGTAAGAGGTATCGCTATGCTCAGAAAAGTTAAACTTTATGGAGAATTAGCTGACTTTGTAGGTCATAAAGAATTAGAAGCTGTAATAAATTCTACTGCTGATGCTATACGTTTTCTTGTTAGCAACTTTCCAAAATTAGAAGCACACATGGCAAATAGGCATTATAAGGTTCTTGTTAATGACTATGACATTGATGAGACTGAGTTACATAATCCTATTGGTCAATCGGATATAAGTATCGTTCCTGTAATTAGCGGTGCTGGTGGAAATTTTGGAAAAATATTATTAGGTGCTGCATTAATTGGGGGTGCTTTTGCGTTTGGTGGTTTAACTTTTACAGGAGGTTTTGGAAAATCTCTTGCAGCAGCGAGTGGTTTTACTAAAGCTGCATTTGGAGTAGGTTCTGCCTTAGTTTTAAGTGGAGTATCAGATATGTTATTTCCTGTACCTGATATACCCGATTTTGCAAACGAAGAAGATCCAAGAATATCATTTAGTTTTTCTGGTGTGCAAAATACTAGCAGGGCTGGTACTTCTCATCCAATAGTTTATGGTGAAATAGTAACAGGATCAGTTGTTATCTCTGCTGGTATTGACACTAATCAGGTGACAGCATGACAGATAAAATTATTAGAGGTTCTGGTGGTCCTCCTCCAACTCCACCATCTCCAACAAGAGCACCTGACACTTTAAATAGTAGGCAGTTTGCCACGATCCAGGATTTGTTATCTGAAGGAGAGATAGAAGGTTTTGCTACCCCATCAAAAGCACAAATAACGAATAAAACATCCGCTGAATATAAAAATGCAGCATTAAAAGATATATTTTTAAACGATACTCCTATTCTTAATTCAAGTGCTAGTAATACAAGCCCTGGAACATCGGATTTTAATTTTCAAAATGTAGGTTTTGATTTTAAGGAAGGCACAGGGAATCAACAACATATTCCAGGTATTGAAAGTAGTCAATCTACAACAAGTGTAGGAGTAACAGTAACAACTTCTTCTCCTGTAACTCGTCAAATAACAAACACTAATGTAGATGCTGCAAAAGTAACAATAACATTTCCACAATTACAAAAAGCCACAGATCAAGGTGATTTGCTTGGTTCTACTGTTGAGCTAAAAATACAGGTTCAATATAACGGTGGTGGCTTTAATGATGTTTTATCAGATACTATTACAGGTCGTACTGCTGATGCGTACCAAAAAGAATACCGTGTAAATATAACTGGTGCATTTCCTGTAGATATTAGAGTTGTAAGAGTTACAGCAGACAGCACATCTTCAAATCTTGTTGATGCTTTTGCTTGGACAAGCATAGGTGAAATTATTGATGACAAACAAAGATATTTAAACAGTGCATATACAAATTTAAGGATAGATTCTGAGCAGTTTAGTTCTATACCAAAACGAGCTTTTCGTATTCGTGGAGTAAAAGTTCGTATTCCAGCAGCCAATGGAGGTCTTACTCCAACCGTTGATCCACAAACGGGAAGAATACAATACCCACCTAACTATATATTCAATGGAACAATGGGTGCAGCCCAGTGGTGCTCGTGCCCAAGCATGGTGCTACTCGACCTTCTCACAACTGAAAGGTACGGATTTGGAACGCATATAACAGATAGTAATTTAGATTTATTTAGTTTTGTAGCAGCTAGTAGATACGCAAACGAACTGGTATCAGATGGTTTTGGAGGACAGGAAGCTAGATTTAGTTGCAATGTAAATCTACAGGGATCTATGGAAGCGTATCAGTTGATAAATGAATTAGCTGGTGTTATGAGATGTTTTCCAATATGGTCTGAAGGCTCTGTAACTATTACACAAGATAAACCAACAGATCCTAGTTATTTATTTAGTTTGGCAAACGTAGGTGAAGGTGGATTTTCATATTCTGGCAGCAGTTTAAAACAAAGACATACTGTTATTTCTGTCAGTTATTTCAATATGGATAGTAGAGAAATAGATTATGAAGTTGTAGAGGATACTGCTGCACAAGCAAAACTTGGAATAGTAAAAAAAGATGTGAAAGCATTTGCCTGTACTTCCCGTGGTCAGGCTCAAAGATTAGGTAAGGCAATATTATTTAGTGAGCAAAACGAATCAGAAGTTATTAGTTTTACAACATCAATAGATGCTGGTGCAATAGTAAGACCTGGATCTGTTATCTCTGTCAATGATCCTGTTCGTGGTGGAGAAAGAAGATCAGGAAGAATAAATGCAGCAACTACTACGCAGATCACCGTAGATAATACACAAGATTTAAATACATTTACTGGAACGAATAAAAAATGTAGTGTGATACTGCCTGATGGCACGGTAGAAACTAAGAATGTGCTTGGAATTGTAGGCAGTGTAATTACATTAGACTCAGCTTTATCTGCAACACCGAATGTAAATGCTATATGGTTACTTCAAAGTTCTACTTTAGAAGCACAGACATTTAGAGTAATAAGCGTTGAGGAACAAGATGGTATTAATTATGCAATTACAGCCTTAACTTATATTGATGGAAAGTATGCCAATATTGAATCTGGAATTAGTTTACCTACAAGAAGTATATCTTTGCTAAACGAACCCAAAGATCCTCCGTCTAATTTACAGGCATCTGAAAGAATTGTTGTTATAAATGCTCTTGCGGTAACTAAATTAATTTTGTCTTGGGTATCTGTTACAGGTGTAAGTCAATATCTTGTTCAATATAGATTTAATAATACTAACTGGGTTAATGAAGTTGTATTTAGACCTGACTTTGAAATTATCGGTACAGAAGCAGGAACTTATGAATTTAGAGTATTTTCATTCAATGCAGCCTTAAAATTATCTGCAACCTCAACTAATTTAACTTTTAATGCTGTAGGTAAGACAACACCTCCAGGCAATGTTCAAAACTTATCAATGGAGCCTATTACTAATAAACTGGTAAGACTTAGGTGGTCAAAAGCTGTAGACCCTGATGTTCTACATGGAGGTAGAGTTTATGTAAGACATAGTAACTTAACTGATGGCAGTGGTACGTTCCAAAACTCAGTTGATCTTGTAACTGCATTAGCTGGTAATACTACAGATGTTGTTGTTCCTTCTTTAGAGGGAGAATATATTCTTAAGTTCCAAGATGACCAGGGAAACTTTAGTACAGGAGAAGCCAGTGTAATACAGGATTTACCTGATCTTATTGATACTCAAATTATATTGCAAGACAGAGAAGATTTAGATAGTCCTCCGTTCCAAGGAGTAGATACTAATACAACATTTAATACTACAACCAGTGCATTACAGCTTTCTAATCCAGCTACAAATGCAACAGGAGAATATGCTTTCAAAGATATTTTAGATTTAGGTGCTGTATTTTCTCTTGATTTAAAAAGAGTTATACGTTCTATTGGTTTTAATATAGGTACAGATATAGAAACTATTATCCCAAGCGGATCATTATGGGATAATTATGCAACTGACGGTAACTTTGACGGGCCAGCAGCAGATGAAGCAAATTGTCAGATACAGGTAGCAACATCTCAAGCAGGGTCAGGAAGTTTTGGATCGTTCAATAACTTTGCTAATGGTACATTTAAAGGTCGTAGATTTAAATTTAAGTTGGTTTTAGAAACTACAAATACTGCTCAAAACATGAACGTACAACAGGCAGGTTATACAGCAGAATTTCAATCAAGAACAGAACAGAATTATCAGACAGGAGGTAGCACTTCTACCGCACCACAGCAATCAGGTACATCTTCCTCTGGTAAAACAGTAACTTTTGGAACTCCATTTTTTACAGGAGTTAGTGGTTTAGGTGGAGCAAATGCGTTTTTACCCTCTATTGGTATCACTATTCAAGATGCTCAAGCTGGAGATTTCTTTACAGTTACAAATGTAAGTGGAACAGGATTTACTTTAAAAGTTATGCAAAATAATAATTCAACTTTTGTTGATAGGTCTTTTACTTTTTCTGCTGTAGGATATGGTAAAGGGGTGTAATATGGAGAAAAGCACTGTATAGATGAGCCAAGTATCAGACTATAATATTGCCAATGCCTCAGGAGCCAGCGTGAGAAGTGACCTCAATGCTGTTTTTGATGCAATAAAAACTCTTAATAGTGGTGGTTCTGATCCAAGTAATACAGCAGCTTTTATGCCTTATGTTGATACGGCAGATAGCAATAATTTAAAAATAAGAAATGCAGCTAATAACGCTTTTGTTACTGTAGGATCTGTCGATTCTGTTAATTTAGGTTTACTGCCAAGAGCAGGTGGTACGATGACAGGTCAGCTTTTGGCCGATGATAGTGCAGGAGCTTCCGCACCAGCTATAGCCTTTGATGGAGATACGGATACAGGAATATTTCGAGTGGGAGCTAATACTATGGGATTTGCTACTGCTGGTGTTGAAAGAGTAGAAATTAGTGACAGTGGTTTAGATATGAGTAATGGCTTACCTATTAGATTTCAAGACTCCAGTGGTGCTCCTTTTGTTGCCCTAAAATCACCTTCTTCTGTAAGCAGTAACGTAACTTTTACATTACCTGGAGCAGATGGTACAAATGGTCAAATGTTACAGACAAATGGTTCTGGAGCATTATCATTTACCACTGTTAGTGGTGTGCCAACTGGTTCAGTATTTTGTATAGCAGTAGCCACAGTTCCATCGGGTTATTTGGAATGTAATGGTGCTGCCGTCAGTAGAACTACATATTCTGTACTATTTGCTGTTATTGGTACAGCTTATGGAACGGGTGATGGGTCTAGCACTTTTAATTTACCTGATTTAAGAGGTGAATTTGTAAGAGGTTTTGATAATGGTAGGGGTGTAGATAGTGGAAGAAGTGTTGCTTCATCTCAAAGTAGTGCAAACTTAAGTCACGGTCACTCTGTAAGTGCATCTGTAAGTGATCCAGGTCATAATCATGCCACAAGTTTAGGAAATAATAGAGTTTTTCTTGTTGGAGGTTCACAACACGTAGGATTTGGTGGTGCGGGTGGATATCCTGGTCAAGATTTTTCTATGAGTAACGCAAATACGGGAATAAGCGTAAGTATTTCACAAAATAATGCGGGTGGATCAGAAGCAAGACCTCGTAACATATCTATGATGTATGTAATTAAAATTTAATTATGGCAATTCAACCTGGTACATATAATTTTACGCTTCAACGCAGATCAGATCATAGTATTCCTTTGTTATTTAAAGATGGAAATGATGTTGCAATAAATTTAACTGGATACACAGTAGAAGCACAGGTTTGGGAAGAAACACGCACCACAAAATATGCAGATTTTACAACAACTTATACTGATCGTTCTGCTGGTTCTGTTTCTATAGCGTTAACAGACACACAAACAGCGACATTTACTCCTGATATTCTAAAATATGATGTTTTATTAACTGATCCTTCGGGGTCGAAAGAATATTATTTAGAAGGTACTATATATGTAAGTGAAGGATACACCACATGACTTCAGTTAATGTTACAACCACAAAAAATACAGTTACAGTAAACGGAGAAACCCGTGTTGTTACTGTAAAGACAAGGGGTCCTCAAGGTCCTAGTTTGCCTGATGGTGATAAGGGTGACGTAACAGTATCCAGTAATGGAACAGCGATTAGTATAAATAATAGTGCAGTAACAAGTGCCAAGATAGCTGATGGAGCGATAGTAAATGCGGATATAAATGCGAGTGCTGCGATTGCATTGTCAAAACTTGCTACAGGTGCGTTACCAACAGCAATTACTGTTACAAGTGCCAACATATCTGACCTTAGTATTGTCAATGCTGATATAAACGCAAGTGCTGCCATTGCAGGTACAAAGATAAGTCCTGATTTTGGTAGTCAAAATATAGTAACAACTGGAACGGGTGCTACAGGAGCATTAGGTGTTACAGGAAATATAACTGTTTCTGGAACTGTTGATGGTCGTGATGTAGCAACTGACGGAACTAAATTAGATGGTATTGAGACAGGTGCGACAGCAGATCAAACTGCAAGCGAAATAAAAACTGCTTACGAAAGTAATAGTGATACCAATGCTTTTACTGATGCTGACCATACTAAACTTGATGGAATAGAATCTGGAGCAACTGCTGACCAAACTAAGTCTGATATAGATGCTCTTGGTATTGCAGCTTCTACAGCGACAACATTAGCTA
>VTLG01003293.1_pt1 | contig 10667 bp, 7 predicted proteins | sample 4694571 | NCBI WGS metagenome assembly VTLG01 (sample SAMN12604809, study PRJNA352737) | marine metagenome | biome: ENVO:00000447; feature: ENVO:00000209|ENVO:00000569|ENVO:01000036; material: ENVO:00002151; isolation source: viral sequences binned using virsorter ... | reverse complement strand
GAGTGCTAGAACAGAAGTGGGTATTCTTGAACAACAGGCTGCTGGTCAGAGTCAGATCACCAAGTTACTCAATACTATGTCAGGTTTTTTCTATGATCAAATGCAAGAAAAGGTTGTAGAAGAAGGACAAATGTATGGTGCGACAAATCCGATTACTATGGAGGAGTTAAAAAAAGCATCGCAGACAGGAGAAGATCCTACAAAAAGACTTGGGTTTGGAACAAAAGGCAAAGCTGCTAGAAGCACAGCATTTCAAAGTGTAATGTCAGAAATACAATTACAAGCAACCAGAGATTATGCACAATTTGTTACTCAAGCAAAAATACAGGAATTAGATCCGCAAGAAGTGGCTGATGGTTTAGATGCTATATCACTTGGTTACTCAAATATATTAAAAAATGTAAGTCCAACAGATCATATAAAACTAAAAGGTACATTGTCGCAAACAACAGGGGGATATTTTAAAAGTTATATGAGCGACTTTATTGATGCAGAAACAAAAAAACAACAAGGTTTGGCTGCTGTAATACTTAGTAATATTCAATCAAACATACCTACAAAGATAGATAACATTTTGCTTGATCCCGCTAAAACACAAAGTCAAATTGAAAGTGATCTTGCAGCACTTAGAACAAATACTATTATTGAATCGCAGACAGAAGCCATAACCAGAGGAGAGTATTCTGCTCAACAAATAACTAAACTAACTGAAACAGTTAACAAAGATTTTATGAATCATTATGAAAGTAAAATTATTAGTTATACCCTACAAGCGGGGTTAGCAAGAGAATACTCTAAAAGTATTATTAAAAATAAAACAACAGGCAATGCTCGAATTGATGCTTTACTAAAAATGTTTACAGCTGAGGATAAAATTAAATTAGTTTCTAACTTACGATCAGCAAGACGAGATGAACTGCAACTTGAAGAAGATGAAAACGATATAAATCAAATTGAAAACGAAACAGCAATGAACAATGCACTTGCGAATATGAAGATTGGAATAGATAAAAACGATCCTAAACTTTACGATGATAATCTGAAAATAGCACAATCGTTAGATTCTAGTGATAAAAGACTTATCGATATCAAACAAAATAGAGAAAGGTTTATGGGTGTTAGACGAGTAAGTGATGCACAAACTTTAAGAAGACTTAAAAGACAGCTTAATGATGGATCGTTAACAATTAGAACCATTGATGATAATAGGTTTTTACTTAGCACAGAAGACATAGCAAAACTTGAAAAAGATTTAAATACTTATGAAAAAAGTAATATTGAATTAGAACTTGGAAATACAGAACAATTATTTGGCATTATCGAACAAGAAAATATTGATGTCGATCACCCAAATTTTAAAAAAAATCAATTGCTTACAACAATGAGAAAAAAAGCGTTAAAAGAATTAAAAAGAAAAACAGAACTTGGACAGAGTTTTGATGCTGCCACTTTTATACAAGATGAAATAGGTGAAGTCGAAAAAAAGATTAATAAAATTGTTGAGGACGATACACAACAAACTCTTAAACGTCAATACGACCTCTTTAAAACAGCATTAAATAAAGCAACCAACAGGCGATCAGCCAAATTAAATCAAGAATTTTTAGAAAGCATAAAGGAGTTAGATGAAATAGAACAACTGAGAGAAATGCTTACTTACAGAAGAAATAACAAAGATAGATTTAAAGAAAAGTTTTATGGTAAACAAGGGGGAAAAAATCTGGATAATTTATATGACACCTTACTATCAACGACAATGAAATATTTAGAAGGTAAATAATGACTAAGGATATTTTTGATTATATTGAAAATAGCAGAAGAATGAGATCGTCAGGTGTTGATCTTGAGTATTATCAAGACGAGCAAGGTTTGGTTGATATTAGACCTTATGTTGAACCTACATTATTAGAAAATATTGGAGAAGGGTTGCAACGAGTAGCGGGTACAACTGCAAGTATTGGTGCTGGAGCATTTGGAGCAACAGCAGGATTTCCTACTGATCTTGCAAGTTTGTTTATTAGTATTGGTGAATCTGTCGGTGCAGAAGATGGTAAGAAATTAGAAACATTTGCAAATACTTTTGAAACATTATCAAAAGAAAATTATGGATCACAGTTTTATAAAGGTCTATTTGATAACTTTATTGATGATTTAAAAATATCAGATCAAAAGAAAAAAGATTTTAAAGCTGGGTTTGTTGGCGGAGAGTTTTTAGGTGTTGGTAATATAGGAGGACAAGCAGCCAAGAAAGCTCCCGCAGTTGCCAAAAGTATTAAAGAAACATCAGAAGAAGTTGGAGAAGCTGCACAAAAAAGAGTAGATGAAAACCAAGGGTCAATGACTATGTCGAGTATGGGTGTAGGTGAAATGGGTAAGATGGTTGATAAAGGTTTATCTAAACTAGCTCCTAACAAAGGCGAGGTTATAAATCTGAAACCAAAAGTAGATCGTCTAAACTTTTACTCTAAAGCAGAAGAAGTAACTAATCAGTTAAAACAGAATAAAGGTACAGGACAACAGTATCGCCAACAATTACTAAAAGCTGGAGTAAAACCAGATGAGATAGAATGGCTAGGATTGGATGATGTTCTCAAGAAAGGCAAAATTACGAAACAAGAACTACAGGATCAGATCAATGCAAACAGAATAGAATTAGATGAGGTGGAGTTGTCTGGTGGTGGCGATGATGTATTAGACGGATTAGCATCAAGATTTAATGAAAACGAAACAGTAATGTCCGCAGAAGATGCTTATGGACCAAGGTATTTAAATGAGCGAGCAGATGAGATTTTTCAAGATGTGGATGAGATTGATGAGGGCGGAAGAAAACTCACAATAGATGATGCTTATGAACAAGCAAAAAATGAATATGACGATAATCCTATTATGAAATATGTTGACCCAGAAACAGGATATACAATTACAGGAAATGATGATGTAGGGTATTCTATATTTAGGTCAGAAGCAGACAGTAGTAATTTCCGTAATGCTGTTGGTTATAATGAAGCAGGTCTAGTCGATCCAAGAGATGTTCCATATTCACTAAACGAAGCGGTAATAAGAGCAGAAGGAGATATGATGGATAGAGGTGCTGGTGCTGGTATGGTTGGAGGTACAAGGTTTGGAGAAAACACAGAACCAGGCGGAGATAATTACAGAGAGTTTTTAATTAGATATGATAATCCTAGAGAACGGAATGAAGTACAATTTGATGATGATCATTTTGGCATACCAGGAAAAGAGAATGTCATTGCTCATTTTAGAACAAAAGATAGAACAACAAGCGATGGTAAAAAAGTATTTTATATAGAGGAGATTCAATCTGATTGGGGTCAACAGTTTAGAACACAAAAAGGTTTTCTTGAATTTGGTCTTACAGGAATAACAGGCACTAAAGATATGCCAAAAATTTTAAATGAATTTACAATTCGTCGACCATCAACATTTGGCGGACCTATAAAAGATAATAATTATTATGATTGGTTTAAAAGCACACAAAATACAGACACTTTAGATATGTTAACTACTCCATTATATAGAAGGCTTTACAGAAATTTTTTAATTGACACAGGAATAAAAAACAAAAATGGACAAGTAGCAACCTTTGAAGAAAAACTTAAAGTATTAAAAGATCAAGGAATTGATGTTCGTCAAGGTCCACCTAAAGCACCATTCATAACAAATACTGATAAATGGACACAGCTAACTCTAAAAAGAATATTATCTAAAGCAGTTGATGAAGGTTATGATTTTGTATCTATAACTCCTGGCAAAGCACAAATGGATCGATGGAATGATGAAGGTGTAGCTAAATTCTATGATGAGATTGTTCCAAAGAATGCAGAGAAGATTGTTAAAAAGTTAGATAAAAATGCTATACAAAAAGACAAAGAAATAAATATACCAAGTCCTTTTAAATCTGTAAGGGAATTACATTCTCAAACCGAAAGAGAGTTTGGTAAACGACCAAAGAAAAGATTTAGCATAGAACTAACACCACAGCTAAAAGAAAAAGTAAAAAAAGGAATGGCGATGTTTAGTGCAACACCGCTTGTTGTTGGTCAGGAGAACGAGTAATGGGAATCAAAAACATATTTAGCTATTTAGCTAAACAAGCAAGCAAAGCAGAAGAAACACAAAAGGAAGTAAGAAAATTTTCTGCTCCGCAAGATAGTCTAACACCTGGAGCAAGGGGCGAAATAATTGTTAAAAGTGTTAGCGAAGATGCTGTTGATGCTTTAAATAAAACACTTGTTGATGTTGGATACAAAGGCAAAGGATTAGATTTTAGTAAGGTTGCTGCTAAAGTACTTGGTCTTAATCAAACCACAGTAAATGTTACCGATCTTATGCAAAAAATTAAAGTGAAAAACAAAAAACTGTTTGACTTTTTAAAACGACCACGCCAACCCATAGAAGATATGGTTAAAAAAGTAATGACCGAAACAGCAGATAAAACAGGATTTACAGATGTAGCATATAAAATTATGAGTAGAAAAGTCGGCACTATATTGCCTGTGGAAGATATGATGAGTGGTTTAATACTGAGTTTACAACTAGGACAAGAGCTTGAGCAAAAAGCCAGAAAAATTCGCAATATTCCAAAAACAAACATGGCTCTTAAAAAAAGTGAGTTTAAAGAATTTCAAAGTTTACTAGCTATACAGATTAATTTAATGGGTCAAGTATCAGGATCGGTGTCAGAAGTTGGTCGGTCGCTTGGAGCAGTATCTTCCGTACAAAAACTAAGAAATATAAATCTTAAGCAGTATAGAGATGAGCTTAATGATTTTATGGAAAACTTAGATAAAGAACTTATTGATTATTCTACTGAAGCATATTTATCGCTTTCACCAGCGGGAAGAGCTGAATTTGCCAGAGAACACATGGCTTTAAAAAGTTACGATGCAATAATGGAATTATACATAAATGCTATCTTATCAAGTCCTGTTACTCATGTTGTCAATACTGCGGGTAATGCGGGATTTCAAATCTTACAAACAGCAGAAACAGGGTTAGCATCCGTTATAGGAAATGTCAGAACTTTGGGTGGTAGACTAGGAGATGTGAACGATAGAGTTTTGTCAGGATCTTTTACAGATAAAAATTTTGCAAAAATTGAAGTTAACGGACAAACAAAATTTAGACCGATACCTAGTGGAGAAGCATCCGCAGAAGCGTTTGGTATGATGTATGCTCTAAAAGATGCCTTTAAGGGTTTTGCATCTTCATTAGTAACGGGAGAAGCTGGTGATTTTATGACCAAGATTGATTTGAAAAATCCTAGAGCAATCGGAAGCACCAATAATGTAGCACAAGTTTTAGACAGTATAGGAAATATGAAAGGGTATAAAGATGCTTACGCTCCGTTAGTTGATATGCTTGGAATATTAGGAAGATTGCCAGGACGTTTTCTAGGTTCAGAGGATGAGTTTTTTAAAGTAATATCTGAACGAGCTGTAATGTATAGAGAAGCATATAGAGATGCCATGATTACATATCAAAATGCAAGAAGGTCAGGAGAGATTACAAAAGACCAAGCTAGACAACTAGCCGAAGATAAATTTACAAAAGGTATTTTAGAACCATCGGAGTCAACAAAAGATTTAATGAGTCAGGAAGCACTTGTGAGAACATTTCAAGGCAATCCCGAAGGTATATGGTCGAGCTTTGTAGGCTTGGCAAATGTACCTGGATTTAAAATAATCATTCCTTTTAGTAAAACACCAACAAATATAATGAAAGAAGCATTTGACAGAACACTTAATTGGTCGCCTATATACAGAACTATTATGAACTCTAATCCCAACCTTAGAGGGTTAGATCTTTTTGGAACTACACCCATGCGAGGTAAAGAATTTGATAAGGCAGTATCTAAGTTAATGATTGGCAATGGCACATTTGCTATGATGGCGTTACTTGCTTCTGGATATTTTGGAGATGATATTGTGGTAGTTGGGTCAGGACCTAAAGACAAAAAGGCAAGAAAGTTTTTAGATAGTGCTGGTATTTCACAATATTCAATTAATTTTAAACAAACTGATGGAACATATAAAGGATACACATTTTCAAGGTTTGATCCAATGTCTGCTGTTTTATCAATGGCTGCTGATTATGCTTATTACGCTCACAATTCAGATGCAGATTTATTTGAGTTAGAAAATTTATTTAAAGCGGGAAGTTTAGCTGCTGCTGAATATGCCAGAAATATGCCATACCTTCAGGGTGTTTCTGAACTTATGAAAGCTGCTGGTAATCCACACTCAAGTCAAGCAGATACTTACCAAAGATTTGCTAAATATTTTGGAGAGCAATTAACGTCTGTTGGAACAAATGCTATAGGGCAGTTTGGTGGTATTGGTTTAGATACAATGATTAATACTCCTTTAAGTTTTTTTTCTGATTTTCAATTAGTCGGTCAGACAAGTTATAGAGCAACTCTTGAAAGATTAGGAAATCCAGATGCTTCTAATACCATGTTAAACGAAGATCAATTAGGCAATCTTGAGTATGTGCCATTCCCTTCTGCCATTGAGGGATTTTATAGTGGACTTAATAGAGCAAAATCAAGAAGTCCAATATTCTCAGACGATTTATTGGGGGGTTTAAATTTTTGGGGAGAAAAAAAACAACAAAGCAACGGATTAAATTATGAAGTAGTTTCTCCTGTAAAAGTTACAAATCCAGATTTTAATGATGTAAACGAATTTTTAAGAGATTTGTCTGATATAGAAGGAACTTTTAAAAGCCATCCTAGAACAATAGAAAGAGTAAAACTTAACGATGCTCAATATAACGACTTTGTAACTTTTATAAATCAAAGTAATTATATTGATAAAAAACGACATTTAGGTAGCGATGACAGAGGTTACAAAGTTACAAAAAATTTACTGAACTTAATAAAAAAAGAAATTGCTGATCCAGATTTTTTACTTCAAAGAAAGAGCGATCAGTTTAGCGATTTAAACTCTTTACTTTCAAATGCAAGAAGAAGCGGTACAGAATTATTGCTAAAAAAATATCCTGAATTACAAATCAAAATAGACAACTTGAAAAACTAATGTTTGAAATCAATCGATATATATTGTATAAAAGGAAGAGGTAAGGTTTATGGCGACATTTGATATTAATGATACCAATAGGCGGGTTCAGTACACAACAAATGGATCACAGACAGCTTTTGCCTTTTCGTTTCAGATTAATGCAGCTAGTGAATTAAAAGTTATTCTAGGCGAAGCAACACAAACATTAAGCGATGACTATACTGTTTCAATATCAACTGATGGCACGGGTACTGTTAACTATTCATCTGCTCCAACCACAGGACAGAAACTAACTATTCTCGCCAACAAACCTTTATCAAGAGAATCGGCATATTCAACAGGAGCTTCTTTTACTGCTGCATCGTTAGAAACAGATTTTGATAATACGATTATGGTGTTACAGCAGTTTGAAGAAAAGATTGATCGTACCTTGCAACTACCAGAATTTGTAACAGGATCGACACCACCGAGTTTGATTGTTCCGTATAATGATACAACTTCAAATAATGCAAATCAGATTATTGGTTACGATACTGCTGGAACAGGATTAACTCTTATTGATAAAGACATTCAACCTAAAGGCGGAGATTCTGCTTTATTTAAATATTCTACTACCACCACGGATAGTGATCCTGGTAGTGGTTTTATCAGGCTCAATAATACAACTATTTCTTCCGCAACCATTGCTTACATTGATGATAATGATTTTTATGGTACGGATGTTTCTGCATGGGTACAGTCGTTCGATGATGTTACAGGCAATGATACAAATAGAGGTCGTGTTAGAATAAGCAAGGCAGACTCATTAAATACATGGATGGTTTTTAGAGTAACGGGAGCGGTGGTTGATGCTTCGGGATACACTAAGGTCAATCTTGTTTACATAGACAATGCGGGAACTTTTGCTAATAACGATAAGGTCTTTGTGTCATTTGTAGCGAGTGGAGAAGATGGAGCCATACCTGGTTATCGTTATACATTTGATTCAGGTACATCAGATACAGATCCTGGAGCTGGAGAAATAGCTTTTAATAATGGAACATATGCAAGTGTTACTGAAATATATTTAGATGATGCTAACGCAGACGGAGTTGATATTACTGCGGATGCCCTGACATGGGATGATTCAACAAGTACGATCAAAGGGTTCTTAATGATTTATGATATCAATGATCGTTCAACCTATGCTCGTTTTAAGATAACGGGTTCAACCACGGATGCTTCGGGATATTTAAAACTTGCAGTAGGACATTTAAATTCAAACAACACCTTTAGTGCGGCTGATGAATTATCTGTACACTTCACACCTTCTGGAAGTAAGGGTGATACGGGAAGTACGGGCAGTACGGGTAGTACAGGATCAACGGGTGCAACAGGAGCTATTGGAGCAAATCCACAATTATCCATGACCTTTAATAATTCAACAAGTGATGCTGATCCAGGTGCGGGTAAGATTGCTTTTAACAATGGAACACTTTCAAGTGTATCCGTTTTATTTATAGATGATGCTGATGATGCGGGTGCAGATATTACAACTTTTGTACAATCATTTGACGATGTTACGAATGCTGTGGCAAGGGGTATTATTACTGTTACCAAAGAAGCAACACCAGCAACCTATGCCACTTTTAAGGTGACGGGATCAGTAACGGATGCTTCTGGATACAGTAAGGTAGCCGTAACACATCTGACAAGCTCTGGATCATTTTCTAATCTTGATGGAGTAAGTGTGCATTTTGCATATTCAGGTGCAGATGGTACAGGAGATATGACTAGCTTTACATTAGCGGGTGATTCTGGAAGTAACCAGACAATAACTAATGGTAACACTTTAACTATAGCTGGTGGTGAGGGCATAGATACATCAGGCGGTGCGACTGACACAGTAACGATTGCGGGAGAAGATGCTACATCTTCTAATAAAGGCATCGCATCATTTAGTAGTGATAATTTTTCGGTAAGTAGTGGTGCTGTAACTATTAAAGACGATGGTGTAGCTACAGCAGAGATTCAAGATAATGCAGTAACAGCAGCTAAATTTAATGCAGATGTCATTAGTGGGCAGACCGAATTAGCAGCAGAACCAGCGGACACAGATGAGTTTTTAGTAAGTGATGCGGGTGTATTGAAACGCATGGATTACTCTCATATTAAAGCTGGTGCTGTTACAGTTTCTCAAAAGGCAACAACAACCAGCACAGGAACTTTTACTATTTCAAGTTTAACTGCAAACATACCTGTATTTATTATTGGTGGTAATGCAAGTGATAAAACAGAAATAAGTTATAAAGTAACTTCAGGAACAACCTCACCACTTGGGTTGACACATAATACAAGCACATTCTTTGGTATTTTTTCTGATGATACACAAAGTGCCAGAAGAGCAATGGCAACAGTTTTAATACCAACAGGCACAAGTATAGTGCTTAGTGTGAATCAATGCGTAGGAACATTAACAGCATTTCAATAGGATAGTTATGAAAGCATATGTAAAACTTACACCAGAAGGACTAATAGCACTTAACTCGGATAATGCGACAGATCAGACAAATCATGCTAATGATTCTAATACAAGAGAATTTACTTCAGAAGAATATGCTTTGTTTGGAGATCAAATTAAATATGTTGGAAACGAAAATACAAAAGTAACAGGTACATCTTTAGATGATGCTACTGTTTCTTATACAGTATATACAGCCACTCAACTTTTTAACGCAGCAATAGAAATTTTAAGAGACAAGAGAAATACTTTACTTGATAAATCAGAATGGACAGTTAATAACGACAACCAACTTTCTGATGACAAAAAGGCAGAGTGGAAAACATACAGGCAAAAACTGAGAGACATTACCAAAGATTTAACAACCGAAGCTGAAGTGAATGCAGTTTCATTTCCAACACAACCAAGTTAAAAGAAAGGAGTAACTATGCCAGGACATTATGGAAAAAAAAAGAAAATGATGGAAAAAAAAAAGAAGAAAAAATAATGAGACACAAAAGAACATTGATGCGAAAGTTTGATCCCGTGCCTAAAACTAAGGGTGGTGTACCAAAGAAATATGTATCGGGAGCTAAGAACCCAAAGGCAAGGGAAGCAGAAATAAAAAGAACTGCCAGACTTTATAGGCAAGGCAAACTGACACCAGCAATGATGGATAGAATATCAAAACAAAGGAGTAAAGGATAATAAAATGCCATTTAGTAAATACAGTCCAAAACAAAAGAAGTTAGCGAGGGTAGCTGCTCCTCGTAATAAAATAACCGCAGCTGATTTCAAAAAATTAAGGAAGAAAAAGACGTGAGTAAATACTCAAGCATACCAGGAGCGTCAAGGTTTGGTAAATCAACACTCGACAAGGTATATAGACGAGGACTTGGAGCTTATTATAGTAGCGGGAGCAGACCCAAAACTTCAGCTCATGCCTGGGCAATGGGAAGAGTAAAATCTTTTGTATCTGGTAAAGGTGGAGCTAGAAAAGCGGACAAAGATTTGTTAGGAAAAAAATAGTATAAACGATAGAAGATAGGATTATGGTAACTAAAGCAGATAAGAATGAAGCGAGAATATCTAAGCATGAAGAGGTATGTCTGGAAAGATATAACAATATTCATGAAAATATTTCA
>VTLG01017240.1_pt1 | contig 10668 bp, 9 predicted proteins | sample 4694571 | NCBI WGS metagenome assembly VTLG01 (sample SAMN12604809, study PRJNA352737) | marine metagenome | biome: ENVO:00000447; feature: ENVO:00000209|ENVO:00000569|ENVO:01000036; material: ENVO:00002151; isolation source: viral sequences binned using virsorter ... | reverse complement strand
AAGATACAAGTGAAGCATTAATAAAAGCATTTAAAGGAATAGCTTTGGGTTTTGCTGGAACAGCAGATTTATTAAAAGGCCCTATAAGAATTATATTTAATGGGGTGCAAACTTTAATTGGTGCTATGATGCAAATACCTGAACCTTTTAGGTCTTTAGGTGTTTTGGGTTTCTTAGCTCTTGGATTTAAGGGTAAAGCCGCAGTAGTATTAGTAGCTGGTTTTTTTGAAGAAATAAAAATTTTAGCAAAATCTGTAGCTGATTTTGTTGGTGCAAAAATTGAGGGTATTGACTCTAATTTTAAAGATGCTTTTGATAAAGTTGTTACTGATGCAAGAAATGAGTCTATAGAAGCCGCAAATAAATTTAGTAAATTTATAAAAGAGGATTTAAAGTTTGGAGAAAGTTTACAACTTGATTTAGATTTAGGATTAACTCAAAGTGTAAAAGAATTTTTTGAAGAGTTTGAAAAACTTTTTGAAAAAACAAAATCATTAAAAGGTGCATTTGAAGTAGGACTAGGTGGTGGTGCTGATGTAATTGTAAAAACAAAAGAAGAAGTTAAAGGATTATCTGATGCTTTTGAATTAGGCCTAGGTGGTGCTTTAGATGGAGTTCAAATAGCTTTTGAAAGAACTACTGGAGTTGTTGCTGGTTTTAAAACAGGTTTTTCAGAAGCTATGAATGATGCTATGGATTTAACTGATGAATTTCAAAGAATAGGAACAAAAGCATTCAGAGGTTTACAAGATGTATTAACTGAATTTGTTATGACAGGTAAATTAACTTTTCAAGATTTAGCAAGAACTATAACAAGAATGTTAGTAGAAGCATTAATTGGTCAAGCAATACAAGCGGCAATAAAAAAGTCTGTAGCTTTATTTAAAGCAAGTGCAATAAGAGAGGCTTTAATTGATGTTTATACTGCGGCTGTAAAAGCATTTAAAAATTTTGGTGGTTTTCCTTTTGGTTTTGCGGCGGCAACAGCAACTATAGCGGCTGGTATGGGTTTAGTAAATAAAATTAAAGGTTTTGAAAAAGGTGGTATAGCAAGAGCAAATCAACCAGCAATAGTAGGAGAAGCTGGGCCTGAATTAATTATGCCAAGAAAAGATATGCAAGTAACACCAAATAATAAACTTGGAACTATGGGCGGTTCAGTAAATGTGAACTTTACAATTAATGCTGTAGACACTAGAGGTTTTAGATCATTACTTACAAATGAAAGAGGGACTATAGTGAATATCATAAATCAAGCAGTAACAGATAAAGGGAGACCTGTACTAGTATGAGTGGGTCATTACCTTTAACGGAGTTTCAGGCTATAAATTTTAAGTCTAACCAAAGAACACTTGTCTCTCAAGCAGATGATGGAACACAGTTTACAAGACAAATTGACGGACAAAGATTTAGTTTTACTTTATCTTTTCCATTAAAAACAAGAGCAGAGATAAGTCCATTGATGGCTTTTATAATTGCACAAAGATCAAGAAAAGAAACTTTTACTATTACACTTCCAGCATATATCGGTAATGCAAAGGGAACTGTTGCTGGTAGTCCAACAGGAACAGCAAGTGCTGGTGGAACATCTATAACTTTAGGCGGCACAAGATCAGGTAGTTTTTTAGCTGGAGACTTAATAAAATTCGCAAGTCATAATAAAGTTTATATGGTTGTAGCAGATAATTCAGATATATCTTCAGGTACGTTAACTATTGAGCCACCTCTAAAATCAGCAGTATCAGGTTCAGCTATTACATTTGATAGTGTTCCAATAACTGTAAGATTAACAAGTGATATGCAAGAATTTCAAAGTAATGTATCTGATAAAGATGGAGAATTGCTTTTTAGTTATGAGATAGATGTTGTTGAGGCTTTCTAATGTCAAGAGGATTACATAGTGATCTTGTTACTGAATTAGCAACAAAAAATATTAATGCAGTTCATCTTGTTAATATAACACTTGGAAGTTCAAACTTAGCTTTTACTGAGAACAGTTTTCCATTAACATCTAGTATATCAGGAAGTTCTACAACATATTTATCTTCAGGTGTTTTATTAGATGTTTCAAATGTATCAGAGAGTCAAGGTGTTCAAGTATCTAGATTAAATTTAACTGTAACAGGAGTAGATCAAACTTATATTGCTTTAGTCCTTAATAACAATGTTATACATGATGAAGTAAAAATATTTAGAGCATTTTTAAATAGTTCTGGTGGTATAATTAACAATCCATTTTTATTATATCATGGTTTTGTAAATAGTTTTCAAATAGTTGATAATACTTCTACAGCAACTTTAAAATTTGATTTGGAAAGTTTTTTTGCAAATAGTGGTCAAGTTAATGGAAGAATTACAAATAACCAAACACAACAAAGATTTTTTAGTGGAGATAAAGGTTTTGAGTTTGGAGACCAAATTGTTATAGATTTGAAATGGGGGAATAGTGGATAGTTATAGATTTTATCAAGCTGATGAAAAAGATTTAGACGAACTATTTGAAGTAGGCAAAAAGTTTAAAAGAGAACTAAGAGATTTAAATTTACCTGATTTATCTGAGGGAAAAGTTTTTAAATTGTTGGATATGCTTTTAAATAAAGGTAAAATTATTTGTTGCAGTAAAAATGAAGATAATAAAATTATTGGTGCTGTAGGTTTTTATAAAAGTCAGTATTGGTGGAGTGATGCTTATATATATAATATACAATTTATTTATGTAATGCCTGAGCATAGAAATTTTACAACATTTAGAAATTTGTTAAGCGGAGTTCAAAAGATTGCAAAAGACGACCCTATTAATTTATCTATTACGACTAAATTAAAACTTGACCCTGTTCTTAAAAAATTAGGATTTGACGAGATGGGTAAGAATTGGAGACTTGGCTAATGTGTGATTTACCAGATACAGGACTTCCAATAATTGATGATGCTTTTGACATTATAGAAGATGTCTTTGAGGGTATAATTGATATTGTTGAGGACATTGTTTCTTGGTTAATGCCTATACCTGAGTTACCTGACTTTGATGATGGATTTAATGACCCTACTTCAAGAACTGATGGAATATTAGTTAACAAACAATCTAGCAGTTCAGGTTTACCTTTGATTTATGGAATGAGAAAAGTAGGCGGTATAATGGCTTTTGTCCAAACAGACTCTACAAATGAATTTTTATATGTTGCATTAGCTATGTGTGAGGGAAAAATACACGCATGTAAAAAAATATTTTTTGATGATGTTGAAGTAACTGATTTTAATACTTCAGATAGTTCAGGTGCTACTTCCCCAAGTTCCTTTACTGACCAAACAGTATATTATGGAAAATTTGCTGATGTGCAAAATGATGATGGTACAACTACAAATCAATCTCATGTTCAAATGCAGTTTTTTGATGGAGATGATAGTCAAGTAGCTTCATCAATATTATCAACTTTATCCGATTGGACAAGTAATCATAGATTAAGAGGAGTTAGTTATCTAGCACTTAAATTAAGATTTAACCCTGATGTATTTTCAAGAGTGCCAAGAATAAACGCATTGATACAAGGAAGAAAAATATCTACATTTGATAGTTCTTCAAGTGAAACAACAGACCAATACTCAACTAACCCAGCTTTTGTTATGCTTGACTATTTAACTAATACTAGATTTGGAAAAGGAGTCCCAATAGCTAATATTGATATACCTAGTTTTTATACAGCATCACAAGTAGCTCAAACAGATATTACCCCAACAGGTTCAGCAGTTACAAATCCACAAGATAATTCTAGCGGTAATACAATAAACCTATTAGATATGAATATAGCTTTAGATACTAGAAACAAAGTATTAAACAATATTAGAGAACTTGTTTTATCTTGTAGAGGTTTACTATCTTATGCTGGTGGTAAATATAAACTTACTATTGAAAGCACAGGCTCAAGTGTTTTAACTTTAGATGAAAGCGATATTATTGGCGGAATAAATATACAATCAGAGTCAAAGACAGATAAATATAATAAAGTATTAATTGATTTTCCTGATATTGATTTAGGTTTTAAAAATAATACAGCATCTTTTCCACCAAATGATGATAGTGGTTTAGCCTCAGCAGATCAACACGCAACTATGAAAACTGCTGATGGTGGAGAACTATTAGAGGGTAGGTTTACACTTCAAGGTTTGACAAGTTTTCATCAGGCTCAAGAACACGCTGAAGTAATTTTAAGAAGATCAAGAAATGGATTAAGAGTTTCTTTAAAAGCAAGTGGCGAAGCTATGAACCTTATAGTAGGGGATATTGTATCAATAACTCATTCTACACCATCATTTTCAGCCAAGGTATTTAGAGTTATTGGTGTAACACTGAATAAAGACCAAACTGTAAATCTTAATTTAGTAGAACATCAGGATAGCTTTTATACTTTTGCAACTCAAAGTTCTGTTGCAACTATACCTGATACAACACTTCCAAATCCTTTAACTATATCAGCACCAGCAAGTGTTACATTATCTGATGAATTAGTAGAGTATTCAGAGGGGACAGTTATAACTAGATTAAATATTTTAGTTGGTGCATCTACTGACAAGTTTGTAAGAGAATATCAAGTAGAAGCAAAAAAATCTACAGAGAGCAATTTTAAAATTATTGGTAGAGGTATTCAACTAAACTATGAACTATTAAATGTTATTGATGATGCTACTTATAATGTTAGAGTCAGAGCAGTAAATGGTTTAGGAGTTGCTTCAGCATATACAACAGCAGATAGAAAAATAGTTGGTGCTACTGAACCCCCAAGTGATGTAACAAACTTTTCTGTTAATATGCTTGGTAGTTCACAAATGCAGTTGAATTGGGACGCAAATACAGACCTTGACATTTCTTTTTATGAAATACGTTATCAAAATGTAACCAATAATGCTCAATGGAATAAATCGGTAAATTGGTTGCAAGTTCCTAGAACATCAGGAACAAGTATTACAACCAATGTAAGAGATGGTGCATTTTGTATCAAAGCTGTAGATAAATTAGGAAACGAGTCCAACAATGAAACAATTATCTATTCTAATATTGCCTCAGCAACAAACAACTTCAAAGATATACAAACTTTAACTGAGGACATAACTGCTGGGACTTTTGACGGAGATGTAGCATTGACAGATAGTTCAGGAACAAACTCTATTGTTTTAGATACATTAAATGACTTTGATGATGTTACAGGTAACTTTGATAGTGCATCAGGAGATTTTGATTTAGGTGGTGCTGATGATAATATTGACAATGAGGGTTTTTATACACTTGCCCAAACTTTATCATTAACAGGTATATTTGATGTATCTTTTATAAAAAGCATAACCATAGATCAAATTGAGGACCCATACGATTTATTTGATGATGGCAGAGGTGTAACTTTATTTGATGATGCACCAGCACCTTTTGATGGTAATGACCCAACAAATGCTACAGTACAATTACAGATAGCTACTTCAACAACCTCTCTTGATAATGCAACAAGTTTTCAGCCTATGAATACTTCTACGACATTTAAAGGAAGATATTTTAAATTTAGGTTGCGATTAGCAAATAAAAATTTTAAAACAAGAGCATTTGTATCTGGTATTTCTATTGACATTAAAATGCAAAAAAGACAAGAAACAGGGGAAGATGTAGCAAGTGGAACCTCTACAAAATCTGTTGCTTTCACAAGTGGTTTCTTTGCAATACCATCAATAGGAATAGCGGCACAGAATATGGCTACAGGAGATTTTTTTACTATATCAAACAAAGCTATAACAGGTTTTGACATAGACTTTAAAAATTCAAGTGGCACAAATATAAATAGAACTTTTGACTTTGTGGCTGTAGGTCATGGCTTGAAAAGTTCTTCATAAATGTTTATAGGATATATATGAGTCAAGTTTCAGATGTTTCTTTAGCAAATCAAGGGTTTTCAGCTTTTAGAACAGAATTAAATAATATTTTAGGTGCATTAAATTCAATGCATAGTGGAACATCAAGACCAAGTTCCGCTACTACAGGAACTATTTGGCTAGATACCACAAACTCAGGGTCAAATTCTTTAGAAATTAAATTTTTTGATGGTTCTGATGATATAAGTTTTGCTACTGTTGATACTTCAGCTAACACAATAAACTTTATTGATAGCACAGTATCATTTGACATTGTAAGTGATACAACACCTCAACTTGGTGGCGATTTAGATACTAATTCAGCAAATATAAAAATAGATGATGCACATGGTTTATTTGATGAAAACAACAATGAACAGTTAATATTTCAAACAACTGCTAGTGCTGTAAATTTTGCAGAGCTTACAAATGCGGCTACAGGTAATGATGTAGGTTTAGCAGTAGATGGTGGAGATACAAATGTCGGTTTATCATTGTCAACTAAAGGAACAGGTAAATTTAAATTTAATGATGCCGCATACTTTCCTGAAGCAACATTAACAGACGCATCTACAATTTCTTGGGACGTACAATCAAGTCCTGTTGCAAAAGTTACACTTGGTGCAAGTAGGACGTTAGGTGCGGCTACAAATGGAGTAGCTGGTCAATTTGTTTCTTTATTAGTAATACAAGATGGAACAGGTAGTAGAACGCTATCATTTAATGCTGTTTATGAATTTAAAGATGATACTGCACCAACATTAACAACAACTGCTTCTAAAGGTGATTTGTTTGTGTTTAGATACAATGGCTCTAAATTTTTAGAAGTTGGTAGAAACCTTAACTTAACTTTATCATAATATGTTTGCACTAGTTCAAGATGGTAATATTGTTCAAATGCCAAAAGGCAATAAAGGAATAACTATTGATAGTATTCAATATCCAGCTTCAATTTATACTTTGTGGTCTGAAGCAGAAAGAAACGCAATAGGTATTTACACAGTAGAAATAGACAACACTAACAAAAAAGATGAACAGTGGTATATCAATACTAATATTACTTATGCTTTTTCTAGCGGTAAAGTTACAGGTTCTTATGGAACTGCTACAGCAAAAGCTATTGAAGATGCAAATGCAACAGATGAAGAGGGTAATAATTTAACTGACGAAAATGGAAATCAGTTAATTATAAAAGGATTAAAAACAATTAAAAAAGAAATAATAGATCAACAATGTGCTGGTATTTTAGCACCAAGTGATTGGCGAGTCATTAAAGCAAAAGAAACAGGTGGAACTGTCAATAGCGGTTGGAAAACTTGGAGAGCTTCAGTAAGAACTAAATGTAATTCTATGCAAGATCAAATAGATGCAGTTTCAAATGTTGATGAACTTGCCGCTTTGTTTAGTTATACAGAACAAGAAGATGGAAGCATTACAAGACCATTAGGTGAATTTCCAATTAAGGACGATTAAATGCCTTTTGCAATAGGTGGCAATCAATTAGATACAGGTTATGAAGTAAGTAATTCAGCAAGAATGAATAACAGTGAAAATTTTACAAAAACTATTAGTTCAACTACAAGCAGAAATACTTTTACAATTTCAACATGGTTAAAAAGATCAAGCACAAGCGGTAATGGTGGGATTTTTGGAGTTGGAACTGCATCATCAGACACAGGAAGATTTTTTTTAAGATTTACAAGTTCTGATAAACTAGCTGCTACAGGTGGTGCAACAAATTTTAGAATTTCAAATGCTGTATTTAGAGATGTAAGTGCTTTTTATCATATTGTCTGTGTGTTTGACTCAACAAATGGAACAGCACAAAATAGATTAAGACTTTACGTTAATGGCGTGGAAATTACCTCATGGTCAAGTAATAATACTGTAAATTCAAGTCAGAATACGCCTGTCAATGAGTCTGGCAAAACTCATGTTGTTGGTGGAGATGGAGATAATTCTTCGGCAAAATTTAGTGGATATTTAGCAGAATTTAATTTTATAGACGGACAAGCTAAAGCACCAACAGACTTTGGAGAATTTAATGACAACGGAGTTTGGATTCCAAAAAAATATGATGGAACATATACAAACAATAGTTTTTTTCTAGAATTTCAAAATTCTGGGTCGTTAGGGAATGATACAAGCGGACTTGGTAATAATTATACAGCAAATAATTTTAACACAGTAGATCAAACAACAGATACGCCGACAAATAATTTTGCTACTTTTAATCCTTTAATTGCTCATTTAGATGCTGGTGGAAATTCAACATTACCAACTTATAGTGAGGGAAATACAAAAACTGTAACACCCAATAGTGGTAAATTAGCAGGATCATCAACTATAATGAAAAGCAGAGGTAAGTGGTATGCAGAATTTAAGTTTGTTGCTACAAATAATGCTGGTAGCACTATAACGTCAGCTATTGGTATTACTGATAGCCCTCAAAGACTTGCGGCTCAATTTGGAAAACCTGGTGAAAGGTCTGATGGTGTAGCTTATATAAATACAGGTAGTAAATTGATTGGAGATAGTCAAACAAGTTTTGGAAATAGTTACACTACAGGCGACATTATTGGTGTTGCACTTGATCTTGATAACAATGCAATTTATTTTTCTAAAAATGGTACTTTTCAAAATTCAGGAGACCCTACAAGTGGTTCAAGTAAAACTAATGCTATATCAGTAACTGACCCATCTAGCACAGTTGAGGGTGGTTATTTTTTTGCTGTTGGAGAGGCAACCTCAGAAACATCAACTTTTGAAGCAAATTTTGGAAATGCACCTTTCACTATCTCAAGCGGTAATTCAGATGCAGAGGGTCATGGTAATTTTGAATATGCAGTGCCTAGTGGTTATTTTGCATTATGCACTAAAAACTTAGCGGAGTACGGATAATGGCTTATACGACAATAGATGATGGTTCAGTATATTTTCAAACAGTTTTATGGACAGGAGACAATGCCGACACAAGAAATATTACTAATGATGGTAACTCAGACTTACAACCAGATTGGGTTTGGATAAAATCAAGAAGCGGGTCAGGTAATGGTTTTAGTCATAATGTACATGATACTTCAAGAGGAGTAGACTCAAATATTAATAAATCTTTAGCACCAGATCAAAATGATAAAGAGGGTTTAGGTAATAACGTAACAACGTCAGCACAACTTGGTGGTGTTAGTGCTATGTTGTCAGATGGGTTTACAGTTAAAGAAGGCAGTAGTAATGATGATGCAAGATATGTAAACAAAAGTAGCAATACATATGTAGGTTGGCAATGGAAAGTTAATGGTGGAACAACAGCTTCTAATAGTAACGGCTCTATAACTTCTACTGTTCAAGTTAATACAGTAGCAGGATTTAGCATAATTCTCTATACAGCTACGGGGTCTAACGCAACAATAGGACATGGATTATCACAAGCACCTGAATTAATAATAACAAAAGGGCGATCCGATAATCACTCTTGGATTGTTGGAAGTACAGCGGACAGTTCAGATTTTAGTAAAGTTTTTGTTTTGAACAGTAATGCCGCTAGTGTTACATCTACAGGTAATTATCAAGGTGTTGCACCAACAAGCACTGTATATTCAATCGGAACTTCTGGAGGAAACAACAGCACAGGCGGTGGTGGTTTATATGTTGCTTATGCTTTTCACTCAGTGCAAGGTTATAGTAAATTTGGTAGCTATAAAGGTAATGGTAGTTCTTCTGACGGACCATTTGTATATACAGGATTTAAACCAGCATTTTTAATTACAAAAAAATCAAGTGCTTCAGATCATTGGAAAATTTACGACAACAAAAGAGACCTTTTTAATGATGGTTCTTTAACAGGAATGAAAGCAAATTCAAATGAGGCTGAAGCTGATGCTGGAACAAGAGGAATAGATTTATTATCAAATGGATTTAAAATTAGAGAGGGCGATGGAGATACCAACGGAACAGGACAAGATTTTATTTATATAGCTTTTGCCGAACACCCTTTTGTAAGTAGTGAGGGAGTTCCTGTTACAGCAAGATGAAAAATATTGTATTCCTTGTATTTTTTTCTATCCTAATAATTTTTAGTTATTCTATTCAAGCAGATACAAACTCTACTGTTTCATCAACTGTAGTAACATCAACACCAAGTACAGCTAACGCACCATCAGTTGTTGTAAATAATTCTGATGTTTGTAAGACAGCCGCTTCAGGTTCAGTACAAACGCAAATATTTGGTATTGCTTCAGGTGTTACTATTACTGATGAAAATTGTGAAAGAATAAAATTATCAAGACAACTATATGCTATGGGAATGAAAGTTGCGGCAGTAACTTTAGTATCACAAGACCCTAGAGTTTGGGACGCATTATATGAGGCTGGAACTTTTGCACCTGTTGATGGTGGTAAAATTGGTAATGAAGCTAAAGAGTTTTGGTTAGCAAACCCTGAACTAATACCTGATGGAAGTAAAGTTAAAGAAAGAATACTCAAAGAAAAAAAAATAACTGAAATAAAAGAAAGTAATAATGATTTTCAAAAATTTATATTCTATGGCATGGCTCTTTACACAGGCGTTACTGTTTTTGGTGTTCCTTTCATCTTCTAGTACAGCTGTAGATTGCTCTACAACTACTATTGGATTATGCGACCCTGTAGTTGAAGAAATAATATTAGATGAAGTAATTACTGAAGAGATTGAGTTTCAATCTGATGGTATATTAACAACAACAACTACTGAAACAACAATACAAACAACTACAGTAGAGAATGAGGACTCAGGCGATTTAC
>VTLG01008573.1_pt1 | contig 10670 bp, 19 predicted proteins | sample 4694571 | NCBI WGS metagenome assembly VTLG01 (sample SAMN12604809, study PRJNA352737) | marine metagenome | biome: ENVO:00000447; feature: ENVO:00000209|ENVO:00000569|ENVO:01000036; material: ENVO:00002151; isolation source: viral sequences binned using virsorter ... | reverse complement strand
TATGGACATCAAGTTGATATACTAGGACCTAGTAAAGTTATCTATAGTCCTGATAAACCTTTATCTTGTGGTGCTAAAGTATGGATAGAAACAGATTCAGAAGTAATCGTTATACCTGACATACCTTATAGAGAAAGAAAGGAGAAGAAGAATGATAAGAAAGATAAACCCTATTGCAAAACTATTACGTCTTCCACTATTTCGTAATAGACTAGTACGCAATAAGAAAAAATATACAAGAAAGGAGAAATATAAAAATGAACAAAAACGAAGAGAGATTACGTAGAGCTAAACGCACTGGTAAGTATTTTGATACTAGTACGTCAAAGCCTAAAAACTTATGGTTGAATAATATATTTCTAATTATATTACTAATAAGCTTTTTCTTTTATATATACTATGAAACTTCGTAGACTCTCCCTCTTCGAGAGAGACTACTACGTTTCTTTTAAATTTATTAATCATAACAAGGAGTTATAAAATGAACATAACAAAACTAAAAGCTAAATTACAAAAACCAAGAATCATTAGTGTTAGAGATTACAAAGTTAAACCATCTCTAAGACAGCATAATAAATCTATTTATATTGCTAAAAGAATAGATGATAATTGGTACAAGATGGGTATATCCAACTCTCCAATGAGAAGAGTTTACAAAGACTTTGGTACATATGTTGCTAATGGTTGTGAGCTTATTGAGTCTATGGATCTAACTGGTGATGTATATGGTGTAGAACAAAGAGTTATTAATACTTTTCGTTCTCATCTAAAGAACAATGATCAGTACAGAGAGTGGATTAAACTTGATGGTAGCACATTTAAAGTAGCTGATACATTTAGATTGGTAGTTAAGAAAGTTGTTTTAGGTATACAAAGAAAGTATGCTTACAATCAATCTTTAGTAGCACCATCTTTGAAGAGACATCAACTATCTAAAGGTGTTGTATTTAAAGCTTCAGATAATAACATTACTTATACTGGAGGTAGAGCATAACTTTATTGCAATGAAGTTTATAATGTGCTATAATAAATCGTTTTTATGGAGGTTAATATGAATTTAAATAATAATAATAATGCATTCGTTATAGCACATACTTCATGTGATGATGCTATGCCTGAATTTTTAGTAGAAGAAGATAATAATGTTATGAAGTTTAAATCTAAAGAACATGCTAAAGATTTTATAAGTAAGATAGCACCATTAGGTTTTGATTATTATAATAGTAAAGTAACTATAATGAGGATGCAATGAATGAAAAAATAGAAGAGCTATTACGTAAAAATGTTAGAGATTTACAAGAACAATTACGTAATGCTTATGTAAAAATTAAATATTTAACAGAAGAAGTACATGAACTAAGACGCAAAGTTTATCCATCTAAATCTATTACTACTGATACAGGATGGGTAGAGAATCCTGATGCGTCACATATTAAGGAGAATAAAGATGACAACTAAAGAACATATGAAATACCATCAAGGATTATGGAGTATGCTTGGATGTAAAATGAAAGTTATAGAAGAAGATAAACGTAAAGATACTATAGTTTATATAGATTTAAATAGTAAAAATCATAAACATAGAAAAGGTTTAGTAAATAAATATACTTATACATCTAATAAAAATCATCCATATTTATTTGCACCAATAACTTTAGGAGTACATTATGCCTAAACAATTATGGGATAAAGAAAGTGATAAAATATATTGGAATCTTGTTAAAGAATATCAAGAAGAAGGTTTTACTAAACAAGAATCAAGAAAGTTAGCAAAGAAAGAAATGAAAGATATAGTACAAGATAAAAAAGACTTTGCTGCAAATCTTTATAAAACTGCATTAAACAATTTAGATTAGGAGAATCTATGTCAAAAGCTATTAAACAAACTGAGTGTCCTAATTGTGGTTCTAGTGATGCTAATACGTTATATGATGACGGACATTGGTATTGTTTTTCTTGTCAACATTATACACCACCAGAAAGGAATGAAATGAATACTACGAAGCCAGCACCTATACAAGGTGTCGTACAAACTAACTTTACAAAAGGAGAAAAAGGAGGATTAGATGATAGAAGGATTAGTAATACTACTGCTAATAAGTTTAATGTAGAAGTAAAACGTAATGTAGAAGGAGAAATAATACAACATATTTATAAATACTATGACGCTAATAGTTCACACATTGCATCTAAAGTTAGAACTACTAAAGAGAAACAGTTCTGGTCTGAGGGTGCATTATCTAATGCTGTACTCTTTGGTCAAAACTTATTTGCTGCTAAAGGTAAATACATAACTATTACAGAAGGTGAAATAGATGCTATGTCTGCATATGAAATGATGGGATCTAAATGGTCTGTTGTTTCTCTTAAAACTGGTGCAGCTGGTGCAGTACGTGACTGTAAAGCATCTTATGAATACCTAAATAAGTTTGATAATATTATTCTATGTTTTGATAATGACGAACATGGTAAAGCTGCTGCTGCGAAAGTTGCTCAATTATTTGAACCTAATAAATGTAAGATAATGCGTATGGAACTTAAAGATGCTAATGAGTATCTAATGAAAGGTCAGCGACAAAAGTTTATGAGTGAATGGTGGGAAGCAGATGTCTATACTCCAGCAGGCATTGTAAACTTAAAATCATTACAAGAAGCTTTATATCATGAAAAAGAATGTGATACTTGTTTGTATCCTTGGGAAGCTCTTAATGAGAAGACTTATGGTATGCGTTCTGGTGAACTAATTACCTTTACTGCTGGTACTGGTATGGGTAAATCATCTGTTACTAGAGAACTAATGCATCATATCTTACGTAGCACTAATACTAACATTGGTGTATTAGCATTAGAAGAGAATATTAAAAAGACTGCATTTAATATTATGTCTGTTGAAGCTGATGCTAGATTATATATTAAAGAAATACGTGATCAGTATCCTAAAGAACAATTATTACAGTGGCAAGAAAAGACTATTGGTACTGGTAGGTTCTATGCCTTTGATCATTTTGGTTCATTACAGAATGATGAAATACTAAATCGTGTACAGTATATGGCTAAAGCTTTAGATTGTAAATGGATTATATTAGATCATTTATCTATACTAGTAAGTGGTCAAGATAGTGATGACGAAAGACGTTCTATTGATATGCTTATGACTAAACTAAGAAGTCTAGTAGAACAAACTGGTATTGGTTTATTACTTGTATCACATCTAAGAAGACCAGCTGGAGATGTAGGTCATGAAAATGGTAAAGAAGTTACACTATCACATCTTCGTGGTTCAGCATCTATTGCACATCTTAGTGACTGTGTAATTGCATTAGAACGTAATCAACAATCACATGATTCTTTAGTTGCTAATACTACTAACTTACGTATACTTAAAAATAGATATACAGGTGATACAGGACCAGCTGGTAGTTTATTATATAACAAAACTACAGGTAGATTATCAGAAATAAAAGATAATGTGCTTGACAGTGTTAATGATTTTACTGTATAATATAGGAGATTAAAATGAAATATGAAGAAGGCAAGCTAACTAAACATGATGGATATTGGATGTGGTATCATTATTGTCCAGTAGAAAAAATGGAAATGTTTGTAGGTAAAGGAGAAGAATGTAGTTGGTGTGGAGCAAAAGAAAGGAAAATAAAATGAAAGAAAAAAAATATAAATATGAATGGACAGTAGAAGAAACAACAACAGATACAAGAGTATGGACTGTACGTTCTAATTTAAAATTAACTGAACAAGATTTACAAGAGTTAGCTTGTAATACAGAAGAACATCCAGGTGAAGGATGTATAGAAGATGATTCAGAAGCAACTTATGAAGAAACAATTTATGGAGATGATAGTCAATGGAATTATATATTACATACTACTCCTACATCAATAGAAGATGAATCAAATGAAAAAGAAAGATTATTAAAAATACTTAAAGTAAAAGATAAAGGAGAAAAATAATGCCTAGATTTACTTTGTATGCTAAAAAAATTCATTACTTTAGAAAAGAAATAGAAGCTAAAGATGAAAAAGCAGCACAACAAAGGGCAGAAAGATATGAAAAACCAGATAGTTTTACATATGTAGATGAGGAGTTTTATGTTTCAAGTATATTAGAGGAGAAAGATAATGCCAGCGATAGTTGACATAGAAACAAATGGTTTTAAGAATGAAACTACAGAGATACATTGTATAGTAGCTAAGTGTCCTAAAACTAATACGATAAAAGAATGGATACAAGAAGATACTAAACAGTTTGGAGAATGGAGTAAGAATATAGATACATTTATTATGCATAATGGTTTATCTTTTGATGCTCCTATCTTAAATAAATTTACTGGTTCGTCTATCAAACCTAGTCAAGTAAGAGATACATTAATAGAGTCACAGTTATTTAATCCTATTAGAGAAACTGGTCATGGTCTTAGAGGATGGGGAGATAAGTTTAAGTTTCCTAAAGGAGATATAGATTCTTTTGATACTTATACACCAGAAATGTTAGAGTATTGTAAACAAGATGTTAATATAACACATAAAGTTATGAATCATTTAGATAAAGAAAAAGAAAGATTTTCTACAAGATCTATTGATTTAGAAAAAGCAGTAAGAATTATTATAGATGAACAGGAAGAAAATGGTTTTGCTTTAGATCTTCCTAAAGCTACTAAACTTATGGCTACATTAGAGGATGAAGCTGATACGCTTTCTAGAAAAGCAGAAGATACATTTCCTCCTACAGAAGTTAAATTAAAAACTAAAGTAAAATATATACCTTTTAATATTGGTAGTAGAAAACAAATAGCAGAACGTCTAATAGAAAAAGGATGGAAGCCTAGTCTTAAAACAGATAAAGGTAATGTAATAGTTAATGAAGAAGTATTACGTAATATTAATATGCCAGAAGCTAAAATGTTTTCTAGATATTTACTATTACAAAAAAGAGTTTCCCAAATTAAATCTTGGATTGAGTCATGCCAAGATGATGGGAAGGTACATGGTAGAGTAATGACACTCAAAACCATTACAGGTCGTATGGCTCATAATTCTCCTAACTTAGCTCAGGTTCCAGCAATTTATTCTCCTTATGGTAAAGAATGTAGAGAATGTTGGACTGTATCAGATCCATCAAACTATACATTAGTTGGCACAGATGCTAGTGGACTTGAGCTAAGATGTTTAGCACATTATATGAATGATTCTAATTTTACTAATGAATTATTAAATGGAGATATACATACTGCTAATATGAATATGGCAGGACTAACTGATAGAGATCAAGCAAAGACATTTATATATGCTTTTCTTTATGGTGCAGGTCCAGCTAAAATAGGTAAAGTAGTAGGTGGTGATGCTAAACAAGGACAGATTCTAGTTAATAGATTCTTAACTAATATGCCAGCTCTTAAAAGCTTACGAAACAAAGTTCAAGAAGCTGGAGAACAAGGATATATTAAAGGACTAGATGGTAGAGTATTTCAAGTACGTAGTCCTCATAGTGCTTTAAATACATTACTACAGGGTGCTGGTGCTATTGTATGTAAACAATGGTTAGTCAGTATGATAAGTATGATAAGAGATTCAGGTATAGATGCAAAGCTTGTAGCTTCTATACATGATGAATACCAATTTGAAGTTAAGTCTACAGATGTTTCTAAGTTTGGTCAAATAACTAAAGAAGCAATGACAAAGACTCAAAAAGAATTAGATGTACATTGTCAGCTAGATAGTGAATGGAAACAAGGACTTACATGGGCAGAAACACATTAAAAATAATTTACTCTCTCTTTCTTACGAAGAGAGTAATTATTTTTAAAATAGTGCTTGACTTTATAGTTTAAATAAATTATAATTTAATTTTAATAACAATATACTTAGTATATTATATCAGTGAAAGGAAAGTAAAATATGGCAGTAATTAGTGGAAAAGCTTATTGGGCTAGTATAACAAATCCAAATACAACATTTGATGCAGATGGTGTTTGGACTATAGATGTAGGAAATTTAGATAAGAAGTCTATTGAACAGATAAAAGCTGAAGGACTTACTATCAAAAACAAAGGAGATGATAGAGGAGACTTTGTGACTATTAAAAGAAAAGTAAGAAGAAAAGATGGTCAAATGAATAGAGCTCCAGAGCTTGTAGATGCTCAAAAAAGAGTTATGCCAAACACATTAATTGGTAATGGCTCTGAAGTCAATGTTCTTTATACTACCTATGATTGGGAGTTTAAAGGAAGAAAAGGTACATCTGCAGACTTAAAGTCTGTGCAGGTAGCTAATCTTGTACCTTATGCAGATACTTCATTCGATACAGATTCTTTTGAAGTAGTTAAAGATGGCTATGTTGCTAGTGATGAAAAAAGTTCAGTAGCATTCTCTTAATCCTGTAGAGATAGAGGGGTAGTTTTTGTTCATTTTACTATCCCTCTTTTTTATTTATGAAAGATATTAATACATTAGTTGCAGATATTTATAGCTTATTTGATTTATCTAATAAGTCTCGTGTCTCTAAGAAAGAAGCCAAGAAGATCACAGAAGAATTAGGTCGTCAAGTACAAGAGCATGTTTATGAATATTTATACAACGAACCAATAGGTAAAAATAATTTAAGATTATCTGCTATAGGTAAACCAGATAGACAATTATGGTATGACTCTAAAGAAAAAGATAAAGAAAAACAATTTAGTGCACCTACTAGAATAAAGTTTTTATATGGACATATACTTGAATCTTTATTACTAGCATTTGCTAAACTTGCTGGACATTCTGTATCTGAAGAACAAAAAGAAGTTACTGTAGGTAATATTACAGGTCATCAAGATTGTAGAATAGATGGAGTTTTAGTTGATGTTAAAAGTGCATCAGCTACATCTTTTAAAAAGTTTGCTTATGGTACATTAACAGAAGATGATCCATTTGGTTATATAGCACAAATATCAGCTTATGCAGAAGCTAATGGAGATAAAGAAGCTGCATTCTTTGCTATTGATAAACAAAATGGTAATCTAGCTTTATTAAAATTACATGATATGGAGATGATAAATGCAGAAGACAGGATTAAACACCTTAAAAAAGTTTTACAAAAAGATAAAGCACCACCTAAGTGCTATGAAGACGTTCCTGATGGGCAAAGTGGGAACTTTAAGTTACCTATTGGGTGTGTATATTGCAACCATAAAGTGGTATGTTGGTCCGATTCAAATCAAGGAAAAGGACTCAGAGCTTTCAAATACGCAAAAGGTCTTAGGTTTCTTACGGAAGTTAAAAGGTTACCTGATGTGGAAGAAATAAGTGTTTCGTAGTAAGTCTGAAGAAAAAATATATAATCTATTAAAAGAAAAAAATATACCATGTGAATATGAAAAAGGTAAAATAGAATATGAATGGTCAGAAAATAAAACCTATGTTCCTGATTTCTTTTTATTAAAAAATGGTATTATATTAGAAGTTAAAGGTAGATTTGTGTTAGAAGATAGAAAGAAACATTTATTTATAAGAAAGCAAAAACCAGAATTAGATATAAGATTTATATTTGATAATCCAAAAGCTAAACTATATAAAGGTGGTAAGATGACTAATGGTTCTTGGTGTGATAAATATAAATTTAAATATAGTTCTTTAAGAGAAGGAGTTCCTGAAGAGTGGATCAATGAAAGAAAAAGAAAAAATAATTTGTACGGAATACTTTCAGAAATCATATAGTAATTCTACTCCTGAGAAATTATTATTCTTAGCAGTAATATTACAAGCTCTATTGGATGCGACTAAACCAAAAGAACAAAGAGAATCAGATACTAGTATAGTTGCAAGAGATCAAGCTAAGGCTTGGTTCTTTGCTACTGTAGGAGTTACTTGTTCTAATTTTGAGCAAGTATGTGAAAATGCAGGATTAGAACCTACATATGTAAGAGGATTTGCATATAAAGTTTTAGAATCAAAAGAGATTCAATATGTTAGAAAAAGAATTAATAAAATATTAAATAACTAATTGAATTATGATTAGTGATATGATATACTTTATTTCTAATACAGATAGTGTATTGAGTTTTTATTTATTAGGAATTATAACAGGGATACTATTAATAGTAGTATCCTATTTTATTAGTAAACTATAGGAGATTAAAATGGGAATGATGGATGAAGCTATTAAACAAACAGTTAAAAATAATGGATTTAAAAAGACTGATATAAAAAAGTTAGCAGCTCGTAATAAACAAGTAGGTGGTCAACATTATAAAGATTGTAAGATACAACCTATTGATTATATTATGGAAAATAATTTAACTTTTTGTGAAGGTAATGCATTAAAATATATTACTAGACATAGAAGAAAAGGTGATGGAGCTAAAGATATACATAAAGCAATACACTATTTAGAAATGATATTGGAGGTAGAATATGGCGAATAATTATTTACCTACAGAATATCAAACATTTATACATGCTTCTAGATATGCACGTTGGTTACCAGATGAAGGTAGAAGAGAAACATGGATAGAAACAGTTACAAGATTAACTAACTTCTTTCAAATACATTTAGATAAAAACTTAGGAGTTAAATTAGATAGTGAAATATGGAGAAAAATAGAAGATAATATTATAGGATTAAATGTTATGCCTTCTATGAGAGCATTAATGACTGCAGGTGCTGCATTAGAAAGAGAAAATGTAGCAGGATATAATTGTTCTTATGTTCCTATTGATACACCAAAAGCATTTGATGAGATATTATATATCTTAATGAATGGCACAGGTGTAGGTTTTTCTGTTGAAAGACAATATGTAGATAAGTTACCTACTATACCAGATAGAGAGTTTGAAAAAACAGAAGATGTTATATCTGTTGCAGATTCTAAAGAAGGATGGGCAAGAGCATTTAAAGACTTAATATCTTATCTTTATACTTGTAGAATACCAAAGATAAATGTAAATAAAGTAAGACCAGCAGGAGAAAGATTAAAAACATTTGGTGGTAGAGCTAGTGGTCCACAACCTTTAGTTAATCTATTTGATTTTACTATAGAAAAGTTTAAAGGTGCTAAAGGTAGAAAACTAAATGCTATGGAAGCACATGATATAGTTTGTAAAACAGGAGAAGTTGTAGTAGTTGGAGGAGTACGTAGGTCAGCTCTTATATCTCTATCTAATTTATCAGATCAGAGATTAAGAGTTGCTAAGTCTGGTGCATGGTGGGAAACTAATCCAGAAAGAGCATTAGCTAATAACTCTGTAGCATATACAGAAAAACCAGATGCAGGTATCTTTATGAAAGAATGGTTAGCATTATATGAAAGTAAATCTGGTGAACGTGGTATATTTAATAGGCAATCTGCTCAAGCTAAAGCTAAAGAAAATGGTAGACGTAATAGTGAATGGGATTTTGGCACTAATCCTTGTAGTGAAATTATATTAAGACCTAATCAGTTTTGTAACCTTACAGAAGTAGTTGTAAGACCTACAGATACAGAAGAAATATTACATGATAAAATAGAAGTTGCTACTATATTAGGAACAATACAAGCTACACTTACAGACTTTGGTTATCTAAGAAAGAGATGGCAAACTAATACAGAAGAAGAAAGATTACTAGGTGTATCTCTTACAGGTATTATGGATAATAGTTTATTATCTAGAATGAGAACTCAGTTACCAGATGTATTAAGTAAGATGCGACATAAAGCTGTAGTAACTAATGAAGAGTGGGCTAAGAAATTAGGTATACCACAATCAACAGCTATTACATGTGTTAAACCTTCAGGTACAGTTAGTCAATTAGTTGACAGTGCTAGTGGTATTCATGCTAGACATAATCCTTATTATATTAGAACAGTAAGAGGAGATAAAAAAGATCCATTAACACAGTTTATGGCAGATCAAGGCATACCTTGTGAAGATGATGTTATGCAACCAAATAATTCTGTATTTTCTTTTCCTATGAAAACAGATCCTAGTGCTATCTTTAGATATACTATGACTGCTATTGAACAGTTAGAGATATGGAAATGTTATGCACAACATTGGTGTGAACATAAACCATCAGTAACTATATCTGTTAAAGAACACGAATGGATTAATGTAGGTAACTGGTGTTGGGATAATTTTGATACACTATCTGGTATATCATTCTTACCTTTCTCAGATCATACATATCAACAAGCACCTTATCAAGATATAGATGAAATAAAGTATAATGAGTTACAATCTAATATGCCTAAAGATATTGATTGGAATAAACTAAAAGAATATGAATCAGAAGATAATACAAAAGGAACTCAACAGTTAGCCTGTACTGCAGGTTCATGTGAATTGGTAGATATATAATGCTTGATTATATTGTTATTGTATTGTGTATATTAATAATAATAAATACAATATAAAATATTTGTTGACTTTTAAATTAAAATAATTTATAATAATGTAAGAATAATTATTAGGAGGAACAATGAGTACAAAAGCAAAAAGTGAAATGACTAATACAGTTTATATAGGATATGATGAAAGAGAAAAAACTGCCTATCATGTTCTTAAATTTTCAATAGAAAGAATAGCCACAAAAGGTGTGCGTGTTGTTCCTATTAAGAAAAATATTATGGAACGTATGGGTTTATTTAGAAGAAAGTCTAATAAACTAGATGGACAAGACTATGATGAAATAGATGGTAG
>VTLG01006790.1_pt1 | contig 10671 bp, 20 predicted proteins | sample 4694571 | NCBI WGS metagenome assembly VTLG01 (sample SAMN12604809, study PRJNA352737) | marine metagenome | biome: ENVO:00000447; feature: ENVO:00000209|ENVO:00000569|ENVO:01000036; material: ENVO:00002151; isolation source: viral sequences binned using virsorter ... | reverse complement strand
CAGCCATTTCCAATTCGGATCTGGATAACCTTACTTTACGCTTTCCGGGAGCGGAGCGCGTTCCGCCTACAACTGTTGGAACTTTTCTAACAGTCTTTGATCTAAGATCTGGAAACTCTGTCTGCAATCTTGCATCAAGTTCGCTATAGTATTCATCTGAACCATCTTGAGGTGCAATACCTTCGTCAATTAATTCCTTATGAACAACTAAAGCCGCTTGAGTTTTGATTCGATCCCCAGTATTCTGTCCACCAAACCAATTATTCCTTTTCTGCCAAGCTAATGCTTTGCGGTCAGGAAGAGGTGGTTCTGGTTTCTTATCAACCTTAGTTTCCTCACTTTTCGCAGGACTCTTAGATTTAGCAGTTCCTAAATCTCGTTCTGCTCTAGCCTTATATTGTTTGGCCACTAGTGCTTCTGCTTTCACAGATGCCAAGACATCAGTTGCCTTTATCTCGGAGTCAACGTCACTAGCTTCTTTTGCAGTTTTGAGAGTACTTAAGGCTTGCTTTTCTTGTGCCCCCAATCTATCAATGTACTGATTGATTGCATCAAGTTCAGAATCAGCCTGCTTATGCCGTAGCTCATTCCGTTCATCCAGCCATTTAGATTTATCATCCTCATAGCCTTTAAGCTTTTGCTCAAGCTCTTTCTTCTGCGCAACAAGTCGCTTTATTCGTTTTTCAGCGCGCTTGCCGAATACTTTTGTTTCCTTAGATTCTTCCTTGGATTCTTCAGGTTCATCCTCAGAGGCTTCCACCTCTATTGACTCCTCTTCCGTCTCTTCCTTTTCCTCTTCAGGAGCTGCAGCATCTTTCAGCTCTTCGGACTCAGCTTCTTCAGCCTTATCTTCGGGTTTTTCTTCTGGTAATTCTACGATAATGTCTTCATTATCTTCTGCATTACCCTTTTCTTTATCATCTATCATATAGATCTCCTTCGGTTGCGAACCGCGTTTGCCGCTATTCTAGTATATTGTACACTAAATTGTACGGTAATGCAAGTCTATTTATGGGTAATCTTTTCAGGGTCAGGAACTATTGCTACGACTTCATCATCATTTATAATAGAGTATTCCTCTCCTTCATACTTGAATTTAAGTCCTACATACTTTCCTGTAAGAACCCAGTCTCCTTTTTTACACCAAATACTGGCAGATTTCTCCATACTTTTATAGCAATCTTCACCCATTGCTATAACTTCTGATACTACACAGGAAAACTTTGCAGCTTCCACTGATGTATCAGTTAATATAATTCCACCTGCGGTTTTATTTAATATTTCTCTAGGCTTTAATAAAATACGATAGCCTGCTGGTATAGGTAATTTTTTACTCACTCCATGTCTCCTTTATTAATTTTTTTAATTCCGTGTCAATGCGATCCTTCATATCCGTAAGAGTATGATGAATGCCTAACATGTATTTATATTCAGGAAGAGTATCCACTCCCCCTAATAATTGTTCTTTATTAGCTAATATAGCTTCATTAAGAATCTTTTCAATTCGTTCTTTATAGTCATTAGCGTCTGGCATAAAGTCTCCTGTTAGAGGGGGCATTTCTGCCCCACTCGTTTAGCTTATCTTTATTTCCTTTGGTCTCTTCTCCTCAGGTACAATTTTTTCCAATTCAATAGATAGCAAACCATTCTCAAACTTAGCATCATTTACTACTACGTCATCTGCCAAAGCAAATGTACGAGTAAACGCTCGATGAGAAATGCCACGATGAACAATGTCATCTTTTTTACTTTCATCTTTTACTGATTTAATTGTTAAAGAATTATCCGAATAATTAACTTTAATATCTTTTTTACCAAAGCCAGCTAATGCTAGTTCTATAGTAAACTTTAGATCATCAATTTTACGAATATTATATGGTGGATAATTAGGAACATCCAATTCTAATGTGTTAAGTCTATCCCATAAAGAATCAAACCCAACTGTAAATGGTCTGTATGGTTCCCAATCAACGAGTGATTTAATCATAATAACCTCCTTGTTAAGCGAAATTAAATCGTGACTCCTTTCGGCAGTCAAGATAAGTATACACTATTTCGCTAGTCGTGTCAAGAGGTGATTTGGATTTAAATTCTTTGCTTTTTTCTTTCTTGAATAATATTTATGTGATCCGTTAATGCGAACCACATTCGCACTAAACACTTTTCTACGTCCTTCTTGGTCATATCTGAAAGCATTTTAATAGTCTTTATCATGAGTTAAAATTTACAACTTTCTTAACGTTAATTGCGTTTTCTTTTCCTTTGTTCTCTCCTATATCAAATTCTATTTTTTCTCCTTCTTTTAGTGTACTGATTCCAGCTTCTTCCAAAGCTGATACATGCAAGAAAACATCTTTGTTTCCTTCCTGTTCAATAAATCCATATCCTTTGGTTGGATTAAACCATTTAATTTTACCTGTAGTCATTAATTTCCTTTATAGTTATTTGTTATTCCATTTTTCTTTGGATCGAAGCGTCCATCTTTCAAACGCTTCTTTACTTATTTTTTTCCTGACCATTTTTGCTCCTTCTGGAATCTCAGTATGGAGTGTCAAGATTTCCCCATCATCACTAAGTTCCACCAACGCAGGACCACAAAATGCATCCTTTGTATAATCTGTTTCTTTTTTCTTTAGTAATCGCACTTCCTTCATGCATGAGGACAGTGATTCCATTGGTACATACTGTGTCATTCGATGCTCCTGATCGTTCATGTTTCCGAATATGAACATGACTATGACGCTAATGACTTCCATTTGTTTCCCTAAGCTTGTCTTTTAATTTCTCCACGTCGTTGAGCAAGCGTTCTATATCATGCTGTGCCCTCTTTATATTTACGGAATTACTCATCATTGACTCCATATCTTCCATCATAGACTCTAATTGAGAACTAAGAAATTCTATGAGAAGGTCCTGCTGAGCGTCCGCAGGTAAAGCACCCATTTCACCTCTGGGCCATCCTATACGAAATTCTGTGTTTTTCGTGAGGTCGGCTTCCATGAGCGTGCTTCGCGTCTCAACATTGTTAAGCCTTTCTTGTATTCCGAAAAAGGCGTAGACTCCAATTCCGACTGCTGCGAGTATTGATATAAGGTTACGCATAGGCATAGAAATAGCAGTCTTATCCGATACATCCATCCTTCCATCAGCCATTATAATCCCACTATAATTACAAATATTATTACTGTTATAACTGCTATAGTTATAACTACCTTATCAAACCAATCAGTCATTTAATCTCCGTAAGAATAAGTAGAAGTAGAATTAGAATTAGAATTAGTTTGTTGGTCTTCTAAAAATTTAAACAGATCCTTATGCTGCTTTTCTATAGCACGGTTTTGCTTCACAATTTCTTTATCTTTTGATTGCATCTTCTTCATATCTTTGGTTAATTGATTGACATCCGCTATTAAATTTTCCAGATCCAATTTCATTTTAACTTGATTTTCAATCACTTCTTTTTTGTTCTCTTCTTCAAAACTTTTGTACATCTGGTCGACTCGAGAATCGAGTTTCGAGACGTACCATATGACACCTATCCCCTGTACGAGCACAAAGGCCACGACGGCGAATGATATTTTTAATCCGTTCATTTTCTATTCCTTTTATTCCAGCGTTTATGCCATGCCCAATTACTTATTTTACTACCATAGACTTCTAATAAATTTAAAATAAAATTTTTCATCTATTCTTCCCAGATGAAATCTTGTTTAATTGTAAATGATTCCTTTACAGAATCTTTACCATTATCTTTTTCAGTATCAGCCACACCATATGTAACGCTAGTCTTATGTGGTTTCATAGATAAACCATCACAACCTTGTAACATACTCATTGCTGAAATTATTGCTAAACTAAACATAATCTTCCACATATCATAATTTCTTTATACTCAAGTTAAATAATATTTAGGCTTTGTTTTTTTCTTAGGTTTATAGGGACCTTTAAAATATTCTGGCTTAGTATCTGGTTTAGGTTTGTAAGGACCTTTATAATAACCTTTGTTAGGTTTTACTTTTCCATCTTTATCTATAATGAATTGATTCATGATTTCTTTTTCTTCTTCTTCTTTTTCTTTTTTTTCTTTTTAGTCGGAGCGCCATATTCTGCTTCCCATCTCTTAGCAATTTTAGGATGTTTAGCGTGAAGATAGCGCCGTTGTTTTTCCGACTTAAAGGGCATTAAGCTGTTTTTCTTTTTCTAGGATTTTTACTTTTACCTTTACCCGAACTAGCTGCCAAACCTGTACCACCTACAGCAGCGCCAGTTGTTGCATATGCTCTCGCACCTGCTCCTCCTCCTCGGCCTTTAGTAGGCTTAGGTCCTTTTTTAAGTTTAGGCTTAGCTGCTTTTACTAAAGTTTTACCTTTAGAAATTGCTTGCTTAAGTAATTTTTTTCCCGCAGGGGTTTTAGATAATGCTTTCGCACCTGCTAATAATCCTCTTGCGATTACTGGTACTACCATATCATTACCCTTTCTTTCTAGGCTTATTAACTTTTCCGCCTTTGCGTTTTCCCCATTTACCATATGATTCGTCTCTTCTAGCTTTCATACCTTGTTTTTTAGTAGAAGCTTTTCCACGTCTCATACCTAAAGATTCATCTTCTCTAGCGGCGTAGCCTTGTTTTTTCTTTCCTACTTTTTTAGTAGATTTCTTTTTTTTCATAGCAGATCCTACTCCTTTCAAATCCATAGATTTGTTACGTTGCATAGCTGCTAGTTTATATGCATTTGCTGGCATAATCAACTCCTTACAGTTTAGTTATTTTAACTGCCGCATCCATAGTCTTAGCAGCATCTTTCGCCATGTTACTGGCAAATCGCATTTCAGCTTCCTTCATGCGAAGTTTGCGATCCTCATCCTCGTTCTCATCCGTGGTCATAAGTTTCGCTTCTTCAAGATCCATTTTATCATCATGCATCTTAAGCTTGTTCATCTCGGATTGCGCACGCAAAGCGAGATCTTGTTTCTGTAATTCCAACTGTTCAGTTTGCTTGTCATCAGTATCACCCGCCATGATCTTAGCTTTCTCTTCGTCAAGCTGTAATACTTTGTCTGAAGCATTCGCTGCCATCAAGGCAATTTGATTTTGCATTTCCATTGGCAATGGCTGTCCTTGTTGCTGAGACATCATCAATGCTTGCTGTACTTGCGGATCTGGAATCATCTGCATCATTTCTTGCTGATACTTTAAAGCCAAATGTTCAGTAATGTGCGCCATCAATAATTGTTGCACCGCTGGATTATCTTTGTATGCAGGATTACGCAGAAGCGTTCCGTGCGTTACAATATGCGCATCATGATTTTGTTCTGGGCTTGCTTGTAAAGGTGCCCCCTTCATTACAGCCATATTTTCTGTAATAGGATTAGCCGTTAAAGGTTGCTGTTGTTGTTTTAAATATCGCTGTGGTTCTTCCACACCCATAGCCGCAAATAGTTCCATGCTGATTTGATCCATATTATAGGCAGCTGGATTTTGTTGGGCAATTGACATGATAGCGTTTATCTTTGCAATCCTATGCGCCTCAGTAGGCATGTTAGGATCAGATACTGGAATGACATCAATACTTTTAAGATTGAAATCTTCCCTGAAAATTTGCTGTGCACCACCTGCGACTTCGTAAGGATACATATCAGGAAGATATTCGCCATCGAGACGGGCGAGAATACGCAGGTCTTTGGATTGAGCAGCGTGTAAGCGTTTGTGCACAGCGTTAAATAGCTTTGAAGATTGCTCTAGCAAAGCCATTGTAGTGCCGACTGGACCGTAATTAGAACCTTGTTCTACTACGCTGTCTGTCGCATCGGCAAACTCTTTAGCCAAGTTTGTAACATATTGCATAAGATTATACAATGTTTGTGATGGCTCTTTAAATGGTAATGGTTGTAAAGATTTTCCTAAATCTCCCGCAGGACTATTTACTTCTCTCCATTCTCCCGGTGCAATAGGCTCGTCAGGGGCAAGCACACGGAGACCGTGCGCCTTAAAGCCACCTGGCAAGTTAGCAAAAGTGCCAGCATCAATTAGCTGGCGCAGGGAGGATGTTGCTGTTTTTGTTAAGCCACCAATTAAATGTAAATAACCGTAGCCATAAAATCCTAATCCCGGAATCATTGTATAATGCGTGATATACATTTTCTTTTTCTTTAGTATATCTTGCTGATCCCAGTTTCTTCTTATACATAAAACTTGTTGATCGGTTGTCATATGAACAACGTAGGGAAGTTTTAATCCATCTTCATCTTCATATCCTGGCAAATCTACATTAGCATGTACTTCTAAAATTTCTACTTCATCATCTGTATAACCAGGTTTGCTTCTTCCAACTGCTTCATTCGCAGATTCAGTTGCAGCTGATTCTTCAATTTGAGTTTCCACAACTTCAATGTCACGGAACATTCCCGCAATTTGAAGCTTTCTAATTTGGTTTAATGATAATGCATATTTATGTGTAAATCGTTCTGCGCTTTCTAAATCAGAAGCATAGTAATCTACATATAAATCACTTGCTTTAATATATTCAGTGCAAGGTCTTTGTAATGTTGGATCCCAAAAGTTTTTCTTAAATGCTGTTCCATAAAGAGCAACATAAAATAATAAACGATCCAGTTCGGGACCATACTCAGGCATTTGCACTTGCGTCTGCCAATTCATAAATTGACGAACACGATTAGCCTGTTCCATTTTTTGTTGGGTTTCTAATCCTATAATGCGAGTACGTACAGGACCTTCGGTAGGAAATAATTCTTTATATGTTTTTGCTTGAAACTTTACTACAGCTTGTGCTAATACGGGATGTGTAGCATTGCATGCCCCGGGAAAAGGTTCATCACCTTGATCATCCTTTAATCCGAGAAGTGTAACTCCGTCTTCAGCTATGTTATCGTATTCTTGTCGTGAATCTTTATCTCTTGTATATCCGTCATATAACTCATCTGCAACTTCCTGCAAATCTTCTTCTGACATAAGCTCGGCTAAGTTAGCATCGAACTCATCTGTTAATTCTTCTTCTTCTTCAAGACCCATTGCCTTAGCTATTTCTAATGCTTCAGGGTCATCCACTTCCACTTCTATTGATTCGTCCACTTCATCAACACCTGGCATCTGAACACTGGTAATTGCATCCGTTAAATCAATCTTTTTCTCTATTGCCATTTAATATCCTTACTAATAGTAAAAGCTTTTATTTTTAGCTTGTTCTACTTGCTTTCTATTATACACTCTTTGCTCCGCCTTGTCAAGCCACGTATTTTCACTATGATCAATGTATCCTCCATTACGCATCCATAACAATGCCTGTGATATGGTATCCATATAGTCATCATGATTGCCTGTAGGAAAAGTTCTTGCCTCTTCCATTACTTCTTTTGTCCACATTTTTGCTTGAGGGGCATATATACGCCCATTATGAAATAAAGATGTTATGGCATAAGCCCTTGATACCTTATCCCTGTCAGGTTGAAACTCAAATATAGGCAATCCAGCCATTCTTAAGTCCTGAATCAAGGATTGACCAGAAGCTTTCTTCTCAATCAGTATGGAGTCAGGTTTATGTTCCTCAAACTTGTCAATTGCCTTCTGCCGCAGGGTAGGATAGTCCCATCTGCCACGTGTAGCCCCTAATAAACATAGATTAGGCGGACCCAAGCCGTCACCAAAGACTCCCCATGTAGTTATTGCAGAATAATCGGCCGATGTTTTGGTAGAAAACGCAGTATCCCACGATTGTATGATGTATGTACACTCAGGAGCCTGTTCTTTCTCCCAATCCTGCCACCATTCCGTCTTAATTATGTTTCCTTTCTCTGAAGTTGGCGCTTGTCCATACAATGCGTCAAATTTAAAGCTAGGAGTGTTACTTTTTGTGCGAAGTATCTCTTCGGTTGTCCAACAAAATCCTTTTTCCCTATCAGCCGCTGGCCAAAATGATTCACCTTCTTTTAATTTGGGGTATTTTGTAGTTAAATATCCTTGTTTTATTAGTTTTTTCCTACAATCATTCAATCCTTTTGCAGCTTCTGGAGTATTTAACGCAGGAATTTGCACTACTTCCCACTTATCTGACTTTGTATCACTTGATTCTTGGTTTAATAAATAACCTGCTAGATCATTTTCATGCCATCTAGTCATAACAAGAACTACTTTGCCCCCTGGCATCAATCTTGTACGCAATCCTGAGGAATACCATTCATTTAATGTATCTCTTCTTGCCTTTGAAAAGGCATCTTGCTCGGATATTGGATCATCAATAATGGCTAAATGCGCACCAAAGCCAGCAATACCAGAACCAGAACCAGCTGCTAGGAAAGATCCTGCCTGTTTCTTCTTATGTTCCAATGCCCATGAGTTTGCCGATCTATTATCACGGCGTATATTGATACGAGGAAAGATTGTTTGGTATGCACTTGTATTAATAATATCACGGATAGCGCGACCAAATCTAGTTGCCAAGTCATCACTGTGAGATACAGCAATTTCCTGCCAATATGGATTGCGCCCTAGCGCCCATGCTGGAAAATATGTTGATGCTATAAGAGATTTACTTGAACGAGGAGATATGAAAATCATTAACCGATCTATATCGCCTTTTTCCAAAAGCATTAATTCATCACATAATAAACGATGATGCGGACCGACATTAAAAGATGGATTCATTAGCATAATAAATGCCAACAAATCATCACGTGCCTGATGAATTGCTAATCTGGTAGCCGCATCCCTATCTTCACTTGTTAATGACATACGCTTTGCCACCCCATAATGCTAACTCTTCATATAAGTTAGCAGGAGGATTATTTGGATTATATTCCTCAAGTGTTGGCGTTAATACGCGAGTGCTCATACTATCTCCTGTGTTAGTTGAGTTATTTACTTATCTTAGTCTTATTGCCAATATCTGGTTTTACACCGTTAGGGAGATTATAAATATCCCACACATGAACCCCATCATTATAATCATACTCTTCAGCAGTTTCAGTCCAAGTGAAAGTATTATTCTTTCCTTGTTTTGCTTTTGCCACGTAACGAGTATTATTGTAAGGTCCTGCAACTGGATGTGATTTTACAGTCTTAATTGCCATACTTCCTCCTTATTTATCGTCGTCCCAATCAAAGTCGTCTTCATCTTCGTCAAGAATATCATTTATCTTTTCAAAAATTTCGTCCTCCTTCTCATGAATCGCACTTAACTTTTCCATTAGTTTTTTTATTTTTTCCAATGGAGTTTGTTTCTTTGCCATGTCTCCTCCTTAATATCTTTTTTTACCGCCGATCGGTATTGTTAATCCAATAAAAGCTTTCTCTTCCAACGGATCAACTTTTAAATTTAATTCCCCAGGAATCTTTTCCTTTATCTTACTTAATGTGGGGGCAAAAAGATCTTTAACCTTTTCCACTCCCGGTATCTTTTCAACCGCAAATAATGTTCCTGCCAACACCGCCTTCTTGGCCGCGTCAGCTGTCTTACTCTGCACGTAATCACGCGCTTCGTTTACGCCCATTTCCTTGCGCTGGTTAGACACTAGCCCTTAAGCTTTCCGCCTTTGAACATTTTCTTCCAAGCCTTCTTGTTTTCCTTTTTCAATTTATTCATTTGAACCTGGTATTCACTGCGACCGTCCGCTGTTTCTTTTTTAGTTAATTCAGCTTTCTTAGCCACTAACGCCTTAACTCTATCTTCATAGGTTGTTTTTCGCGTTCCAGTCTCAGCTTGCTTTTTAGGTTCCGCTTTTTTAGGCTTTCTTGCATCTTCTCTGATCTTAGCCCGCTTAGCGTCTTCTCTAGCTTTTCCAGAAACCTTTGGAAGTTTTTTTCTTTCCTTAGGGCCTGGAGATTTTCCACCTCTATCCACTTCCGCCGCTTGCGCGCCTTTTTTAGGTGGTTGCTTTCCTCCGCCTTTATCTGGATCGTGAGCTGGATGTTTCTCAGGTGTGGAAACTTTCGGCTGTTTTTTTGCCTTCTCTAAATTTTTTTTACTTTTTTCTTTAGCGATTTTATCTTTAGACTTAGGTTTTCTAAAATCTCCTTTATCAGCATGTTGTATAGTTTTAGGTCTTGGCGGTCTGATATTCTTTTTCTTTGTTTTAATCTCTACATCTTTTCCTTTTTTCTTATGAATAGGATGTGTCGATTCTCTTTTCTGAGTTGCGTCTAAATCTTTTTTTTCTTTAACAGTAGATGCTTTTTCTTTTTCTTTTATACGCTGTTTAGTTACAAAACTTTTTTCCTCGGCAATCTCTTTTTTAGATTTACTTTCAGGTTTTCTAAAATTCTCTTTCTTAGTATGTTGTATGGTTTCAGGTCTAGGTTTTCTGATATTCTTTTTCTTTGCATATTCTGCCATTTTGCTGCTCCTTAGTTCAATGCTTCCTTATTTATTTTAGGTGTCGCTATTCGTTTAAGTCGTTCGATATCTCTCGCAATATCCGCATCTGAATTTCCTGTAGCAAAAGCGTTGCGCACTTCCATTTCCGTAATGTTCTTGTCGGTCCACATCGCCTGATGTTTACCCAATAGTTCTAAGGAGCGGATAGCCGCGTTATAATCGCCCTCCTGCTCAGTCTTTTCAGCGATACGTACTAGGCGGCGAAGTATATCATCCGCTTCAATTTTAGTACGCTTTGTTTGTTCTGACTTAAGCTCAGCGATACGCTGAACAATAGCAGGAT
>VTLG01010834.1_pt1 | contig 10672 bp, 15 predicted proteins | sample 4694571 | NCBI WGS metagenome assembly VTLG01 (sample SAMN12604809, study PRJNA352737) | marine metagenome | biome: ENVO:00000447; feature: ENVO:00000209|ENVO:00000569|ENVO:01000036; material: ENVO:00002151; isolation source: viral sequences binned using virsorter ... | reverse complement strand
ATTTAAAACTGCTTGATTTTGAGCCAAAGCAATTTCTTCTTGCTTTAAAGCAATCAAATCTCCTGCTAAAGCTAAAGCACTTCTAGCAGGTCCTGTTCCTCCTGTTCCTCCTTCTCCTTCTCCTTCTCCATCTGAGGGAATTCCTGCAAGAATATTATCTAAAGTCTCTTGATCTTCATCGCTCATTTCTCCTGTAAAATTCCCTAATAAATCTCCTCCTGCTTCCATCATTGTTTCTCCAAAAGACTTAAATTGATGCTCGTACTCTTTTGTTTCAACTTTTAATCCTTCTAAAGTTTCTCGCATCTTTAAAAATGGATCTGGAATAGGATCTCCTCCAAAAAAAGTTATTACAGAATTTACTCCTTCCATTAATAAAGCAAATGGATTAAAACGAATCATCCATTGAATTACAGTTAAAATAGCATTTCTCCACCAATTCCAATCGCTCATTCTTTCCTTAAAAGCCTCCCAATTATACTGGATATACACAAAAGCTGTTACAATAGCCATTAAAGCTAAGATTGCTAATCCGATTGGAGAAGTCATAAAAGCAATAACACTTGATAAAACAGAAAAAAGCATTATTGCTATTGGAAGAGTGGCGATTATAAGTCCAAATACAACTAAAAATCTCTTAGATTCAGGAGTTAATGTTGAAAAACTTGCAACCATATCTTTTAACCATCCAACAAAAGGCTTTAATAAATCTAAGACAACAGCTCCAACCTCCTCCATTAAATCTCCAAAAGAGTTTTTAATCTGATGCAATGGACCTAATCCATGCAACGCACCCTCTTCAGCCTGTTTATAAGTTTTAGCCAAAATTTCATGAGCTTTAGCTGTCATTTCAGCTTCATCTTTAATTCCTCTTAAGCTTGGAATATATCTCTTTAGCATTGTCGCATCTCCTGAAGCTAACGCTGAGGTGTATCTCATCGCACTTTCTGCATTCACTCCGAATGCTTCCTGCATTCCAATCGCTTCTTTTACTGCTGTTTTAGCTGATTCTCCTGTTAAACCCATTGATTCAGCCATTTTTAACATTCCCAAAACAGCTTCATCTCCGATTGTTGTTGTTGCTTGGATTTCTTTTGCAAAAGATGTGTAATCCTGCATTAAAGCCTTGACTTGCCTTCCATTGGCTTCTAAAGCAACTTCTAATTGTTTTTGTACTTGTATTTGATTGTCAAAAGCTTTAATAGATAAAGCTCCGAATCCAACTAAAGGAGCTGTGATTGACATCGCTAAAGTTTTACCAATCGACATCATTTTTTTAGATACATTTTTTAATGTACCTTGTACATTCTTCATTTTTTTATTAAAATCTTTTACATTTGCACTAAGATTTACTAATAATGAAGTCTGATTTTCTCTAGCCATTATAATTTATTTTTTAACATTATTTGTTTTAGCTCCTGAGCTGTTATTTTTTGTTGTTCTTTTGTTTTTTTGTCCCAATCAAATTTAATTAAATCTGTTGGCTTTAGTCTTTTTTTAACATTTGGTTGAATTATTAAGCACGTTGCCCATCTGCATCTTTCCCATTCCATACGCTGATTAAATTGCTGAAGTTCTAAAAACCCCTCAATTCTGTTATTAAATTCTCTTGGAGTTGAATTCCAAAAATCCTCTGAAGTTAAACCCAAGTACCCAAACGCGAACATTTGCAATCTATCAAAGTCAATAGGAGCATTTAACTCCTCTTCAGTTATTTGATGGTCTTTATTTTTTTTTTAGTGTTTTTTCCCATCATATCTCCAAAGATTTTTAATACTCTAGTCAATCCATCAATATCTTCATCTAATAAATCTCCAATATCTTCTTTCGTTAGTTTAAACTCTGATTTTGCTGATCTAGCTCCATCTTTTAAACCTGCATAAATTAAACTTATTGCTATGTGTACTGGCAATTTATCTCCATACTTTGAAATTGATGCAACTGCTTCTCCTGTATCTTTTTCAAAGATTGAAAGAGCAGAGAATCCGAATTTAATCGCTAATTCTTGCCCTCCAATCTTTACTTTTTGAAATTTACTCATTAAATAGTTGCTTTAGTTAACGCTCCTGATCCTTCTAAAGATATTGAATAAGTCAAATTATCCTCAACTCCTGAAGATTGCTCAACAGAACTAACATAAGCTTTACCCGAATACTCTGCATCTCCTGAGTTCCCTGTAAAGGCTCCTGTTGTTGCATTATAAGATCCAATTGTAAATTTTACATGAATTTGAGTCCTATTTGTAACAAAATCAACAATAGTCCCTGTATTATCTGAATCAGTAACTGCTGAATAAGAAACAAATCCATCTGCACTCATGCTCCATGATCTCTGAGCTTCTAGGACTTCTTTCCATCCTGCACTCTGCTTAGAGCTTATATCTCTTACATCCATGTTCATGCTCATATTAGCTGAGGTTAAAAACATTATTGTATCATAAGAAGAGCCTGAATCCTCACTTATTTGCATGAAGATATCAGATCCGTTTATTGGTGTTGTATTTACTGCCATAATTATTTATTTTTATTGTTATTATTATTTTCTTTTTTACCTTCAATTAAATCTTTTAATTGATTTGCTTTGTTTTCGCTAATTATTATCTCTGATCCTGCACAAATAACAACATCATGATTTATTTTATAATCTTTAGCTAATTTAATTTTTTTCATATTATTTAATTTAATTTTACTCTAAATTTATAATCTTGTGTAATGGTATAAAGCCCATTTTGCACTTTTTCTAAAATATCTGATTCATTAACAAACTGAACGCTTTGAATTTTAACTCCATTAGCTGTTCCTGAATATCGATCTAAAGCTGTTCTAACTTTTGAAGCTAAATCCTCTGCTGTTGAGTAATCTTCAGCAATAGAATCAATTTCAACTCCTATTTTATCAAGTAAAGAAACGCCATTTTTTGTGTCATTTGGATCTGTATCTGTTACCGAATAAACAACAGCAGGAAGGTCCAAAGTTTGCCCTATAATTAAAGGACTTATTCTAGTTGTTATTGAATTAACATCTGAATCTCCTGATAAAATATTATATACTGCTTTTCCTAGTTTAGACATATTTTTTTTGAAATCTTTTAATTGTTTGTGCGATTGCTTTGCTTTCTTTTCTTTTTATTTCTTCTCCTGCTCTTTTTAAAGCTTGTATTATATTTTGCTTTCTAAAGGTGGGTCTTGCTTTTAAATTTATTTTCCCTTTACCTGTTTTATTTTTTTTAGTGCCATACTCAATAAATAACCCAAAAAATCCTGTTTTATTCATTCTTTTATATGCTCCTTTTAATCTAGGTCCTGAATAGTATCCTGTTATTAATTTTGTACCTTTTTTAAATTTTTTAAAAACTCCAATAGATCTCGCTAATTGTTGTTTTCCTAAAATATGCTGTTTACCCTTTCTGTACATTATAAAATCTTTACCTGTTTTGTTTGTTAAGGATAAAACATTGGCTTTCTGCTGATTTACAATGGGTTTCATTGCTTTCCTTATAAAAATTGTTAATTCTCTGATCCTTATCTTGTCATTGCCTAAAGATTTAAACATGTTTAGCAATTCTTTTTGCCCTTCTAATTTTACCTGTATTCTATCACTCATAAAGATTAGTTTTTAGTTTTAATCCTTCTCCTCTTCCAATTTCTGCTATTCCTGTAATTTGATAAGTATTTGAGTTATATTCAATTTTCATCATTTCAGTAATATCAGTTCTGTATCTAATAGTAAAGTCAATAGTTGAAACTGCTTTTAATTGTTCATTTTCAAATTTTTCAACTTCACTTTTGTATTCTATTTTAGCCCAAACATTCGCCAAGGTGCTAAAGGATTCAATAGGTTGCCCATAAGCATCAACGCTAGTTGAAACGCTTTTAATTGTTATATATCTATCTAAACGACCTATATTCATTAGTACACTATTCTATAAGGCTCTAAAAGCCATTCACTTGCTTTAGGCATAACTTGAGGACTTCCAAAAACGACTTCTTGTCTATTTTCGTAAAGGTGTCCTATTAAAATTAATATCGCTTGTCTTATAGCCATTGGCACATCTGAAGCAGATGATCCAAATCCACTAACATAAGTTGCAACAACTGCATTTGATTTTAAATAAGTTGTTGGAAGTGTTGATGATTCGCTGTAAGTTATCAAGCATGGCTCTGAGTCTAAATTAACGCTATAATTAGAAGCGTTCCAAGTTGTTAAAACATCTGAATCATTATAATATTTAATATGAGTAACTGAATTTATTTTTCCTCCATACAACCTGAATTCTCCCTCAGGAAAGTAACTAAAATTCATTCTTAAAGTTGTATTTATAAAATAACTGTTGCAATAATTTTCAGCCATTTGAGTTGAGGCTGTTATTAAGTTTGTAATATAAGCATCTTCATCTGAGGTTGTAACTCTTAAATGAGTTTTAGCTTCAGATTGAGCTATTGGATTACTTGATGCAGGGGTTACAACTGCAAGACTTTTTATTGGTGTGCTTGAAACTATACTCATAATTATTAATAAATGTTGTTGTTGTTATCCACATAATTTAAAAAAAAAGGGGAGGATTAACCTCCCCTCTTAAAAACTATTAATCAAAAAAACTATTTTTTTAGAATGTTATTCCCTCACATTTTGAGAAGCTTCCTCCTCTTCGTACTGCAACATCCCAATAAGAATTAATTACTAATCTTATAGAACCTGCTAACGCTTGAGAGAAATTGTCAATAGTTATGTCAACTGAATCTCCAAATTGTCCTATCACCATATCGCTCCAAGCTCCAAAATATAAACCACCTTCAGCATTTGTATTAAATGTGTCTAGGCAATTTGTTGTTGCAAATGCAGGATAACCATTAATAGTGTTGTCGCCAGTCCAAATTGGTGCGCCATATCCTGTCTGAGTTGAAGTAACACCCGGATTTCCAACAACTTGCTTTAGTTTACCTCTAACCTTAACACTTGAAATATAAGCTAATCTTCCAACATCTGCATTATTTACAGCAACATCAGTTTCAAATTCAACCATTTTAGCTAAACTTGCAGCACCTGAAGCAACAGTTCCAACGCCTGCTGCGTTCGCTAATCCTGTTGGCTGTCCTGAAGAGCCACTTCCATTGATTGCACCATTTTCAACAGCACTTGCAACAGATCTATTTAAGTCAGTCATTATAGCAGTTTCAACTTGAGGATTTTGATGAAGCAATGCTTTGGAAATATCCATATAAGCCGCCAAACGTTTTGGAGCTAAAGTTGATCCACCAACAGCAGTTGCTGCATCTGAAGCATTTGCTGTTTCAGTTGCCCAAGCTGCTTGGGTCCCACTCAATACAGGCAAGGATACATCGCCCCTAAGTTCCGAATAGAAGGTTGCTAAATCTCCTAGCACCATCTTAGATTGAAGAGTCTGTAACCATTCTCCAACTTCAGTTGGAATAAATTCATCAGCATCTGCTGTTGTTTGTGGGTTTGTTCTTTTCTCCATTCCTAATAAACCAACTGGAATACCCAGCCCAGAAATAATGTTATTTCTAGTTGCTTCTTTGTGCATTTCAGCTTCAACACCTGTTAAATTATGATTTTGAAAATCTTTAATCGCTTTGAATAAGCTCCATCGCTTATATTCTTTAGGTTTCTTAGTTGAGAGAGGTGTTCCTGCACTCATTGCCGAAACTCTAAGATTTGATTCTATTTTCTCTGCTCTTTTTATTTTACCATCTAGAGATTCAACATTATTTAATAATGTATCAACCTCTTGGCTTTCTGCTTCGTTAAGATCTCGCCCCTCTGCTGTTGCAATATCTCGTATCGCTTCCAACTCTGCAATCTTATCTCCACGTGTTTCTTTAAGTTCTTTACTATTTTTCATGTTTTAAATTTATTTTAATTAGTATTTAATTTCGCTAGTTTTATTTTTAAATCAACTAGGCTTCTTTTTATTAGATCTTTTTCTTCTTTTTTGTTGTTTTCTTGCTCAACAAAAAAATTATATTTTCTTTTAGCAACTGCTAAATCATTAGTTTGTTCATAAGCAGGGTAACTTACAGGACTTACATCATAAAGTTTTCCAACTCTAGTAATCTCTCTAATAGCACCTTTATCATCTCTCGACCATTTTTCATCTTTAATTGTAAATCCGAAACTAGATTGATTAATTATTCCTGAATTTACAAGTTCAAATAAATCATTTCCTAAAGTTGTGTTAGGTACTTCAAATCTATAATGTAAACCTTTTGCATCCTGTTTTACTTGAGCTGTATTATTTTTAGTTCTTGCTAAAATTTGATTAGGATCATGATTAAATAAGATTCTAGTATCATCATTTAAAACATCCTTAAACGCATCAGGAGCAATATATTCTCTAAAATCTCCAATCCAAGTTTCTTCATTAAATAAAGCTCCATGCCCTTCTATATATCTCTTACCTCCTTTCTCTTCTGCTCTAGTTTCTGCTTTTATATTAAAAGTCCTTCTTTCAAAGTCCTTATTATTTTTTTTATTTTTTTCCATATTTATTTTTTTTATTCTGATACCTCTTCAGGAGCATCTAGATTAGTCATGTTCATGGGAACTAAGTGTTCATCTCCATCTGGAATCGCGTTAAGATTTTCTTTCTTTCTAACTTCATTAATTGACATCCACCCCCATTGAATCGCTTTAGTATATAAATCAGCTCTAGTTTTAGCATCTCCTCTTAGTAATCCATTAACATTAAATTCAACATAAAATCTATTCCTTTCATTTGTTTTAAAAACTTTGCTATTAAATTCCTGCTCAAATCTTTTTAAAATTGGTGCTAAAGTGTACTGAACAAACTCTAAAGATTGCATCTCTATATTATTAAAACTTGATTTGCTTAAGTCTTGAATCATGTGAGGAGGCACTCTAAACCATCTCGCAATTTCTGATATACTCCATTGTCTTGAGGCTAGGAATTGAGCTGATTCATTAGAAATAGAAACAGGACTAAATTTAATTCCTTCTTCTAGAACTGCAACTTTATTTGAATTATCCACTCCTGAATAAGCTTTATCCCAAGATTGTCTTAATCTTTCAACTGCTTCTGATGTTAATACTTTATCACTTTCTAAAGTTCCTGAAGGCATTCCTCCATTACCAAAAAAAGTGTTTCCATAAGTTTGTAAAGCTAAACCCCATCCAAAAGATTCTGATGCAAATTGAATTGGAGACATTCCCAAAATTCCATCATTAGTAATATTTTTTACATGAATTATATCCTCTGAAGGAATTAACTCCTCATATCCTTTAATGTTATAATATAAAGATCCATACTCTGGAATAATTTTAACATCTTGAGGATTTACACAAGTAAAAGAAACAATATTTGCGTTTCTATCTCTGTTAATTACTGCATATCCATTCCCATTCAAACAAATAGATTTAACTAAATATTCAATAAAAGTATATGAAGTATATATTTTATTAGGTTGATTATGTAATAAAAAATATAAACGATGAGTATCAGCTAGTAACCGATCTCCATCAGCCATTCTTTCATAAATATTTAAAGGTAAAGAAGCAACACTTTCTGACAAAACTTTAGTACAAGCCCAAACAGCAGAAAGAGTTAAAGCACTTTTATTATCAACATTCTTTCCTGCAAAATTTCCAAATACATTTGGAATATATGGAGTATAAGCACCTCGTGTATTAGTTTTAGAAAATGAAAAAAATCTTTTGATGTTATCTAGTAAAGCCAATTAGATATAGTTTTAGTGTTACAATATAAGATTAATATTTAGTGTTGTCAATAGGTTTTAATATTTATTTATATTCTTCAATACAATATATATTCTCTATTGCTTTAAAATGAGCTGAAGCAATCCTGTCTCTTCCTTCCTTTGATAGTAACAATTTACATTCTTCTTTATTAGTCATAAAAAAATTCTCTGTTAATACAGCAGGACAAATAGTATTTTTTAAAACATAAAAATTTGCTTCTTTATCTTTATCTCCATCGCTGTAATCAGTTCTCATTTTTTTATCAGGAAATTCCTTTTGCATTTCTGAATAAAATTCTAAAGCATACTCATCAGACTTTGTTTCTCCTCTTGAAGTGTAACATCCAAATCCATTAGCTGTATTCCATTTTTTTCCATATCCATTAGCATGAATAGAGATATATAAGCATTTCTCTTTGGTTATCCTAGTCCAATCATTAGCCCTTTTAACTCTTTCTTTTAATGATATATCCTCCATCTCAGGAGCTATATTAATATATTTTAAATATTTCTGCTCCATCATTTCAATAATTCTAGCAACTATTGCTCTGTTAAATTCTCCTTCATATAAGCATAAACCATTATTGAATTTAAAAGATCGTTTTCCTGCTGTTTGGTAAACTCCATTAATAATTCCTCCATGTCCATTATCTAATAAAAAAATCATTTTAATTTATTTTAATTTATAATATAATTACATCTCTTTCATTATAGATAGAGTCTGAATTTCTTCCTTTAAAATTATCATCTAAATATAAACCTATTGCCATTATTAAAGCAACTATTCCATCAATTTTATTCCCTTTACCTGATTTTTTTTTATCAGGCTTAATATTTCCTGCAGGATCTTGGGTTGTTTGTGTGTTACCAATCATCCAATTTAAAACTTTATTTCCTCCATGATTAATCTTTTTACTTAATAACATTGTCTCTAAAGATTTTGATGGATTACTCATTGAAGCAAATCCTTGGCCAAATGGCTCTAAAGGACATCCTTGATCCTGAAGGTCGATGACAAGTTGCGTTGCTCCCCATCTATCATAAGCTAAATTTTTTAGTTGATATGTTGTTAATATATCCTCAATCTGTTTTTTAATGAATTTATAATCAATAACATTTCCATCAGTTGCTGTTATTAATCCTTCTCTAATCCACAAATCATAATCAACTCCATCCTTTCTGCTTCTCTCTAAAGCATTATCTTTAGGAATCCAAAAGAAAGGCAATACTTCAAATCTCTCTCCATCATCATCAGGAAATATTAATACTAAAGCACTTATATCAATACTTGATGATAAATCTAATCCAGCCCAACATTTACGCCCTTTAAGATTTTTAGTATCAACAGGAAATAAATTACATGAGTCCCAAACTTCCTGCTTGATCCAAAATGATTCGTTTGTGGTCCATGTGTTTAAATGAAGTCTTTTAAACGTGTTTTCAAAACTAGGAGAATTTTTTGCTCTATTAACCATCTCTTTTAAATAATCTCTTTTAACTGATATATCTAAATTTGGATTAGCTTTCTCCCAAGTTTTCTCATCCTTCCAATCATCATCTTTATCTGCTGAATATATAACAGGGAGAAATGTTTCATCTTTAATTTTATTGCTTAATAATTTTCTTGAGTAATCATGCATTTGACCACAAATAGAATTTTTATCATATCCTGCTGTTGTTACTAATATTGTTAAAGGTTGTCTCCTTGCTCCTGTTGATGTTGTTAATACATCGAATAATTCTCTAGTTTTTTGAGCATGTAACTCATCAATAATACATGCATGTAAATTATATCCATGTTTACTCCCTGCATCTGCTGAGATAACTCTGTAAAAAGAATTTTTAAATATAACTGAATCTCTAAATATTTCAGCATGTTTGCTTAAGATAGGACTTGCTAAAATCATCTCTTTTGCTTGTTGATGAATTATTCCTGCTTGTTTTCTTTCTGAAGCTCCTGCAACTATTTCAGCTCCTGATTCTCCATCTGCAAATAAAAGATATAAGCTCAATCCTGCAATTAATGTTGATTTACCATTCTTTCTAGGGACCTCTAAATATAGTGTTCTATATTTTCTTAATCCTGTTTTTTTTACTTTCCATCCAAATAATTTAGAAACTAAATTTTTTTGCCATTCTTCTAATAAAAAAGGTTTCTTTGCTAATTCTCCTTTAGTATGAACTAATCCTTTTTCAATAAAGGTTATAACTTTATTAGCTGAATCTTCACAAAAATAATATTTATCTTCCTTGCCCATTATATCTCTTTTTATATAATTTAGATTTTTTGTTTTTACTGCTTTTGCTTTTAGCGTGGATTCCTTTACGCTTTATTTTTTTTCTTTCTCTAAATAAAAAAACATTTGCTTTCCTAGCCATTTTTAATCTATTAAATTTTCTATATCACTAATCTCAATTTTTTCTTTTGCATTTACTCTAGCTCTTGAACTTGGTGTTAATCCGAACTCTGTTAATAAGCTTCTCATTCTATTCATTGCTTTATCTTTAATTAAATTTTCAGGGCGTGGCTTTATTATTTCGTTTCCTGATCTATCTCTTATGCTATAAGTTAGTCCTTTATCTTTTATTATTTCTATTGCCTTTCTATATTCTGAATAGCTTTCAGCCAATAGCTCTAAAGCCATTTTATCTGCTTCAGTTACTATTCGCATTTCATAAGTCTTAACTCCTAAGAACTCAAAAGCTTCTATTGCATATTTATCAAAGTAATCAGGAATTTTTGGAATACTAACAGGAAGATCTGGCTCTGCTTTGTTCACTCTAGATTTTTCTAAAGTTCCTTGCATTTTTTTTATTTGCGTTGGAATTGGTTTTCTCCCTGTTGTCATTTTATTTAATGTTATTATTTATATTATGTGTTACATATATATAATATACGTAAACACTTTCGTTTTGCGTATGAAAAAAGAAAGGTCC
>VTLG01002090.1_pt1 | contig 10672 bp, 4 predicted proteins | sample 4694571 | NCBI WGS metagenome assembly VTLG01 (sample SAMN12604809, study PRJNA352737) | marine metagenome | biome: ENVO:00000447; feature: ENVO:00000209|ENVO:00000569|ENVO:01000036; material: ENVO:00002151; isolation source: viral sequences binned using virsorter ... | reverse complement strand
GTGACAGTGTTACCAGTTCCTGCACCATTTGCAATGGTGACGGTTCCGGAGCTGGGGGTAAGATTTGTTGATACAGCTTTAACAGACACCACAGTGCCAGCCCCATTGTTAATATCCGGATTAGCTGCTGGGAATGAAGTTTCATTTGCTAAAGGTACGAATCCACCTGTGTCATCAAGTAGGTCAATTATTCTTGCATCAATAGCAGCAGTAGTAGCTACTTTTGAATCATTACTTGACCATGCAGTTCCACTAGAAATAGTTTCTGAAGAATCCTGTCTTAGGAATAAACCTTCAGCTTCTGTTTCTGTGTAGTATCTATTATCTAGTTGTCCAGCATTAAGCTCTGTTTCTGTGTAATATCTTGTGTCTAACTGACCGTTGTTTAGTTCGGTTTCTGTGTAATATCTATTATCTAACTGACCACCATCTAACTCGCCTTCTGTGTAATATCTATTATCTAAAGTTCCTTCGTGTATATCTTCATCAACAATAGTTCTGTTGACTATGTTTACACTTGCAACACTTATGTCTGTTGGTAGTGAACCACCACCTAACTTAGTAAGAGCTACAGAATCGTTTAGTAATTTAGAACCTTGTATCTCTGCGCTTGTATGTATATCTTCATTTTTAATAGTTCCATTTTCGATATTATCCGTTGTAACTACTATGTCGTTTGGCAGTGTTCCTGCACCTAACTTTGAAAGACCTACACTGTCATCAAGTAACTTAGAACCTTGTATATTTGCACTGTTGCTTACATCCTCATCAACAATAGAACCATTTACTATGTTGTCTGAGTTAATTGTTAGTCCGGCTTTTAATAAACCATCAGCAATTTTAGTGTTAACTATATTAGCAGTTGGACTTATATCAGTATTGGTAATAGTTTCATCTTTTATTTCAGTAGAAGTTATCGCACCTTCTTTTACGTCTGCTGTAATTATTTTATTTCTATGCTCAACAGCAGCAAACCTACCCATATCATGTATGGCATTTAAATCGGCTGCTCTTATAGATGAACCAGCAGCAAATACGGCTGCTGCTGTATTAACATCTGTTTCTCTGTAAATATGAACAATCCCGTTTCCTGCTGGAGCTGCTGCCCCAAGAGTAACAGTGGTTCCGCTTACGGAGTACTCTCCACTACCGGGAGTACCTGTTGTATGTGTTTGTAAAGTTCCATCAATTCTTACTTTGATGTCACTTCCTTGTAAATATTCAATTGTAGTGGCGTATGAGGTGGCACCGCCATTCTTAAATTCTTCAGTTGTTTGTACCGCCATAGGTTATCCACCTTTAGTTGTTTTTTATTTAGGCATGTTGATCATTTCTTGGATGGTATTTAATGATGACTGCTTTCTTCTTCGTTTGTATTCCTTCTCTTCTGCTATTAATTCTTTAATTTCAGCATCCTGATTTATTTTTGCCCAAGCTCTCTTTTTAGCTTTGTCAAATATATTTCGTATTCTTTTAACATGAGGAAAATCTTTAGGTTCTAGATCTACTTCACCTTGATTTCGTCTCTGTATCATTCTTGCTAGTGATAGCTGCATTCTTGGATCTGCCGCTAACTTTTCAAATTCTCTAAGAAGATTTTGATCTCCTAAAGCTTTTTGAAACATTGATCTGACTTTAGGTGAATCACTTAAATCTGTACCATCAGGAGCACTAAATCCTACAGTTCTTAAGTCATATCCACTATTGAAAATAAATTCTCTACCCGGTGAATAATCTAAATTAAATTGAACTGGGGATATAGCATTAAACATACGTGTCATAAAGTTCCAATCTTTTATTGGTTCTCCAGTTAGGATGTCGTATTTAGTAGCTAGTGCACCATCTCCTGCTAAAGCTTCAGAAGTTAAGTTTCTATTTCTAATTGAACTCCAAATATCTGAACCTAATTCCTTTGTATGTGGGTTAAGAACTTTACCTATTTCATTTCTAAGACTAGAAAGAGGAATAGTGTTATTCATTAAAGAAGCAAGTATTCTATTTTGTTGTCCGGGCGCACCAGAAAATAAATCAACAAATGACTGCATACCAGCTAAGTAAGATTTACTTGTAACGGTTGAAGCTAAAGCCATTGATAATTTCATAAATCTATCTTCAGCCCATTCTTCACCCATAAGTTCCATATGATCTCCAATATCTCCTACTAATGCAAGGATTTGGTTGTATGGTTCAAAAGCGTCATAACTTACCCATTGACCAGCTATCTTTACTGTTCTAGGTTTCCAACCCATGTCTAACCATGCTTGTCTTTTCTTTCTATCTGTTGGTCCATTACCATGTAAGTTACCAGATAAGAAAGATTGACCAGCCATGAATAGAGCTGCTGTTCCCATTGCAAGTCTTCCTTGTTGAACAGTTTGAGCAGTTAGTAAATCTCTAGGATTGTTAATACCGTATTTAGCTAAGTGTTCTAAGTTGGCTGTAGGTTTAGTGAATGCAATATCATTAAATTCTTTTACAAGAAAGTTAAATCCGGGAGTATGTTTAGCAGTTAAAGTTAAACCGTTAATACCAGTTCTTGCAAATAGAAAGAATGGTCTAGCCCATGGTGCATCATTAAAAGTATTCTCTAAATTCTTAGCAAATCCAGATAAGTCTTGAGTTAAGGTAGCTTCTCTCTTTGTATAAGCTGCTGCGTCATCAGTTAAGTTGCCTTCGTTATCAAATATTTTTGCATTAAATTTATCTTCAGCATCTCTGAAAAATGCAGCATCAAAGTTTTTAAAACCTCCTTCACCCATCTGTTCAGTTGCTTCTAAGAAAGCTTTTTCCCTAGCTCTAGCTCTACCAATTATTAATCCAAACGCATCATCAGTAGATGCCATGATTTTAGTAGAGTAGGTAAACATATTTGTGTTGTTTGCCCATCGAGCCATATTAGCCATTCTGTAAACAAGCTTATCCATTAAGCCTGCACCCTCAGAAGTTTCGACCCAATGACCATACATTGCCCATTGATCGTCAGTTTTTGTTTTTTCTATAAACCTAGTCTTCATAGTGGAAATATCACCACTCCAATAGGAGTTAAGTCTAGATTTAAATAGTTGAAAAGATTCTGGAATAGTTTCACGCATAGCGTTTAAACTCGCTAATCCAGCTCTCATGGTTATAACGTCACCTTTTAAAAGACCACCAAGTGCCATAGACATAGGACGTGCAAAGGTTGCAGTGGATGTACCCATGATTGCTCGCATTGATGTTTTAGGTCCAGACAAAACACTATGAGTAAAGACAGAACCTAACTCCTTAATAAGAGCACCAGTTTGTTTCTTTCCTCCTTTCCATTCACCACCTTTAAGTTTGTACTTCATAAAAGCATCAAAATCATCTAAGGTATGAACTCCTTTTGCCATAGAAATTCCTTCAAATATTGTTTTAAATAAATCATCTCCACCTTCTTCAGGAGCTATTTTCATAGCTAATCTGAAAGCATCAATACTCTGTTGTACGTTTTGATCTATTACTTCATCAATTTGATCTCTAGTAGCACGGTCTCCAAGCTCTCTAAATTGTTGTGATAGTTCAGCTTTTTGAATAGCTCTCATTCTTAAACCAGCTATAAGTTTTTCAACTAATTGCTGTGCTGGTCCATCTACACTTCTAAGGTCATATATATCTTGTAACTCTCTACCTGTAATACCAAGGTCTCTTATCTCTTTCATAAGAGTTCCGTTAATAGTATCTATAATAGGAGCCATTTCTCCGGCTACAAATTCATAGTTTTGACTACCTGTACGTTGAATTTTTTCTTGATTAACACGTGCCCAAAATTCGTCAGGAGTAAATTCAGAAGTATTTCTGCCGTCATAAATTTCTTTAGCTAATTTAGAAACTTTGGCATAATAAACTTCTTTTGGTATTCCTTGTCTTGCAGCAGTTTCATCAAGTCCTTTTAAATAACCTTCACTAACTCCTCTTTGCAAAACTTCTTTAACAACTTTTCTAGCTTCTCCAGAACTTGCTGCTATCCTATCTACTTCTACATTAGAAAGAACAGAACCAGCAGAACCATCTTCAGCACCCCATTTAGTTTCAATATCATCTAAAGCTTTAGTAGCAGATTCTAATGATTCAAGAGAAGTTGGATTACCTTGATGTTGCTGTTTAATTTTATTATTTTTGTAAGCTCCAAATCCGGGCAGTTCTAATTGTTTCTGTGCTTTTTCAGCTACCTGATCTCTAACACTTTCAGCTCTAAGATCAGTCATTTGTTTTAAATCAACTACTTCTTCTTTTCCTTTAGTGTTTCTTACAATAGCTTTACCTGAACCTTTTATACCAGATCCTACTATATGAATTAAGTTGTCAAATACAACTCCTAACGCCATACCTTCTACAACATTTTTCAATGTTTTCATAGCAGGGTGGTCATGTTCTTGTGTAGCTAATGGAGTATCTAACCATCCCCATCTTTGCTTTAACATTCCTGTTACGTTATCTTCTTGGGATGTTTTAGAAACAAGGTCAAACTTCGCACCAACTGCCGCACCTTTTAATAAGTTACGACCAGTAAGTTGTTTTGTATTTCCAAGAATTTTAAATTTAGGAGTTACTTTTAATTTATGTGCAGCTATCCTTGCTTTTCTTGCTAATTTTAAAGCCTTAGGTGCATTCTTACCTACTGTTAAACCGGCTCCTACTGCCTTAGCTCCTTTAGCTGTAGATGCTAATTTTGCAATACTTCCAAGTTTTCCAGCTCCCGGGATAGGAACTGCAAGAGTGGTACCAACATGAGTAACACCTCTTACTAATCCTCCCCACCAAGTTTTTGTTTCTAGAGGATTTTCATCATCTACAAACCAGTCATCCCACTCAGCTTTATAACCACCTTCTTTATTTTCTCTATCCATCTCTCCAGTAAAGTAATCAATAATTCTTTCTGGAAGAGTGATTAAAGAAGAAGCGGTATCTTGTACACCAGCAACTACTCCAACACCAGTATCTTTAACGTAATCACCAAGATTAGCTTTCCTGTTTTTCTCTTGATCTACTAATAGTTGTTGTTGTGCTTGTTGGTTTTGTAGTTGTTGTTGTTCTAAATTTTGACTGTATTGTTGTTGCACTTCTTGTGCTTTTTGTTGGGCTTCTGCCGCAGCATTTATCTCTTCTTCAGAGTAGCCCCCATCTGTAATTTCGATCTCTAATGATTGATCTTCGTCCATTGTTACCTCGGTAAAATAAGTGTCCTAACTCAGACACCACCGCAGTTAAATGTCGTCGTTTGTCACACTTGGGTTATTAAATAGTGAATTGTCTTTGTTGATTTCTTCCCCATCTTGCTCAAGCATCATTACACCCTGAATAACAGAAAATGTATTTGGATTCTTAAATATAAGTTGAAGTATATCTTTGTCTTCAGTCATCTCTTCCGCTAGGGCTGACTCATCGTAAGGCTCTTGAGTAATCAAAGCTGCTTGTGCCATTCCGAACTTATCAGGAGGTATCCCGAGTCCTCTGGCAACTTTTACATAATATTCAGGCATGGTTTTGACTGACCTATTAGGGTCTTTTGCCCAAGCTAATAACTCATCATCAGCTTCTTTTCCTGCCATGGACATTCTGTTAGTTTTCCATTGATTATTCTTTCCTTGCTGTATGCCTACGGAAATATCTTCGACAAATTTTTTCTCTGTACTTGTAACTGTATAATCTGCTGTCTGTCCTTCTGCAACTAAATCTGGATTAGCGAGAAAAGTTTCCATCGCTGCCATACCTTGTTTGTGGGCTATGCCTTCATCTTTAGTTGCTGCATAAGCTATCTTGTAAGCGTCATTATATGTTGCTTCAACATTTGCTCTTAAGTTTAAAAATTCAGGTGATTTAATATCAGCCGTTCCATAATTACTTTCTAATGCTCTTTGTGTGTAACCATCAAAATAAGCTGAATTAGATTTGTAAGCTGTTGTTCCCGGAACTAAATGAGATTGTTCAGAAACAAGGTCTCCTTTAAATTGATCGAATACCTCATTACTTACGTTTCTTAATTGTTCAGGATAAAGAACACCACCTTGTGCTCGTTTTATATCTTTTAATTCAGGTATCACTTCATCGTCAGGTCTATATCCTTTTAAAACATTTTTAATGTTAGCTGGAATATTACCTTCATATTTCTCATCAAATGCTTCTGTAAGAGTTGCTGCCTGTTCTTTACTTATAGGACCCATCTCTTTTAATAATTGAGTATCCGCAGTAGAGTTTGCAGTCAACTGTAATTTTTTTGCTTCTTCCCATTTAATTGAAGCACGAGCTAATTTACCTTCAATAAGAGTTAATCCGCTTGACTCGCCAATTCTAAAGTTTCCTTTTTTTCCACTACCTAAATGTCTAACTGTAGCTATAGCTTTTGAATATGGTATTTGACCAGTTTCAACTTGAGTAATTAAATCCATACCAAATTGAGTATTAGCTTCCAACATGGTTGAATTTTTATTTTTAGCCAGATACATCGTTGTGTAGTCTTGATAAAATTGAAACCCTTCTTCTGGACTTGCCCCAACCTTTGAGGTCATATCTATTAATGACTGATTATGGTCTATGGTTTTTCTTGCGTTAGCTCTATCTGTTGCCGCTTGTCTTCTTAGCTGTTGATTGTATTCAAGAACATGTGGTCTAACTTGTTCAGCAATTAAGGCTTCATTTTCAATACCATCTAATTGATAAGCAAATTGAAACTGTATCTTGTCATTTAAAGCTGCTGTTTCTGAAGCATTAGGTTGGTAATCTGAAGGTACTTGTGGAAACTTTACTGTTCTAGTTGTACCGTCTGCATCAGTAACTTCTATAGAAACTGTTTTTTTAGCATTCTCTACAAATGAACCATAGTTTGTACCTATCTTCCTTGCATATTCTTCTTGTACAGCGTACTTTTCCCATTTAGATAAATCTCTAAATTCTTCAGCACTTATTAGATCTCCTTGTTGTTCAATTTTAGAAGCTGTTTTATGTATTCCAATACTCTCATCAAAAAGATCTCTTTTCTCACCACTGAAGTGTGCTTGTAAATTATCACCAACACCATAAAGTAGTACTCTATGTTTTAATTCTGCTTTTCTATCTTTCCTAAATTCATCTTGTTTGGCTTTTAATATGTCGCCAACTTTACTAGAAAGTTGACTTAAGCCTTTCCAATTTTTTTCTACATTTCTTATTCTATCTTCTGCATTCTGTTCGAGTGCTCGTAGATATTTTTCTTCGTCTTGTTGTACTTGTCTGTCTAGACGTTCTTGTTCAGGAATAACGTCTACTATTTCTTGGGGTGTGAAATCTCCTGAATCGACCTCGTATCTTGGAATAATACTCATTTAGCCTCCACTATTACTACTTTGTGCTCCTTCTATTCCTGCTCCTAGTGCTTGACCCATACCAATCATTAATGTTAAACCTACGTTCTGCATAACTGGTTTTGGAGGAGCCATATCTGCTATTGGTTGTAAAGCTACCTTACCGAAGGATCTATTTATAGTGCCTTTAAGACGTCTATTTACATCCTCCATATTTTGTTGCCCTTCGTAATAAGAAGTTGTTAAACCTCTTGTACGCATAGCTTGTTTTATACCTATGTTTGAGGCATTTTGTATTAACGCTCTAGCTATACTCTTACCACGTACACCTCTTTCGGCAGCTTTGGCTTCAATCTCACCTTCTCTAATAAGATTAGCTTTGAAGTCCTCTTGGTTTTGTAGCATAGCTAGTGCTCTTGCATTATTTAGAGAGTGTTGTGTTCTTGCATAAGCACGTTGAGCTGCAATGTTTGCTGCATCAACTTCTTGTTCAAATTGAACTTTCTTAGATGCGTAAGTGGCTCTTGTTTGCATCCACTTACGTTCTCTCATTTTTAATTTGTGTTCATAAAGTCTGCGTTTCTCTTTGTTCGATTGGGAAGCCGCCATCGCGTTTCCCACCGCTCCGAACGCTGGACCTATTGCTGCTGGACTGCACACGGCAAAATTCTATAAAGGATAAATTGTTTGGTCCGTAGGGAAATCTCCTAAGAAATTTAAAACCTAAAAACCTAAGTAACTTGAGATGGACTTTGTTTCTTTCGTCAACAATATTCCACAGTAACTTTTCTTTTCTTGAGTTCACAAAACGCTTTGCTTCTCTAGCAAAGGTATGTGGGTACTCCAAAATAAATGGAGTACATAACATCCAGATGGCTCCACCTTCGTAGACGCCTGCAATGCCACATATTTCATTATCTGGATTTGTAAAATAAACTGAGTCAGAGTTATGCACTCCAACAACCAGAGAGGTTAAAGGGTCATGTCCATGACCTTCTTTTACTTCCCGATAATCATCAGGTAGTAAATTAGAAGCCACTCGAAGAGCAGCTTCTGTTGTTGCTAGATGAATAAATTTACTCATTTAAAGTAGCTTGTAATTTTTCAATAGTTTCTTGCATCCAAGATTCCCAAGGGTTTCCTAGTGGTAGGTTCATACCCTTGTACATCTTGTTCTTTTTAAGCCATTGAATATATACACGTACTTCTTTTTCATTAAGGGTGATGTTATACACGAGTATAAAAATTGTCGTTATAAGCTCCTTCCCATGTCATATATAAGACGTTTGCTGGAGCTGGGTGTTCTGATTTAATTGTTAAAATTACGTTTGTATTTCTGTCGTAAACAGGGACTGAATATAATTTATTGTCGTTTCTAATTGCTGCTGTGTTAGCTGAATAAGTATTAGCATTAGTTACTTCAAATTCCTGCTCAAAACTATTCCTACCGATTCTATTCAAGATTGTTTTATATAAACCTATAGGACCAAATGCAAGTTTTACTCTATGAATAATTGTATTTGCTCTACTATCTGATCTATATGCTTCTCCTTCTTGTCGTGATACATAGATAGTTGGTAAATCAACTTGCATAGTAAATTGATATCCAATATAAAATGTTTCGTTTCTCCAATCACCATCCAGTTCTAAGTTAGAACCATTAACAGTTATTGGTTCATATCTACCTAAGTTGGTACCTGTACCTTCATCATAAGCAACTAATTGATTAGAACTTTCTAAACCAACTGGCTTAGCAAATGTTGATTTTTTAGTTGTAGCGTTATAAGTAACTGTTGGAGCTGTTGGATTAGAACCAACTATATTAATTGGAATCTCCATTAAATGATCTAGATGAACTCTGTTCCCTGATATCAAAGCAGTATTAGCATCCATCTTTATTGCATACTTTAATAACTGACGTTTGTTATTGTTTTCGACAACTACAAATAAGTTATCGTCTTGCATACAGTGATATTTAATATTTCCTGTTACATTCCATTTAAACCATGAAGCTAATTTTCTCTCTCTAATATTGTCAAAATATCTATAACCATACATGGTTGTAGTATCTTCTGAGCTAAAGAAAATAACTGAGTTTTCTCTAGAGTTAGATATTAACTGTAAATCTTTTTCAAATAACTTTGAAACAACTGCACTTTGTTCAATAATTTCAGGTTCACCTTCTCTTTGTAATGATGCCATTTCAAAGAATCTTGAAAATTTACCAGCGTTATCTAAGAACCCGATAGTAGTGCCAAGAGAGATAGGGTTTGTAGCAGAATTAAAGTTGTAAGTAGAAAGAGCATTTATTTTAGCGGTGGTAGGGCTGAATATATCACTATCAGTAGTCAGCATGAATTGCTGATTTGAAGAGAATAGAACTAAACCTGTGTTTGTTTGGATGCCATCATGTAAAACTGCTGGGTATCCTGAACTAGCTGAGATATCAATAGGGTCACTAGCTATAAACTGAATAGCTGATTTATTCCAGAAATTGGTAAAGTCTCCGGGACGAGACATAACTATATTTTCATCAGAAAGCATGCAAAATCTGTTTCTAAAGAACAGCATTTTACTAATATGTTTTCCTACAAAAGATGGTTCAGGGTTAGTTACATCATCACCTACTAGAGCATCATCCCATTGAGGTGCAGAAAATCCTTCTCCAACTGTACAAGCATCTCCTGTATGAGCACCTTCATTAGCAGCAGATTCGTAAGTAAAGGTATTGGCATCTACTAATGTTATTTCAAATTGTCCATTTGTTAAATTAGAACTTTCAACATTAACCAGTTGTTCGTCAATAAAACCATGATTTGTTCTAGTAATCGTAACTGTATTGTTTGCAGTTGTTGATGTAAAAGTAGCTGCATTTTGTGTAGATGATATTCCGTAAGTTGCACCATCTAATTCAGTAAGTCTGAAATTACCATCAGGTGTTCTAATCAGAACCACTGGCATTGTAGATCTTTTAAATCTTATTTTTCTACCCGGCTGGGCACATTCTTCCCATGAACCTTGTCCATCCATATATGTGCCATCAGCTCTTTTCTTACCAAAAAACTTTACAAAATGATTGTCTTCATCAGCCTGACTGTTGACTACTTCAACAACCATTCCATGTACACATTGAGTTGGTAAATCACCTACATCATTTACTTTTCCAGAAACAACATTAAGGAGTTCACCCACAGGTGTAGACGCATTAAAATTATCTCCAGTTCTTTTTATATGTAATCCAGTACCCACGATTGTTACATCACTGGCACTAAAATTACCAGTATTTAATATTTCTGTTCTTATATCACCAAGGATACTGTCACCAGTAATAGTAGTTTGTGTATCAAATGGTGTTGGTGAAGGTCTAGCTAAAA
>VTLG01008572.1_pt1 | contig 10673 bp, 7 predicted proteins | sample 4694571 | NCBI WGS metagenome assembly VTLG01 (sample SAMN12604809, study PRJNA352737) | marine metagenome | biome: ENVO:00000447; feature: ENVO:00000209|ENVO:00000569|ENVO:01000036; material: ENVO:00002151; isolation source: viral sequences binned using virsorter ... | reverse complement strand
GAGGAGGGATGACAATATACCTCCCTCTTTTCTTGGGTACTGATAGAACAACAAGTGGACATACTCTCAACCAATGGCAAAGTTGGAGCGGCTCAAATCGAACACCAGATCAAACAACGACTTGGTACACAACAAATGATGCAACTTGGCATATGACAGGCATTCAGTTAGAAGTTGGCTCAGTAGCCACACCGTTTGAGCACCGTAGTTATGGTGATGAATTACTTAGGTGTCAGAGATATTATTGGAGAAAAATAGGTACTCAATGGGCACATGCTGGCTTCGGACTAATGGCTAGCACAACACAAGTAAGAGCATTCGTTCAGTTTCCCGTAACTATGCGAGCAGCACCTACTCTATCTGGAAGTGGTATGTATGTAGATTCAGAAACAACGGGTACTTTTGATATAACAGCTTTCACTAGTACTTATCTATATAATTCTGGAGGACAAGCCCGTATGACTACTGATACTGCGAGTTTTGGAGCTGGAACAGCTGTTAATATAGGACTTGAAAGTACAACAGCTTATTTTGCAGGAGATGCGGAGTTTTAAATTATGATTATAAATATACACAAGTGGAGTTTTAGTAACTAATGGCTAATTTAAAGGTCGGTATTGGTCTTACATTTGATGGTGGTACGGGTAACGTTGCTGCTCAAGGTATAACAACAGCATTAGGTTCTGGTAATATTGGTATTAATACAACTAATATTAATGCTCCTTCTATTACTGGTGCTGCACAATCATTTTATGGACTGTATATTAACGATGGATTTATAGGATTTAATTCCACTATGGATAGAACTGGTGGTTATTATATTGCTACTCATGTTAATGGACTTAATGCTGGTCCTGTGACTTTAGGGTCTACGATGACTCTTGATGGTAGTTGGACAATCGTTTAGGAGGTAATTATGGCACAATTAACCGTTAATGGCGGTATAACTGCTACTGGAGCATTAGATGTTACTGGAAATAGCACTCTTAGGGCAGATGTTTTCGCAAATTCTGATTATGGATCAGCAACTCAGATTTATGGTGTAAGAGCATGGTTGAATTACGATCATGGTGATGATACTATTATGGGTAGTAGAGGTGTTACATCAGTCAGTGATACTGCAACTGGTAGATTTACAGTGAATTGGTCATTTACTTGGCCTAATGATGACTATACCTTATTAGTAACTTCTGGTGGAGCAGGTGGTGCTTCAGGAGATGATAGTTGTGGATCAATAGGTGCTGCTACTAATGGTACTACTAGTGTTGCTACTAGATGGAAAAGTTTTACTGATGGTAGTAGTATTGATTCTGATAATGCTAATGTAATGGCAGTAGGATAGGAGGTTTTATTAACAATGTCTACTAGAATTATTTGGGAAAATCCAGATGGAACTACAAGTGTTTTGCAGCCTGTTCTTACTTGTATAAATCCTGCTACTGGTAAAAATTTTACTATTGAAGAAATTGCAGCAAAGGATGTTCCTGCAGGTATAACAACATATTCGATTGTAGATAATTCTGTTCTTCCTTCTGATCGTAATTTTAGAAATGCATGGAAAGCAACTGGACTTGGTAATACAACTGCTACTGTTGGTGAGGATATTACTGCTGCAAGAGAAGTACATAAAACAAATATACGTAATGCAAGAACACCAAAACTTGCTGCACTTGATGTTGAATTTCAACAAGCACAAGAGACAAGTGCTGGTATAACCACAATTGTTGCGAAAAAACAGGCATTGAGAGATGCACCTGCTGCTTCTGGAATTGCTACTGCTGCCAATACAACTGAATTGAAAGCACAGTGGGATACCTCTATCTTAGGTGATAGTCCTTACTCATAAATAACAGTACTGGAAAAGAATTATGAAACATGACGTAGTAACAGCATTGCATTCATTAACACCAGGAGCAGAGTGGTCTCTTGTTGGTGATGTATACTCTGGTCTTACTTGGTTGGATAGTAGTCAAACTAAACCAACTGAAACAGCAGTTAATGATAAGGTTACTGCTCTTAATGCTGCTGAACCTGTGAGATTATTAAGAATTGAAAGAGATAGGAGATTATCACTTTGTGATTGGAGAGCATCTTCTGATTTAACTCTTTCTACTGATTGGAGAACTTATCGTCAAGCACTTCGTGATTTACCTGCAAGTGCAACACCAAAGTTAGATTCTAACTATGAATTGGATTTAACTTCTGTAACTTGGCCCACTGAACCTTCATAACTATGGCATCCGAATTAAGAGTAGATAGAATAATTCCAACCACTGGTATTCCTACTGGTGGTGGGGGTGGTATAATACAAATTGTTAATCATGAAAGTACTTCTACGCAGACCGTTACTGCAACTAGTGCTACTGATATTACTGCTATGACTACAACTATTACTAGGAAAAATGCAGATAGTAAGATATTAGTGTACCATTCTGCAAGTATAAATTTTTATTGTGGTAGTGGTGGAAATTCAGGTGCTGGATATGTCTATATTTTACGTGATGGTACTACAATTGATTATGGAGAAAATTATGTTAAAATAGGAGATACTACTAATAACTATATTAATAATTTTAATTTAGTGTGTAGTACTTTAATATTAGATGATCCTCCTGCAAGTACTTCTGCCATAACCTATAAAATTCAAGGTAATACTGCTAGTGGTGGTGAATCTAGAAGTATGAGATATAATAGTATTATGGGAAGTGCTAGAATTGCTAAACTTATACTAATGGAGGTATCAGCATAATGACATTAAAAACAGACAAAATATTTCCAAGAAACGGACAGGTATCTGGTGCTCAAGGTGGTATTATTCAAGTAGTATCATCTACTAAGAGTGATCAAGAGACCAATAGTACAGCTGCTGCTACTTGGTGGAAGACAGGTGCAACTTGTGCCATTACTCCTCAATCTGCAAGTAATAAAATTCTTATCTTTGGGCATGTCTCTGGTGGTGTTACTGGTCCTCAATATAATATTGGAGTTGGAATATACAGGACTAATACTTTAATTGGTCTTGGAGATGCTGCTAGTAATAGAGCACGACATCATACTACAATGGAGCACAATACTCATAATGACGCTATGGTTTCATGTTCTTTCAACTACTTAGATTCTCCTGCCACTACAAGTGCTACTACTTATGCCGTAGGTTTGTGGAACCCTTCAAGTATTACTAGAGTCATTTATTTAAATAGTAGTGTAACCGATACAGATAGTGCATATTATCCAAGAGGAACAACAACTATTACTTTAATGGAGATTAGTGGGTAAACTTCTCCTTTCTGGATTTGATAAATAATCCATAACGGATACATATAGCTTCGGAACAATAACATGGGTTTATCCAGACTAGAGAATTTTCTTAAAAACGCACGAGGTAATATCCTGTATGTGAGTCCTAATGACTTGGACTCTACAGATAGTATCGAAAATAAAGGAAATTCATTAACCCGTCCCTTTAAGACAATCCAAAGAGCTCTTATTGAGGCATCAAGATTTTCATATCAGCGTGGTTTGAATAATGACCGTTTTGGTCAAACCACAATTTTGCTGTTTCCAGGAGATCATGTCATTGATAATAGACCTGGTTGGATTCCTTCTGGTTCTGGTAGTTTTACTCGTAGAGATGGTACAACATCATCAGATTTTAGTGCTTGGGATTTAACAACAGTATTTGACCTAACGAACGCAAATAATGCCTTATATAAGCTTAATAGTGTCCATGGTGGTGTAATTGTTCCTCGTGGTACTTCTATTGTAGGTTATGATTTAAGAAAGACAAAGATAAGACCTAAGTATGTTCCGTCTCCAACAAATGATGATATTGAGACAGGTGCAATATTCCGTGTAACTGGTGAATGCTATTTCTGGCAATTCTCTATATTTGATGCAGATCCAAATGGTACTGCATATATTGATTATACTGCTAATACTTTTGTTCCTAACTTCTCTCACCATAAACTAACTGCATTTGAGTATGCTGATGGTGTTAATAATGTTGTTATTAAGGATTCATTCCAGACTCTAGGTACAACCCGTACTGACCTTCAAATGTATTATGAGAAGGTTGGTCTTGTATATGGTACTGCTAGTGGTCGTGCAGTTGAACCAGACTATCCATCTTCTGCTATAGACATCGAACCAAAAGTTGATGAATATAGAATTGTTGGTTCTACTGGTGCATCTGTTGGTATTTCAAGTATTAAGGCAGGTAATGGTACAATAAGTAGTGATACTATTACTGTAACCACATCAGAAGCAGTTGCTGGTCTTGACGTAGATACACCATTTGTACTTGATGGAGTTACTGCGACTGGATATGATGGTAAGTATGTTGTTAGTGAAAAAGTAAGTAGCACACAATTTAAATATCAAGTTCAGAATGCTCCTGTTGATCCACTTCCATCTGTTACTGGTTCAACCGTTCAACTTAACTCTGATACAGTTACATCATCTTCACCTTATATCTTTAACTGTTCTGTAAGGTCAGTTTATGGTATTAATGGTCTTCATGCTGATGGTGCTAAGGCAACTGGATTTAAGTCAATGGTTGCTGCCCAGTTTACTGGTATTGGTCTACAGAAAGATGATAATGCGTTTTTAAAATATAATACAACTACTGGTGTCTATGATGATGCTACGGTTCCTGGAAATGAAAATTTAAGTACTGATTCTCAAGCAATATTTAAACCTTCATATTCTAACCAGCATATTAGGTGTTCAAATGATGCAGTTCTACAGATTGTTTCTGTGTTCTGTATTGGATATGCTCGCCACTTCTATGCAGAGACTGGTGGTGATATGTCAATCACCAACTCTAACTCAAACTTTGGTGCAAAATCACTGGTTGCAAGAGGATATAAGCAAAATGCATTCTCCCAAGACGATTTAGGATACGTCAGTCATATAATTCCTCCAAAAGAGATTCCAGTTACTGAAACTGCAATTGAATTTAATGCTGTTGATATTGATAAGACAGTAGGTATTGCTTCTACAGCACATCTATACCTTTATAATCAGAAGAACTTAGATGCTCCACCTGAAAACGTATTAGACGGATATAGAGTTGGTGCAAGAGAACAAGATACATTGAAAGTTCTAGTTCCTAATGCTGCTGGAACTGCAACAGAGTATAGTTCTCGTATTGTAATGCCTGGTTCCCAATCAAGTAGGGAAAAATTATTTACGGTCAATCGAAGTTCTGCTGGTATTAATAGTATCACAGAAGTTACTAATATTATTACATTAACAGCAGCACATACTCTTGATGATGCTGAATCTGTTCGTGTTATTAGTGATAATGGACGATTACCTGATGGATTGAAGGCTAATACTGTCTATTATGCAATTACCGATCAGAATGCTAGTGCTGGTATCACAACAAATGTAGATATTAAACTTGCAAAGACTGAAACTGATGCAAAGAACGCAAATGCACTTTCTATCAACAACCTTGGTGGAACTTTAACAGTTGTAAGTAGAGTATCTGACAAGAACTCTGGTGATATTGGACACCCAGTTCAGTGGGATTCTTCTGAATCTCAGTGGTATATTAAGGTATCTACTGCTTCTACCGATAATGATATCTTTAATACTGTTTGTGTAGGACTTGGAACTACATCTTTGGGTGATTCTACTCCAAGAACATATATTAAGAGAAAGACAGATAATAGAAATGCTGATGATACAACATATCGTTTAAGGTATGTTATTCCTTCAAGTAGTGGTGGATCAGTTGGAAGACCACCTACTGATGGTTATATTGTTCAGGAATCTAACACTGGTATTGGTGGAACTGATGTAGAAATCCAGACTTACTTCGGTTCTGGTTCACTTTCTAATGAAAATCAGCAAAGGAACTTTAGGTTTATTGCTGAAAGTCGTTGGGCATCTAATGTAGCACATATTCTTACAGAACTTCCACACAACTTGTCTGTAGGTTCTCAAGTAGAATTAGTTAACATTAAATCTGATGTTAATACTGTAGGTGCTGCTAACTCTGGATTTAACGGAACATTCCCTGTAACTGGTATTACAAGTGCAAGAGAATTTACTGTTGGTATTGCTACTGATGCTGGTAACTTTACAAGTGATACTTTAGCAAGAAATACATCACTTCCATACTTTAAGAGAAAGAGATATGGAACAACATATGTTATTCAGGGTACAGAAGAGACACAAAAGTATATTCAAGGAAAACAGGATGGTGTTTACTATCTAACAGTATTAAACTCATCTAATAATCCTGCAGTAGATCCATTCACTGATGATAACTTCTCTCAACCAGTTAAGCATCTATATCCACAAACTGATAGAGATAATCCTGTTTCTGACCCAGATGGAACACTTTGCTATGCACTATCAGAAGTTGTTGGTGAAGTTATTGTAGATGATGTTAGAAAGAGTGTTACTAAAGAAACAATTGATAAGTTTATTAAGGATATTGATGTTGGTATTGGTTTAACTGATATTGTAACTTCAACTGCTGGAACATTCCATAGATTTAATACTAATATTGACCACGGATTAAACCGTATTACTGCTGTAAGTATTGCAAGTAGTGGTACTGGATATGGTACAAATGTTGATGCAGATTACTATAACGCAAAATTAGTTAGTATTGGTTCATCTACAACAGGTATTAATGCTACGGCAAAAGTCACTGTTGATGCTACTGGTGGTATTACTGCTGTTAAGATAATGGATGGTGGTAGTGCCTATGGTATAGGTAATACTATGAATGTTGTTGGTATTGCTACTACTGGAATTCATGCTTCTGCTGTTGTTGAAGTAACTGGAGTATATGATAATGTTGGAGATGTTGTCAGAATTACTGGTGTTACATCTGATAGTTATAAACCATATAATAATGTTTATAGAATTAGTGAAGTCCATGTTGGGGGTGGTAAGAGTTTCACTGCTATTAGTGATACTGCGGTCACTGGTGTTGTTAATACTGGTATAGGATCGGTACAATTAGATAATGCGTCTGCATATCTAACTGGTGAATCAATTAAGATTAATAATATTTCATATAACCCTACCAGTGGACTTGCAACAGTTACATCAGTTGATGCTCATGGACTAAAAGCAAATGCAAAAGTCAGAATACATGCTGGTATTGCAACATTAACAACCTTTGATGGGGATTTTGTTGTTAATCAGAATGTAGACCTTAATAACTTTATCGTTAAGATAGGTGTTGATGCAGGAACTGAACCAGTTGCTGCTGGTGCTTCAATGTTCGTTCTTCGTGGAGGTGTAACATCTAATGATGGTATCCCAACTATAGAGAATGAGAGTTTGAATGGTAGAATGGTTCCAACTTATGCTGGAATTACAACTACATTATCAGTTGCTGTTGCTGATGCTATTACAACAGAAATTAGATTAACTGGTATTGGAACTCTTGGTGTAGAGATGGGTGACTATCTCTCCGTTGATGATGAGATTGTTAGAGTTAAGACAACTCCTGCTAACCCTGCTGCAAACCCACTATATGTTTTCCGTGCTGTACTTGGTACAAGAGCAACATCACACCTTACTGGGTCTGTAGTTCGTCGAGTCACTCCATTACCAATTGAATTAAGACGACATTCACTTAACAGAGCATCTGGACATACATGGGAGTATGTTGGATACGGGCCTGGTAACTATTCAACTGGATTACCAGATAAGCAGAACCGTGACGTAACGGATGTTGAAGAGACATTAGCACAGACCACAAGAATGGAAGGTGGTGCTAACTACTTCACTGGAATGAATGATAAAGGTATTTCATTCTCAGGTAATAAGAAATTAAGTACTGTTAGTGGTACAGAAGAGGTATTTAATACTCCAATTAGAAGTATTACTGGTGAGGATATCTCAGAACAGAGTTCAATTAATATAACCAAAGCAACAGAAGCAACCTTTACGAAGTCAATTCGTGTTGATGGTGGTGCTGAAGGTAAGTCAATTTCTGAATTTACTGGTCCAGTTGTCTTTAGTAATAAGATAACATCATCTTCATCCAGAGGATTTGAGGCAACTCATTTATTCCTTCAAGGAGATTCAACAGTTTCTAGAAAATTAACTGTTGGAATTGCAACTCCTGTTATTGCAGGTTCTCCTGGTGATATTACTTTCTATGAGACACCTTCACAGGGTGAAAATGCTGGATGGGTTTACACTGCAAATAAAGATTGGAAGAGATTTGGTAATGTAAGTTTAGAGAAAGAGCAAAATGTTTATGTCTTTGATAAGGCAGGAATTGCTATAGGTGCTGCAAGTTCAACATCTGATATTGGTAAATCAACCCTTATTGTAGGTGCAGGTGCATCTTGTTTTGCTTCTTCAAACTTTGGTGTTGGTATTGGTACTACAAACAGTGGTGATGATCAAACATTTAAACTTCATGTTATAGGTAATACTCAACAATTGGGTGATGTTAATATTACTGGTATTTGTACTGCTCAATACTTCTATGGAGATGGTAACAACCTTACTAACTTAGATGCAGCAGCAACTGGTTGGTCTGGTGTTAAAGACCCAACAGGTGTTGGTCAAACTGGTATATTTGCAGCAGCATCTGGTAAGGTTAACGAAGCACGAGTAGGTATTGGTACTTCGGTTCCTCAATATAACCTTCATTTAGGTTCTCCTGGAACTGGTAGAACTGACCTTTATGTTCGCAATAGTTCTATCTTTAAAGGAACTATAATTGCTGATGGTGGTGTAAATGTTACTGGTGGAGGTTTAACGGCAACGACTTATAGACTTGAAAGTGATAGTAGTACAATTACATGTGGTGTTACTACTTGTAAGAATACTCTTGTCGTTGGTACAAATGCTACTAAATTTACAGTTACTGGTAATCAGTGTGGTATAGGAACTGCAAGTCCAAGAGCAAAACTTGATGTAGATGGTGCAATTAAGATCAAGACATCTTCAGAGAACGTTCATCCACTTAGCATATCTGCTGGAAACTGTGATGTTGACCTTTCTAAAGGACAATCATTTACTCTGACTGTTACATCTGCAGTAAGTCAGTTTACTCTTCTTAATGCTCCAGATGATGCAACACAATTTACGATTAAGATAGAACAGAATACTACTGGTTATTCTGTTGATATAGATGACTTTAGAAATGCTAGTGGTAATACAATTAATGTCTATTGGCCTGGTGGTGGAGTTATACCTGTTGTAACTTCTGATGCAAGTAAGATAGACATCTATTCATTTAAGACTTTTGATAGTGGTGCTAGTCTGTATGGTATAGTTGGTGGTCAGAACTTTGTCGCTTAAGGGAGGTTAGAACATGCCATTCGATGATAGGTCAACCTCATTAGACCTTAACGGCCCTGATATAGAGATTAAAACTGATGCTTATGGGCATGAGGAAGGTAGTACGACTGCAAAGACTACTGTTAATCCTTTTGGAAGTGATGCTGGAAGGACGGGTGGTACTATAGAGATTACTGGTATTGGAACTGCTTCTTGGCCAACAGGATTCAGTACTTATGCTAGTAATACAGGTACTATTGGATATCAGTGGTATGAAATTAATGAAGGTGCATTAGGAATTTCTACAAGATGGGAAGGTCAGACTACCGATACATTAAAATTAAAGTATCTTGAGAATAGTACAGGATATTTGGGTGCAGGACGTAATGATAATTTAAATCAGTATTATGTAAAGACGCATGTTATTCCTTCTGCATATGGAGAGTCTCCTATTACTGCAGGTACTGCACGTTCTACTGGATTTGCACAAAATGTTTCAGTTGAAAGTGGTAGGGTTGCTGTTACAGTACTTCCTGAATTAACTCTTAATACTCAACCAACAAATCAGTCTTCAATTGTTAATAATGTATCAATATTTAATGTAGATGCATCAACAACAGATGAGAGTACTATTAGTTATCAGTGGTATGTTGATGGTAATGAGGTTACTAATGGAGATTTCTTTACTTATAGAACAGCAGCAGTAACTATCGAAAGATATGATAAGAATTCTTCTAATGGTAGATTTAATAGTATTACTATCCCAGATGATGCTACTGATGTAAAAATTAGAGTTGGTGGTGGTGCTGGTGGATACGGTTCAAGTGATAGAAATGGTGGTGGAGGTGCTGCTGGATATGGGCGAATTGGATATTTTACACTTCCTGATGGTGGTAGAACTTTAATTATTAGGGTTGGTACTAGAGGAGAGAATGGAGTCAATGGTGGTGGTAGAGGACAGAATAGTACAGGTTTGGGAAGCGGTGGTGCTGGTGGTACAGGTGGTAATTCTGGAACTGGTGGTGGCGGTTCTGCTAGTGTAGTTGTTTGGGATGAACTCAGTCAAAGTTATATTATTTGCGCTGGTGGTGGCGGAGGAGGCGGAGGCGGCTCCTGGAATGTTGGTGGAAATGCTGGAAGTAATGCAGGAGATTGGGAGTCAGTAGGTAGTGGTTTAGATTTAGGTGCTGGTACTGCATTTAGTGATGGTGGTAATGGTGGAACTAGAGGTGGTTCACAAGGTAATGATGGCGGCGGCGGTGGCGGCGGTGGCGGTGGCTACCGTGGCGGTTCTGGTGGAAGTGCTGGAAGAGATAATCCTCCTCCTCCACCTCCTCCTCCACCCCCACCACCACCTCCATCAGGAGAAGATGGTGACGGAGGTGGTGGCGGTTGCTTCACCG
>VTLG01005591.1_pt1 | contig 10673 bp, 12 predicted proteins | sample 4694571 | NCBI WGS metagenome assembly VTLG01 (sample SAMN12604809, study PRJNA352737) | marine metagenome | biome: ENVO:00000447; feature: ENVO:00000209|ENVO:00000569|ENVO:01000036; material: ENVO:00002151; isolation source: viral sequences binned using virsorter ... | reverse complement strand
CTGGCGGCACAGCCCCTACAGTGGAAGACCTTGGCGGTCCAACACCAGATAACTATAGTCCAACTAACGACTCTGCAAAGTTGAAGCCACCTGGCGGAACTTTAAAGCAAGTTAGAGACGTAGTTAACAAAGGTGCTAAACCAGCTGACCCAATGAAGGGTGTAAAGGAAGAGGAAGAAACCGAAGCACCTGTAATTGAAGAGGAAGAGTCTACTACTAATGAAGTAGTTGCAGAAGAACCTGTAGCAACTGAAGAAGTAGTTTCAGAAGAAGAAGCACCTGTTGCTGAAGCACCTGAATACACAGAGATAAGCATCGATGATGATGTTAAAGCTCTTGTAGAAGGTGAAGAACTTTCTGAAGAGTTTAGAGAAAAGGCAAAGACAATTCTTGAAGCAGCAATCAAAGGTAAGGTTGTTCAAATCAAGGAAGTTCTTGATGCTGAGTACGAAGCAAAACTTCTTGAGGAAGTAACAGAGATCAAATCAGCACTTAATGAGCGTGTTGATTCCTACCTAGAATATGTTGCTGACGAGTGGTTCACTGAGAATCAACTTGCAGTAGAGGCGGGTCTTAAGGAAGAACTTACAGAATCCTTTATGACTGGTCTAAAAGGTCTTTTTGAAGAACATTATGTAACAATCCCTGAAGAAAAATATGATGTACTTGAGAGTATGGTAGAAAAACTAGATGAAATGGAAACAAAACTCAACGAGCAAATTGAGAAGAACGTTTCCCTAAACAGCAGACTCGGTGAGTCAGTTGCTAACGGAATCCTCGAATCAGTTTCTGAAGGTCTTGCTGACACTCAGAAAGAGAAGCTCGCCTCACTTTCCGAAAGTGTAGAGTTTGCAAGTGAAGAATCTTATCGTGAAAAACTGGAGACACTTAAGGAATCTTATTTCCCTACAAAGAGTGCAACTCCTGCTGCTAAATCCGAGAGTCTATCTGAAGGTGTAGATCATGCTGGTGCTGATGTATCAGGATCTATGGCTGGATATCTAAACACTCTACGTGGTTTATCAAAGTAACTGATTTCAAAATTAAAGTAAACCTATTAACTAAAGCAAATGTTCCAATCAGAACAGTTGCAGGAAAAGTGGGCTCCTTTACTTGATTACGAGGGCATGGACCCTATTAAGGATAATCATAGAAAGGCCGTTACCGCAGTCCTGCTAGAAAACCAAGAGAAATTTTTAAGAGAGCAAAGTGCATTTGAAAATGGCACTACAATGCTCACCGAGCAACCAACAAACAATACTGGATCAGTAGCTGGAAAGCCTGGTTTCAGTGGTTCTGCAGAAGCTGCAGGTCCAGTTGCTGGTTTCGACCCAGTTCTAATCTCATTGATTAGACGTGCAATGCCTAACTTGGTCGCTTATGACCTTGCTGGTGTTCAGCCAATGAGTGGTCCTACTGGACTTATCTTCGCAATGAGATCCAGATATAAGAATAATACTGGTGAGGAGACCTTCTACGATGAGGTTAACTCTGCATTCTCTGGACAGAACAACGCACACGACCTAACTTCTGGCTTAACTAACGTTAACGCTGGTATGGGTACAACAGGTCAGACAGGATCTAACCCTGCTGTTCTTAACCCAGTTGGTGCTGCTGGTTCACAAACCCAGTATACAGTTGGACAAGGTATGCGTACAGACCACGCTGAAAAGCTTGGTAACGGTACTGCTAATGAGTTCAACCAGATGGCATTCTCAATCGAGAAAGTCACTGTGACTGCGAAGTCAAGAGCCCTCAAGGCAGAGTACAGTTTAGAACTAGCTCAAGACCTTAAAGCAATTCATGGTCTTAATGCTGAAGCAGAACTTGCTAATATCCTCTCTACTGAAATCCTTGCTGAAATCAACAGAGAAGTTATTAGAACTATCTACAAGACTGCTGAACAAGGTGCTGTTCAAAACGTTGCAACTCCAGGTATCTTTGACCTAGACATCGACTCAAACGGAAGATGGTCAGTTGAGAAATTCAAGGGACTTCTATTCCAGATTGAGCGTGATGCAAACGCAATCGCACAAAGAACTCGTCGTGGAAAGGGTAACATTATCCTTTGTTCTGCTGACGTTGCTTCTGCACTAACAATGGCTGGTGTATTAGATTACACTCCTGCTCTTAATGCTAACCTTAACGTTGATGATACTGGCAACACATTTGCTGGAACATTACAAGGTAAGTATAGAGTATACATCGATCCTTATTCTGCTAACTTGCAGTCTGATAATACTGCAAACGGCAACCAGTACTACGTTGTTGGTTATAAGGGTTCTTCACCTTATGATGCTGGATTATTCTACTGCCCATACGTTCCTCTACAGATGGTTCGTGCAGTTGGAGAGAACACATTCCAGCCTAAGATCGGCTTTAAGACAAGATACGGATTGGTTGCAAACCCATTCGCAGAAGGTCTTACACAAGGTCTTGGAACTCTTAACGTTAATGCTAACCGTTACTACAGACGTGTTGCTGTTAAGAACCTCATGTAAGCGAGACGCTTATATTTCTTCCAAAGGGATGTCGTTTGACATCCCTTTTTTTTGTGTTATTATATTATTATGAACAAAGACATCGAACTTCTAGCAAAGGCATTAGAAGAAGTTATGCCACAGATATGTAAAGAGTGGAATGAAGTTAAAGTTCCACTTTTTGAGGAACTTTATGAGACTCCATTTCGTGAATATTATAAAGATAGACAGACACAAGAAAAAACAAAAAATGTGTCACCAATTTTAGACAAGGTTACTGAAAGATTTCTAAGAAAAAGACTTGATAACTTTTTTGTGACAGAGGGTAAAGGTTTTGATTACACTCTCGACACAACAGAAATTGAGTGGAAGAACAGTTTATCTGATTCTAATTCATGGACAGGTAATGGTTATAAGAAGACCAACTGGCATGTATTATGTAAGTTCATACCTAATGAAGATGGCATTATAGAAAAATACTTTGCTTGTATAGTTCCCTATGATATGGTAGAATCTAATTGGAGTGACACTGGTAACAGTAACTTTAGTTCACTAAAACTATTAAAGTCAGATCTTGATAATATTATTGAAGTATCTGGTAATTTCAAACAATCAGTAAAATACTTACAACCACAATATGTTTCACTTGGGTGATTGCCTAGAAGGAATGAAAAAATTGGATGACAGGTCTATTGATTCTGTCGTCACTTCCCCACCGTACAATCTGAATATTAAATATAGTAAGTATAAAGATAAGAAACCAAGAGAACAGTATCTGAAATGGATAGAAGATATATTTGGCGAGTGTAAACGTATACTTAAGGATGATGGACATCTTTTTGTTAATATGGGTTACTCTAATGTAGACCCTTGGATAGGAATGGAAGTGGGTCTAGCAATTAGAAATAACTGGGAATTACAGAATCATATTAATTGGGTTAAATCCATTTATGTAAATGGCAAGACTAGTGGACATTTTAAACCAATTAAAAGTAAAAGATATTTGTGTCCTACATGGGAGCATCTATTCCACTTTACTAAAGATGGTAATGTAAATGTTGATAGGTTATCTATCGGTGTTCCCTATGAATACTATAAAGAGAATCTTCGTCATAGTAAATCTCTTGATGAAGTTAAACCAAACTTAAGAGATAAGGGTAATTGTTGGTTTATTCCGTATGAGACAAGACAAACTAAATTAGAACGTGGTAAACACCCTGCTACTTTCCCAATTAGATTAGTAGAGGATTGTCTTAAACTGACAGGAACTACAGGAACAGTTCTTGATCCTTTCATGGGAACAGGAACGACAGCAGTAGCAGCAATTAATTTGGGATGGGAGTATATTGGATATGATATTGATGAGGATTATGTTGAGTTTAGTAAAAATCGTATACATGGTAACTTGCAAAAATTTTTATAGTGATATATAATAATGTTGTTGATCGCTGAAAGGCGAAACCCAAGAAGACATTAATGTTTTTCTGAATTCCTTAAGCGAGTTCGTGGTTTCAAAATTTTGGAGGTTTACGCTTTTAATTTCATACCGCACTAGTATGCGGATACCCCAATGGCTTCAAAGACCATACAAGAACTGTTAGACGAGTGTGCAAATAACGGTTATACACCCAAAAAACGCACAACAGGAAAAGGATTTAGACATGTTAAAGCATCCAGAGAAGTAGTTGCTACTAACAAAGTAAGTGAGAAATACCAAAGAACACTATCACCTGCAAAACTAGAGAGTTATACGGAATGCGATTTTGATTTACTCATTCCAGCAATAATTTCAGAAAGACCAGAAGAATTTGAAGAACTTAATAATGAAGATGGAAGATGGGTTATTGATGGACAAAATAAGGAAGTAATATTCCTTGCAGATACGGTTGATCAACCTGATGCATTCATGCACGAGATGGTTATAAAGCATGAATATGATGATTCAATAAGTTTAGATGCTAACTATAAAAAAGTATTAAAATCTGAAGCAAGATTATTTAATCATCTCAATACAATGAGAAAGAAATTAAGTAGGATTGATGAATTGCGTTCAGAAGTTTGTCAAGAGGAGAAGCAAGCATTACAAATAGAAGAGATCATGAAGACTCTTAACTTTGTTGCTGATAGATTCGGTTCTGGAGAAAAAGATGCAACCGAGTTAACCTCATTTGGACAATTCTATTATTGTTTAACTGGTGATCATGAACCTTCTGATCCAAGATCAATTAATGACTTTTTAGCAGGTCAAAGATTATGGAATAAAATCTATGGTTCCAAATCAACTATCAACCCACAAGATAAGGTACATGGAACTGCATTCCGTGCTATATGCTTACTTGATAAGTTTATTAAAACTGCTTTATCAAACGGTAAACAAAAAAACTTTAAAGAGTGGGTAGAAAAAGAACTTGCTAAAAACTATACTCCTATCAAACTTGTGAAAGGGTATGGAACATTTACATCTCCTCGACAAACTTTGCATAGAATAATTGAAAAATATAACGATCATTTAGAAAATACTGGGCAAGCAAATAAAGGAACCACTATTGGACCTGTAACTTTATATCATGCAGCAATGTCTGTAAATAAACAGTTTAAAAATCCTGATGAAGATGCATGGTCAAAAGTTGAGAAGTTTGTAGAAGGAAAATAAACATTAGGGGTCTAACGACCCCTTTTTTTATCTAAATAATTTTTATGCTAAAGACGTTAATACCATCGGATGATTCTTTACTACACAACAAGATAAAAAAGTGTAGTTATAATTTGGATCGATCAAAACTATCCTACACCCTTAATGAGAACATGTTTCATCATAGGGGTGTGGGACTTTCTGCTAATCAAATAGGTATAGAAGAAAGAGTATTTGTGATGATGTATGATATGGACACACAAGAAACTATTACCTGCTTTAATCCACAGATTATAAAAGAATCAAAAGAGATAATAACTATGGAAGAAGGATGTCTTTCTTATCCAGAATTGTTTTTAGAAATACCTAGACCTAGTACAATTGTAGTTAAATATGAAGACGAAGGTAAAAAGATACATAAAGAAAGACTAATTGGATTTATTGCAAGAATCTTCCAACATGAGTATGATCATATGGAAGGAATTGATTTCACACAAAGGTCTATAAATAGTTAAAAGTTATCGAAGAAAAATGCCTTATCACATTAAAAAACCAGGTGTTTTAGTTTCTGGAGATGTATATTGGAAAACTCCAAATACATGGACTCAAACATATGCTGACAGAACTCAACTAACCAACAAAACCAATGCTGACAATATGGTCAAGCAAACAGGTAAAGAAGGTAAGAATGGTGGGTTTATAGGTGCAACAGTAGTTACTGAATAATGTCCACTAGGAAAAGAAAACCACCTGCTGAAAGACCAGGAACTCCTATTGATAATCGAAACTTTCTCTCACCAGTTGGGTTTAAGTTTGGATTGAAGAGAGCTCCTGGTGTTGCGTTCTTTTGTAATCAAGCAAATATACCATCACTAGATTTAGGAATTGCAGTGCAACCAACATATCTTAAGGATATTGATGTGCCTGGTGATAAGATTCAATTTGGAGATCTTAATTTAAGATTTCTTGTTGATGAAGATCTAGTAAATTATATGGAGTTGCAAAATTGGATTAGAGGTCTCGGTTTTCCAGACAGTTTAAAAGAATTTGATGAATTGGAAAAGGAATCAATTCTTGGAATGCAAAAGTTTGGACAAGAAGGAGATAATATCTATTCTGATGGAACACTTCAGATATTAAGTAGTAATCTAGTTCCAAAGTTTCAGGTAGTATTCAATGACATGTTCCCTTATAGTCTTTCAACTGTATCTTTCGATGCAACTGATACAGATATCGAGTACTTTACAGCAGAGGTAAGTTTCAAGTATACTATATACAACCTAACTGATTTAGAAAATAACCTTTTATGAGTGTAACTCTTGATAAACTTCAAGAGATGTGGGAAAAAGATGCAAAGATTGATAGAGATAATCTACATGAAGAATCATTGAACGTCCCCTCTCTACATGCGAAGTATTTTGAATTATATAATACCATCTTCCTATTAAGAAAGAAGGCAGAGCAACAAAGAAAGAACATCCGTCATGAACGGTATGAGTATTTTAGTGGGAAAGCAGACCCACAAGTATACGTAGAGAATCCTTTTGGAAAAAAGATAAGGGATAAAGATACAATGCAAAAATATTTGGATGCAGATGAGAAGTTATCTACTTGCTCATTAAAGATAGATTACTATGATACGATGTTGGTATATTTGGAAAGTATTCTTAAAGTAATACAGAACAGAACGTATCAGATTAAGAATGCAATAGAGTTTATGAGATTCAATTCGGGATTGGGTTGACAAGGGTATCTAAATACTCCTAGACGCATGGACTAGGTGATTGATACATCAGCTAACGTCGTTATATCCAAGTCTAACGAAGTATTTTTAAAAATTGATTCAGAACCTCATATTGAGTATGAGTTAAGAGACCACTTCACCTTTGAGGTTGAAGGGGCAAAATTTATGCCGCAATATCGTAATAGGAATTGGAACGGAGAGATCCACCTATTCGATATGAGAACAAAAAAGATATATGTAGGATTATTAGATAAGATTATTGCGTTCTGCGATAGGCACGATTACACATATAAGTTCGCAGATAATGAATATTATGGTGCTCCCTTTGAAGTGAATGAGGGAATATCATATGCTGGTGTAAAAGATTATATGGGTGCTATTTGCAATCATCAACCCAGGAAGTACCAAATTGAGGGAGTATACGATGCCTTAAGACATAATAGAAAGCTATTGATATCACCCACTGCTTCAGGAAAATCTTTGATGATATATTCTCTTGTAAGATATTACGTTGACAAAGGCCAAAAAATTCTTTTAGTTGTTCCCACGACATCCCTCGTAGAACAGATGTATAAGGACTTCTTAGATTATGGTTGGGATGCTGATTCATACTGTCACCGTATATACGCAGGAAAAGAAAAGACCAATGAATTCCCAGTTACTATAACTACATGGCAATCTGTCTATAAATTAGAGAGATCGTTTTTTGAAGACTATAACGTGGTTATCGGTGATGAAGCTCACTTGTTTAAAAGTAAGTCCCTAGTATCTATAATGACAAAATTACACCATGCCAAGTATAGATTTGGGTTTACTGGAACATTAGATGGCACACAGACTCATAAATGGGTGCTAGAAGGATTGTTTGGACCAGCATACAAGGTGACTAGAACAGATGAATTAATGAAGCAAGGTCATCTTTCGCAGTTAGATATACAATGTCTTGTACTTAAACATTCTCCTCAAAAGTTTGATGTCTATAATGATGAAATAGAATATCTTATACAGCATGAACAAAGAAATAACTTTATTAAAAATCTTGCATTAGATCTAAAGGGAAATACGCTGATTTTGTATAGTAGAGTAGAAGCACATGGTCAGGTCATATACGATTTAATAAATAATAATAAACAATCTAGTCGTAAAGTATTCTTTGTTCATGGTGGAGTAGATGCCAGTGAAAGAGAAATGGTTAGAGAAATTACCGAACAAGAGGAACATGCGATCATCATTGCGAGTTATGGTACTTTTAGTACTGGGATTAACATTAAGCGGTTGCACAACGTCATCTTCGCCAGTCCCTCAAAGTCCAGAGTTAGAAATCTCCAATCCATTGGACGTGTCCTCCGTAAAGGAACTAATAAAGTAAAAGCAATTCTATATGATATTGCTGATGATATTAGTACTAATACAAGAAGAAACTATACATTAAATCATTTTATAGAAAGAATTAAAATCTACAATGAAGAAAATTTTAACTATGAAATAATCACTATACAATTAAAGAAATGATAGAAGACGATTTTTATGCTACCGTAAAACTTAATTCTGGTGAAGAAATTTTCGCCAAAGTCGCTGCGTCTGAAGAAGAAAATAGAACTATGTTGATTCTTCATAGTCCTATTAAAATTTCAGAAATCAGAGGTAAGGTAGGAATCGTTGGATATAAAGTAGAACCTTGGTTAAAGACTACTAAAGAAGATATGTTTATAATGAATCTAGATCATGTAGTGACTTTATCAGAATCATCAGATATGGAAATGATTGCAATGTATCAAAGATATCTTCGGGATGCAGAAAAAGATAATAACAATCAAGCAAAGATGAGTAGAAAGATGGGATATCTAGGTAATATACATGATACTAAACAACTTCTAGAAAAGATATTTAAGAATCCTTCTAATAATAATAGCTAAAGCGTTCCCTTCAACCCTGACAGAGTTAGTCTATATGTGATTTTATAACTTGTCAAGTCGAAAGATAAATGTTATACTATCTACATAGTAGTGACAAAGACCTATGGCAATAATTAGACCTATGGCAAAAAGAAAAAGGTCGGAGCATTATGTAAACAATAAGGAGTTTCTTGCTGCCTTAATAAGGTATCGTGAGGATGTTGAGATTGCACGACTGCAAGATAAAACTAAACCAGTTATACCAAGGTACATTGGAGAGTGTTTCTTAAAGATTGCAAATCATCTATCATTCAAACCAAACTTTGTTAACTATATGTTCAAGGAGGATATGATCTCCGATGGAATTGAAAACTGTGTTCAGTACATACACAACTTTAATCCAGAGAAATCCCAGAATCCTTTTGCCTACTTTACACAGATTATACACTATGCATTTCTCCGTAGGATACAAAGAGAGAAACGCCAATTAGAAATTAAAAATAAGATTCTTGAGAAGTCAGGTTATTCAGAAGTATTTGATGATAACAATAGGATTGACGGAGATAAGTATTCAGACTATAATCAGATCAAAGATGCTGTACATGCCAAGTTACGTAACTGATGAAGATTGCGATCATAACTGACCAGCACTTCGGGGCAAGAAAAAACTCTAAACTTTTTCACGATTATTTCCTGAAGTTTTATAATGATATCTTCTTTCCTACTCTAGAGAGGGAAGGGATAACTACGGTTATTGATATGGGAGATACTTTCGATATCCGTAAGAGTATTGATTTTAGTGCATTGCAGTGGGCAAAGGATAATTATTTTGATAAGTTGGAGAGTATGGGAATTACTCTTCATAGTATTGTAGGTAATCATACAGCATATTATAAGAATACAAATGATGTAAATGCAGTAGATCTTCTATTGAGAGAATATGATAATGTAAAAACCTATTCAGAAGTAAGTTCTATAGAGATAGGTGGATGTAATATTCTTCTTGTGCCTTGGATAAACAAAGAGAATGAAAAAAAGAGTTTTGGATTGATTAATAAGTCACAAGCATCTGTGTGTATGGGACATCTTGAATTGAATGGATTCAGAGCAACACCAGGTCATATGATGGAACATGGAATGGACTGGACTGCATTCAAGAAATTTGAGAAAACATATTCTGGACATTATCATTGCAGATCTAATCAAGAGAATATTTACTATTTGGGAAATCCTTATGAGATGTTCTGGAATGATGTGAATGATGAGAATAGAGGATTTCATATATTTGACACAGAAACGTTAGAGCATACTCCAGTTAATAATCCATATAGACTTCATAAAATAATTTTTTATAATGATCAAGATTATCAGTTGTTTGATGCAAGAGAGTTGGAGAATAAGATTGTAAAGGTTGTGGTTCGTAATAAGTCAGATAGTAAAAAGTTTGAGAAGTTTATTGATAAGTTGTATAGTGCAAATGTTGCTGAACTCAAAGTTGTAGAAAATTTTGGTTTACAAGAAGCAGAAGAGTTTGAAGCATTTGAATCTGAAGATACTCTTTCCATACTCAATCGGTATGTGGAAGAATCTGAAGTTAAACTCGATAAATCAATTATTCAAAAAATGATACATGACGTTTATCGGGAAGCATGTGAGTTAGTTTAATGTTTATTCTAACTATAGAAGGTAAGGAGAGTGAAGGTGCATATTCTGTTATAGATGAAGAGGGTGATCAAGTTCTCTATCTTTTTGAAGAGGAAGATGATGCTATCCGATTTGCTATGATGTTAGAAGAATCTGAACATCCCCCTATACATGTGCTTGAAGTAGAAGATCAGGTTATGTTAAAGACCTGTCAAATGCACAATTATAACTATACAGTTATAACTTCTGCTGATGTTGTAATCCCGCCAGAAACTGGT
>VTLG01005035.1_pt1 | contig 10674 bp, 15 predicted proteins | sample 4694571 | NCBI WGS metagenome assembly VTLG01 (sample SAMN12604809, study PRJNA352737) | marine metagenome | biome: ENVO:00000447; feature: ENVO:00000209|ENVO:00000569|ENVO:01000036; material: ENVO:00002151; isolation source: viral sequences binned using virsorter ... | reverse complement strand
AATTTGAAAAGTGGTGGTAGTGATTTTTTTCCTGGCTCATCATTCTCACTTTTAGTATCAGTTGGTGGTGTTATTCAAGAGGCAGACTCTGCATATCAAATTAATAATAATGAAATAACTTTTGCATCTGCACCAGGTAATTCTGATGATTGTTTTATTATTGTTCTTGGTCTTGCATTAGGTATTGGAGTTCCTGGTGATGGCACAGTCGGACTTCAACATTTACAAGATAGTGCAAAGTTAGGTATAAAAACATCTAATTATAACAATACTTCAACAGTTGATGTTGGCACAGGTGTTACTTCTATAAACTTTGCAGGTCCTGGTGTCACGACTGCTTTTGTTTCCTCTACTGGAATCGCAACTGTCTTCTTCCAAGGTGGAGGAGGTGGAGGTGGTGTTGGTGCTGCTGGTACTTGGGCATCTGATTCAGTCGGTGTTGCAACCAGTAAAGTTGTTGGTGTCGGTACAGCACAAGCAGTCGGTACAGCAAACTCTGAAGGTGCATTACAATCACTTGGTAATATTGCAATTACAGATGGTGCACTTCTCATTGACAATGATATTAGCAGTAGTATAAATGTACCTGCTGGTAAAAATGGATTATTAATCGGTACAGTCAATGTTGCAGTCGGAGCAACAATTGATGTTGCAACAGGTTCAGTTTTAGTGGTGGTGTAATATGGCATATCTAGGTAATCGAAACGCAACAGGAGAGAATAATAGTTTCAAGATTTTAGATGATCTTGCATTTACCACAACCTTTAATGGTTCAAGTGCAGATGTAGTTAATCACACTGCAGATACAATCACACTCAACAATCATAGATTTTTAACAGGTTCAAGAGTTACATATACAAATGGTGGTGGTGGAAATATCACAGGACTAACAAATGGGACTGTATATTTTACAATTAAAGTAGATCATAATACAATAAAATTAGCGGCAAATGCATCAGACGCAAATACAGGAGCTGCAATTAATATTACAGGCACTGGAACAGGAGTATCTCATACACTTAGTGTTGCATTTGATGGAGTCAATACAAAGTTTGTAGCAACATATGATGGTGGTACAAAAGCACAGATGACAAGAGCGGCTCAGTTGTTCTTATCTCATAATGGTGTTATACAAAGACCACATGATTCAACATCACCTGCGAATGGATATGGTATAGATTCAAACGGTTCTGTAATTATATTTGCATCTGCACCAGCTTCTACAGATGTTTTATTTGGTAATCTTGTAGCAAATAATTTCCCAACATTTGATATTTCAGATAATAAAGTAGATACATTCACCGCTGATGGAAGCACAACGACATTTACTTTATCAAGAGCAGTCGTTAATAATGATAATATATTAGTTGCATTAGATGGTGTGATGCAATATCCGTCTGATTCACAAAACACAAGATCATATACAGTATCAGGAACAGGATCTAATTCACTTACATTTGCATCTGCACCTGCACAAGGTACAGTCATTCACGTAAGACATATTGGTTTCGCTGGAGCATCATCAAGTACAGTTACTGGATTTTTAGGTAGACAAGGTAATGTTCAGATACTAGATACTGATCCAATCATTGGTATTCAATCTGCTGGCGCAGGTATCGGAACTGTTCGTATTCTTAACTTTGTTGGTGCTGGTAATACATTTAAGAAAGATGGTAATCGAATTGATATCAGTATCGCAGGTGGTGGTGGAGGTGCTGATTCTATAACTGGTTTTGGAACTGATAACGTAGATGATCCTGACCTACAAGGTATAGGTAATTCTGCAAGAGGAGTTTATATATGTAATGGTATGATATTATATGATAATGCAATCAATGGTAATCATTATATTGGAACTTCAATGAATGGTCTGATGGCAGGTCCTGTTTCAATCAACGGAGTTTTGAGTGTTGATGGTAATTTTGTAGTGGTATAATAAATAAAGTTATGACTGTTATTAGACCAAATAGTATATCAGGAGTTTCAAGTATCACTGGTCAGGGTGGTGATATAACTATTTTTCGTGCTGATGGAACTGCTGCTGATGTAACTGTAAATAATATAACTTCTGGTGTTGTAACTGCAACTAAATTTGTAGGAAGTGGTGCTGATTTAACTGGTATTGATGCGTCTGCTTTAAGTTTTGGTGGTTCTGTAAAGGTACAAGCAACAAATACTGGTGCTAATCTCACTGGTAATTTATCAGTATCTGGCAACTTGGGTGTTGCTGGTGTTTTAACATACGAAGATGTAACAAATGTAGATTCAGTCGGTGTTATAACAGCAAGAGATGGTCTACGTGTAACTGGTATCTCAACCTTTGCTGGTAACTTATTACCATCTGCAAATAATACACATGATCTCGGTGCAACTGGAACACGTTGGGCAAACGCATACGTGAATGATATGCATTTCTCCAATAAAGGTTCATCAAATAGTGTAGATGGAACTTGGGGTGATTGGACATTGCAAGAGGGTGAAAATAAAATCTTTATGATAAATAATCGTACTGGTAAAAAGTATTCTCTTAAAATGGAGGAGGTATAAAATGTCACCAATTTACGTAGGTCCTGCTAACGGTGGTCGAAAAATTTATGGACCTCTATCATCAGCACCTTCTTCAGGTTTAGCAGACGGTGATGAGTATTATAATACTACAGAAAATCAAAAATATGTTTACAATTCAGCACTTAGTTCTTTCGTAAAAATAAGTCATGCTACTGTTGGTATAGATTTTGGAGATGTATTTAATGACAACTCAGCGATTGCAGCATTCCCTCTAGACGGTAATGCTACTAGTTTGTCAGGTACAATTTTCCAAGGCACTTTAAGTGGAAATAATGGTAGTAGCAATTTTTCTAGTAGTGGTGGTAAATATTCTAGTTACTGGATTGGAAGTGGCAGTACGGATTTAATCGGAACTAGTACAGATTTGCGACCTTCTGGAGCACATTCTCTCAGTTTCTGGTATAAATCTAGCACCACAGGTCAGAGTAATAAAAGATTAATGACTGTTAAAGGATCAACTATAGCTAGTGGTTGGAATAACCATGCTAATAGTATAGGATTTTATACAGGCACTGGAAATTCCAGCCTGAGTCCTGTTGGAAGTGTTCAGAGAGTAGCATCAATTCCAGATGCTGCTGTTAATGATAACCAGTGGCATCATTTAGCATATACAATTTCAGCAGCAAATAGTTGGCAAATGTATTTGGACGGTTCTGCATATAATAATCCACATACTGGTGCTACAGAAAGTCGTAGTTTTAACAGTGGTTCTTACTTAGCAGTAACAACATATGATGGTGGTACTGTATATAATTCAACCTGTTCTATAGATCAAATAAGATTATTCAATAGAGTTCTAACCTCATCTGAAATTACAGCTCTCTATAACGAAAGTTAAAAAAATGGGAATACAATTCGACGGAATCAATAACGAAATAAAATCACAAACCAAGATAGATTTTCCTGGTAGTGTTGGTGTCGCTGGCGTACTGACCTATGAAGACGTAACAAATGTAGACTCAATCGGTGTTATTACTGCAAGAGATGGTATAAGATGTACAGGTATTGTCACTGCGACTGCATTTCATGGTGAATTTGTTGGTGATGGTACAAACATAACGGGAGTCAGTGGATTTGCAACTGTGCTTAGTAATACAGCAGGTACACTTGAAAATCTATGTTTTAAAACACCAGAAGCATTTACAATTGGTGCAGGTACATCAGTTAGGATTGAATCAGATAATATGTCAGGTAATACAGCATTCACTAGATTGAGCAAAATTAATGTCTCAACAGGTGCAACGTTCCATGTATCTGCTGGAACTACATTTATAATGAATGTGTTGGGTGTATTCTAACTAAATAAAAAAAAGATCTTTAAAAAAATGTCTGAAATTAGAGTTACAAATATAATAGGAGAAACTGGCACTGATGCTGTAACCTTTTCAAAGGGATTATCAACATCTGGTATAGTCACTGCAACTGGAATGAATGTAGGTGCTGGTATTTCCATACATGATACTGGTATAAAAGCATCAAATTTTTATGGTAGTGGTGCTGCTTTAACTGGCATAAGTGCTGGAATTCTTCAAGTAAAACAAGTGAAGAGGACTGATTATCAAACTTCATCGGGTTCTTGGGCAGATATAACTGGACTATCAATTACGATTACACCCACTGCTGCAACCACGCAAATGATGCTTATACCAAATATTTCTACATATCACGCAAGTGGTAGTACGCAATATACGATTAGAATAGTTAGTTCAAATAGCACGATAGAATATGTAATTGGAGATTTCTGGTCACCAGGTAGTGGTGTTTCTGGTAATATTACTCAATTTTACTTAGATGATCATAATACAACGAATGCAATAACCTACAAAATACAACATAAAGATTACTCAGGAGATGGTGGTATCAACAAAGATTGGTCTGGTAATTTAAATGGTGTTTCTACATTTACAGTTATTGAAATAGACTCATCAATAATATCCTAATGGCATCAGAAATTAGAGTTAATAAAATAACGCACACCACAGGTGTTGGTACATACACACCTAATGCTCATGGTGTTGTCATTGCTGGTATTGTAACTGCAAATAGTTTTAGTGGTAGTTCTGCTAATTTAACAGGTAGCAGAGAGGTGTATGGGTTCACTGGAATTGGAAGTGATTTACAATTAACAACTACTAATGCAGGTGCCGATAATATTACTGGTGCACAGTATGCAGCATTTGAACAAGTTATGTTTGCACCATCGGGCATAAGTTTCAGTATAAATAATGATGGGAATCTAATCGCAACCATTTAATAACATGGCAACAATTGATTTAGGTAAAATAAAATTCGTTTTTCGAGGCACGTACGCAAATGGTACAGCATACGTTCCAGATGATGTTGTCACATTTACGGACGGAAGTGTTACTTCAAGTTATATCTGTACAACAGCAACAACAGGAAATAATCCATCATCTGGTGGGACAGTACATGGTTCTTGGTCATTCTTAGCAAAAGGACAGGCAGTATCTCCAACCACAACACAAGGTGACATCATCGTTAGAGGTGCAAGTGCTGATGGTAGATTAGCAATTGGTGGTGCAGGACAGGCACTCAAAGTTAATTCATCAGCAAATGGACTAGAATATGGAGCTGCAGGTTTATTTGTCAGTTATGCAATTATAGCTGATAGAAAAAGTGCAAATGCTGATGGTGGTTCTATAACGGCTAATACTTGGACAGTAAGAGATTTAAATACAGAAATAGCTGACCCAGATGGTATTGTTTCAATATCAGCTAATCGGTTTACTTTAGGAGCTGGAACATATTTAATTAAATGGAGATGTCCTGGACTTAGGGTTCAAGAATTTAATTCAGCTTTATATAATTATACTGATTCAGCATACACAGCTTTCGGTGAATCTGCTTATTCCTACAATTCTGATGGTGATACAAGTTATGCTGTGGGTATGGCTAGAGTAACTATTGGTGCAAGCAAAGTTTTTGATATCAGAATGATTTGTAATGCAACTGCTAATACAACTGGTATGGGTAGAGGTGCTGATAGTATGAGTAATTTTAACTCTGCTGGTGGTCAAGAAACATTTACAACAGTTGAAATTTATAAAGAACCATAAATTGAAAGTATAATATAATGTCTGACATCCGATTTAACAACTGGAAACATCAATCGGGCACGGGAGGTGTCGTACAGGATGCCGCTGGTAAGGTAGGGATTGGATCTACACAACCTACATCTATGCTTGATGTTGGTGGTGACGTTAAAGTTTCTGGTGTTGTAACTGCTACAAGTTTTGTAGGAAGTGGTACTGCTTTAACTGGTATTGATGCAGCGACACTTAAATTCGGTAATGCAACAAAGGCAGAGGCAAACAATAGTGGTGTTGTAATCACTGGCGTTGCAACTGCGACTAAGTTTGTTGGTGATGGTTCAGGATTAACAGGTCTCCCTTCAGGTAGTGAATTTAATTTTGGTACCACTGGTATAACAACCACAAAGAATCTTGGTGTTAATACAACCACTGTTGATAATTATGAAACAGTAGGTGCTGCAAATTCATTTAGAGGTATATACATTGGTGATGGTTCTCTCATCTTTAATGCAAGATTAGATAATCCAAACGGATATTATATTGGAACTGGTCGAAACGCACTCAATGCAGGACCAATTACATTAGGTTCAACCATGACACTTGACGGTGCGTGGGTTATCGTGTAGTATAGGAGAGTTATGGCAATTACACTATTTCCTGACGGAAGAATACAAAAAAATGGAGTAGAGATAGGCACACAACAGGGTGGTGGATTTATGAAGCAACAGTGGTATATGACTGCAACATTTACCACTTCTAATGTTAATAGTGAAAATATCGTTACTACTGATTTTGCAAAAAACATAGATGCAAGTGTATCGTGGGGATCTGTTGGTACGGAAAGCATGACTCAATCTGCTGGGGTATTTACATTTCCTTCGACGGGTATTTATGAAGTAGCATGTAAAGTTACTGGATCAAGGTCGGGTGGAACAAACAAATATTGCGTTTGGCGTGTTTATATGTCCACTGATAGTGGTGGTAGTTACTTTATAAGATCTCAAGGAACTCAGGGTATGACTGGTTATAGTGGTACAAATACTATTAACATATTTACACCTACTATTGTCAAGGTCACAAATGCATCAACTACAAGAATTAGATTTGCAACGTATGGAGGCAATAATAATTTCAGCATTGGAGCTGGTGGTATGGGTACCTCTGTCACATTTAAAAAACTATCTGAGTTATAATAAATAAGATTATGAAACACGACATTATATCAGCATTACTATCATTAAAACCAGGAGCAAAGTGGACTCTTAGTGGAACGGAATACTCTGGTCTTAAATGGATGGATAGTGGGCAACAACCAACAGAACAAGAGGTTAAAGCAAAGATTATAGAACTTGATGCAGCAGAACCAATGAGACTATTGCGTATTGAAAGAAATAAAAAAATTGCAGAGACAGATTGGAGAATGTTACCAGACCATACACCTTCTGATGATTGGATAAACTATCGTCAGGCACTTCGTGATTTACCTGCAAGTGCATCACCTAAGTTAGATCCTGAATCTGAATACGAATTAGATTTAACATCAATCAAATGGCCAACTGAACCCTCATAACTATGGCATCAGAATTAAGAGTAGATAGAATAATTCCAACTGCTGGTGTTCCCACTGGTGGTGGTGGAGGTATTATTCAAGTCAAACATACAACAAAAACTGATCCTTGGGCACATCCAACACCAAACGCTACTTATGCAAAAGTCACTGGATTGGATGTCACGATTACACCAACAAGATCTGATAGTAAAATTCTAATCATGGCATCCGTCAGTTGGTCAACGGGGTACTGGCAGGGTTATGGAGCACTTTATAGACAAATTGCTGGTGGTAGTGATGCAGTTGTAGATGGAGCAATTGGAGGTGCGAATGGTTCACAACCTCGATATTCATTTTCTGGTCTTCAATATTCAGGAACTTCAGGACAAGCTTATAATCAGTATCACGGGTCTATAAATTATCTTGATTCACCAAGCACTACAAGTGCAGTTACATATTCGATTTATATGAGAAGTTATAATGATGCTTATGGAGTATATTGTAATCGAAATCACGATGACTCACGCACAAGTTCTGATTACTTCGGAAGAGGTGCAAGTTTCATCACCGCAATGGAGGTATCAGCATAATGTCAGAATTAAGAACTAATCGAATTATTCCAAGAGATGGACTAACCTCTGGCACAGGTATTGGTGGTGGTATAATTCAAGTGAAGTCTGTCACAAAAACTGATGATTTTGACACACAATCAACTTCATTGGTTGATGTGCCAGGATTGGCAGTTACAATTACACCTACAAGATCTGATAGTAAGATTTTGGTAATGACTACTATGAATGTAGGTAGTGATGATGCAAACTTTGCGTACGTACAGTTGCTTCGAGGTAGCACACATATTTTTAGAGGTAATGCTGATGGTAACAGACCAAGAAGATCTGCAATGTATTATACTGAAAACAATGAAGGTAAAAATAATACAGTGAGTTTCACACATATGGATGAACCAGCGACAACTGGTGCGATAACATATAAAATTCAAATTCAGTGTGCTACAGCAGGTAATTCTTATGTAAATAGATCTCATAGAGATACGAACTCTGCTACAAATGACCCAAGATTAGCTTCTTCAATCACCGTGATGGAAGTTTCTGGATAAATAACTAAAAGGATATACTAAAAGAATGAGTACCCTTAGAATTCATGGTATTGAGGCAAAGTCAGATCCTACTAGTGCATCAGTCAACGAAAAAATAAAAATAACAAATTCTAATGGAGAGTTACTTTTTCATTTAGATGGAACTCAGTCGGGTATTGGTACTGTTGGTATTACTACGACTGGCACAACTTTTCATGTAGATCGTGCGACAGGAGAAATAACTTTTGTAACTGATGCAGTATTCAATGGAACTGTTGGTATTGCAGGAACATTAACATACGAAGATGTAACAAATATAGATGCAGTAGGAATATTAACAGCAAGAAGTGGTGTAAGAATTGGCACAGGTGGAACAGTTGGTCCTGTTGGATCTGGTATTGTTACATACTTTGGTGATGGTTCACAATTAACAGGTATTGCACCTGGTTCTCCTGTTGGTGGTGCATCTACGAACACTGTATTCTTTGAGAATGACAATTCAGTTGATGTAAATTACTCTATCACATCAGGTAAAAATGCGATGGCAGCAGGACCAATTGCAATCAAAGCTGGCGTGACTGTCACTGTACCATCAGGTAGTTTCTTGACTATCGTATAAATATCAGGGAGTAAAGAATCTAATGCCAGTAACGATTAACGGAAATGGAAGTATTACAGGTCTCTCAGTTGGGGGACTTGGTGCTGGTGTTGTAACACAAGCAAACAGAACTTATTCGACTGGTGAAGTAATACAAGTAGTTCATAATCATTTTTCATACTCTGGTGGTGCTCATAGTGGTTTGAGAGCAGAAACTGATTGGACAGATGTAGTTGGATTAAGTCTTTCAATTACACCAATAGGAACAAATTCTACTATAATACTCTCCGCAAATTGTAGATTAGGTAGTTCTTATAGTAGTTACATTACTCAATACTTTAAATGGGTAGATAACAGTGGCAATAATCTTACACCATATAATAATAATTTTGTTTTTACCACAAATACAGGAACTGGACATATTCACCTTCCTGTAACTGCAAGTCACACCAATGTAAATGGTACACAAACATATAAGTTACAACACAAAATGGCAGGTGGTAATGGATTGTATATTTACTCACCTGTTATTTGCTCTGCAATGGAGATTAAATCATGAGTAACATAAAATTAGTACATTCGGGAGGCAATAGTGTCTCTCTCACAACACCTGATACTTTAGCTGCAAATAAAACTTTTAAATTACCTGGTGCCGACGGGACATCTGGGCAAGCCATGGTTACGGATGGAAATGGTGCACTATCTTTTGGTGCATATGCTCCTGGTTCGTTAATTGAAACAATCACTGGTCAATGTGATGGAAGAGTTGTAGTTGGTGCATCAGGTTCTTATACTTTTCAAAATGTTACAGCACATCAAACCACAACTGATTCATTCCTTGATCTGACAGGAAGTACAATAAGTTATACACCTCCATCAGGAACTAAAAAAGTTGTATATAGATTTTCTACTTATCATAGTGCAACTTCATATTCTGGTATTGCCTATATGAAATTATTGGTAGATGGTACAGAGGTAACACAGGGTAGGGAAGTTATATCCTATGATTATAGTAGTAATGCACATTCTGTAGAAAGACTAATACTTGAATATACTTTTATAACTGACGCAAGTTCAGAAGATGTTGCTAATGGGAAATTTACTTCTTGGTCAAGTGCTAAAACATTAAAATATCAAACAAGAAGGCATAGCAGTAGTTATACAGCAAACTTCCACGCTTTAAAATATTGGGAATCTGGTGGTAGTGGAGGTGCTACCTCTGAGGTAAAAATACCAATGCTTACTATTCAATCTTTCGCATAATCATGAGTACATTAAAAGTAGACGCAATCAGACATAATAGTGCAACGAGTGATGCAATCACAACACACTCAGATGGAACAGCATCTGCAAAAATAATTGATGTTGCAGGAGGTCCACTCTCTAATCGAAATCTCATAATTAACGGAGCCATGAACGTGGCTCAACGCAGTCCCAATGTTGCTGTAAATATTCCTGGAGGAAAAACAGTCACAGATGTAGATAGATTCGGACAATGGACAAAAGTTGCTGATGCAAACTGGAAGTCAGCACAACAAGTTTATGATGCTCCTGCTGATTTTCAGTTTTCTCGTAAGATAACATCTTCAGCAGCAAATACAATAGAGGCAGGTACTTATCATACTGTTAGATATGCTGTAGAGGGTTATGATGCTGCACAGTTAAATTGTGGTCTTTCCTCTGCTAAAACTGTCACTCTTTCTTTCTATGTAAAATCTTCTCTCACTGGCACTTTTGGATTAAATTTTGCAAACGGTGCAAACAATAGAAGTTATGCTACAACATATTCTATATCAAACCCTAACACTTG
>VTLG01000419.1_pt1 | contig 10674 bp, 9 predicted proteins | sample 4694571 | NCBI WGS metagenome assembly VTLG01 (sample SAMN12604809, study PRJNA352737) | marine metagenome | biome: ENVO:00000447; feature: ENVO:00000209|ENVO:00000569|ENVO:01000036; material: ENVO:00002151; isolation source: viral sequences binned using virsorter ... | reverse complement strand
CTTTGTTTGCAAGGATAGCTATGTTGACACTTGGATTAAATAATGCGTAGTGTAGGAGGTACGATATCATAATCGTAGACTTACCAGACTGTCGAGGTAACTTGCAGATTGTAAAACGATTTTTATGAAACGTACCAATCATCTCTTTTTGAAATGGATACATCTTGAATTGTATCAAACCTTCATCAAGAGATATAATCTTTACATACTCTTCGATAAAGTATTGTGGATTATCCATACACTTCTTATATTCAAGAAGTTGTTCCTCTGTCCATTCTACTTTGACATTTGCCTTTTTGAGATTTGGATTACCTAGATAATTATTATCCATTCTTTTTACCCTTTAACAACTTCTGTAACTCAGCAGTTGAACCAACATACAACGCATTTGTTACACTCTTTGGTGCATTGTTTGGAACTTCTTTTAATCTCTTCATCTTCTCTTGCAGTTCACCAAGTTTCTCTGTAACTTCTGCAACTTGTTTGATTAGATTACCAGCTACTTCGTATGTTCTAGGGTGTTCACTTTCTCTTGCGATTTCTAATATACCTTCAATCGCATCTGTACCTTTTTCCACTAGATTGTAGAAGTTTTCTCTCTGGTACTTATAATCATTTTCTATGTCGTCTGTTTCTTGTGGTCGTGGTATAACTTTTTTTTCTACAGGTTCGGACTTTGCAAGTTCTACTGCACCTAATGCTTCATCTATTATGTCTTTTGTTTTTTTCATATCATCTAGAGTTAGCATACTTAAACGGAACATCGGCCCACGCACCAAAAATATAAACTGAATTTTGTGTGTTTACATTACTATTAGTCGTATTTATCTTCACTCCATTAGAAAGTAAGTCCATCTCTCTTGATGCTGATGTACCAGTAACAGCTGCAGTGCTACTTTGCCACTCTGCTCTTTCTGGGCCATTTTTTGTGTTGTGTGGATATACATTTGTATCTACCACAGTCCAACCACTTGTTCCAGAAATATTTTTAATAAATATTAGTCTTGGTCTAAACCCTGTATAAAAAGTTGGCCCGTTAGTATTTCCGTTGCCAATATAACTACCAAACTTAGAATAGCCCTCTACTCCATGCCAAACGTAAGCTATATGATTATAAGGGTTTTCATTAGAACCTTCTGTATAATTTGTAGAAAAAACAGTTGAAGTAGGAAGTGACATATTTCCATTACCAGATTTATCAGCTTGGGCCGCAGAGGAGTTGAGTTCTAACATATAATTAGCACCACTCATAGCAGTATGCCAAACAAACCATCTACCATTTTTATCTGGATTTTTAATCATGTAAAATTCAGGAGCTGCACTTAGTCCATGTCCTACAGTTGCTACACCAGTGCTACTTAAAGTTCCAGCATATTGAACGATACTGAATCCTGCTATTGTATTGGCTTGAACGGTGCTTGTGACTGTCCCACTTGTGTTTGTTGATGTGGTGCCACCATTTGCTTTCCAACACCACGAACCACAAGTTCTCCCAGCATCATTGTTAAAAGCAGTTCCAGTAGATGTAAAACCATCAGTCCCAAATTCACTTATTGTGACAATAGTTGCGTTTGTTCCTGTTGCGGCTTGAGTGCTATCTGAGTATAATCTTGAAGAACCACCTCTACTACTGTCAACCATTCTTTTGGATTGTCCATGACTTCTTGTAAACCCCCATATGAGGTCAGGCTTAAATCCTAAACCTGTTACAGCATTAGTAGTACCGTTACCATCAAAAGTAACAACACCAAAATGGTTAGTAGGATTTTGTGTATCTCCATCATCTCCAGCTGGGTCAATATCTGATGAAATCGGTTGGTTACCAGAACACATTGCAAGAAAGCCACTTGGTGGCGAATAGTAAAAATCACCGAAGCCATTTCCATCAGCTGCGGCAGCAGTTCCAGTTGACTTGTTTCCAGAAAAACTAGAATCTTGTCCCCAGTTTCCTATCCAACCTCTACCAGATGTATAAATAAAACCATTAATGAAAACATCTCTAGGATTAGTTGACCAAGTTGCTTGTGGATTTGTACCTGTTGCTGGATTTCCAGAGTTGTAGTATGTTCCGTTTTTTGATATAAATAATTTCTTGTTATCTAAGTCTAGTGCGAAACCAATGACATCACCATTAGTAGCTGCTGTAACACCTGTTTCTGTTAAAGTTACAGTTCCCCAGTTGTCTGTCATACCAGTTGCCCCTGTATTGTCGTCCATACCAGTTGAGTTTGGTGCGTGAAATCTAATCTCACCTCTAAATCCTGTGTTTGAGCCTGGGTCTTCAGCGTTATTTCCACTACTTAAACTAAGATAAGGGAAACTTGATTGTCCAGTGCTAAGCATGTAATACTCTGAATACCATTTACCAGAATTAAAACCCATTGTTGTGTTTGCACCAGCAGCATCAGCAGTTGTAGTACCTACTAATTTACAACCACCTAAAGATATGTCAAGGTATCCATATTCCTCACTACTACTCCAAACACAAAAATTATTATTTGCCATTTTAATCTCCTACGGTGCTGTAAAGGTTGGTGAGTCTATCACTTGATGGTCTGTGCCCATGTTGTTTGCTGAGAAATCATTATTATTACCTGAGCTATCATTACCTAAATCACTTGCGTCTTCAAATTTTAAATGATAGCCATTGTTACCAAAACTTCCTGTATATTGTTTAGGTATCCAAACACCATTTTTTGATTCGCCTACATCTGTGTATGATGCAGAACCATCAACGACAATTAATTCTGCAATATAACCAGAATAATATGAACCACTATTAGCAGGACTTCTACCAAAATTAGTAGTTCCTCCATTTTTTGTAAAAGCAAAATCTAAACCTGAAGTTATATTTGTAGTTCCATTTTGCCTCCAAGCATCTGTTGCACCAGTGCCCGTACCACTTCCAGTGGTAAATGATGGGTATTTTACTCCATTGATATATAATTTAAATCTATCATCAGAAGTGGAATCATCAGAATTATATTCTATTACTAAATTTGTCCATGCAGCTGAGTCAGCAAATCTTCTACTTGTCGTATGAGCAGCTGCAGAACCAGTGCCTCCATTAATAGTTGCAGTAAGAGCATCTTTAAATCCTGAAGGGTTATTTGTGTTAAACTCAAGTCTTAAATTGGAACTACCATCTCCTCCTGCTATACATTCGTTTGTAGTTTCATTTATATTTCCACCTCTTTTAAACCAAAAAGATATAAGACCCACATCTTCATTTGTTGCTGTTCCACTATGAGAACGAGATAAGTAACTACTGTCACCACTATCAAATCTAGCAGAATGTGATATTTGATGTGTATAGAATCCAGATGCAGCTGCAGAACTGTACATAAACTGTGATGAACCTAAAGGCCCTGACATAATATCTCCTAACTAAACGCCAGTTGAGGTGAACCAAGAAGTACCCTGTTTGCAGCCACAATCACATAAGGAACTAAGTCTGTTGCACTCGCAGTTGCAGTTAGTGTTATTCCAGAACCACCAGCAGACTCATAATCTGTTCCTAATGTTACAGTTCTTGAACCAGTTCCGTCTTGTATAAAAGCGATAAAACCAGACTGTCCTACTTTTTCTGTGGTTGGATTTGCAAGTGTCACATTACCTGTAAGAGTAAGTACAAAGTTCTGATTAGCATCAAAATCTAGAGTGACACTTCCAGAATTACTTGTATCTGTATCTGTCTTACCCACAGCTGCATTTGTAAATGCAACAGGTTTACCACCAATCTTTAGTTGGTCATCTCCGTCTTCGTCATATTCGATTGTTGCATCTTGGTCATTACCAAACTTAATTGCTTTATCATCTGCGATAAATACATCTCCAAACTCTTTTGTTGTAGAACCTATATCTGCACCACCAGAGGTATCTGGTAGTATCGCTGTATTTGCATTTAATGTATTTAAGGTTAAGTCACCCATTTGGAAACCAGCACCATCATCATCAATCTTTGCAGCTGTCACTGCGTCATCTGCTAGTTTTGCAGTAGTGATTGCACCAGCGGCCACATCACCAGTTGCGATTGTTGTATCACCTCCTGTTAGAAGATTTGCGAGATTTCTTGCATTACTCATATTTTTCTCCTACCTCTATTTATATTTAGTATGGGTTAGCGTACTTATATGGGACATCTGCATAAGCAATAAAGATATAATGTCCAGATGTGCTGTTAAAAGTTGCGTTTGATGTTTTCAATTTAAATCCGTTAGAAAGAAAATCGATTGCTCTACTAGTTCCACCTTGCTCTGCATTAGTAGAGTCTAATCTATGAACTTGACTATCCCCATCATTTTCATTATCATTGATTGCTTGAGTGTACATACCCCAGTCATCATTAGCACCAGCATTTTTTACAATTAAAACTTGAGGTCTAAAGCCACAATATACGAAGGGGCCATCATTATTAGCATTGCCTTTGTAAGTTCCCATTTTAGAGTAACCCTCAATTTCTGCCCAACACATTAACTGGATTCCATTAGAGTCATTAACATTCCCTGCTGAACCCACAGTTACAACAGTGGCTGAGGGAACAGTGTCATTCCATATTGCATTGTAGTCAGAAAATTGTTGGTTAAGACCAAAATGTAAATATCCTAATTCACCACCAGTTTGACTTGTTCCCTGATGTGGGTGATATGTTACAGAGTGAAGTGTCCCTGAAGCTAAAGGTCTTGCAATAATCCACTTTGGAGCTTTACCTAAACCATGCCCCACTGTCCCATTTCCACCATTATATTGCACGATTGAGAAACCAGCAGCTTGGTTAACTTGAATGGTAGATGCAATTGTTCCATCTGTGTTTGTTGAAGTAGTTCCACCATTTGCCTTCCAAGCAACAAAACTGTAATTGTCAGTTGAGTTATTCGTATTTGAATCTGAACCGATAGAAAATCCATCTGAATTAAATGCAGTCAATGTGTTTGCATCATCTGTCAAAGTAATAGCTGTCTGAAGTTGAACGTATTTGTTAACACCACTTGTTGAATCAAACTGATAATTATATGAAGTGGTATTTGTAGTTCTTTGTGAAATCCATACACAGTCAGGCTTAAAATTTAATCCAGTTATGTTTTGTGCAGTTCCAGTTCCACTATACACGCCATGGTCACAATGTTCTTTAGGAAAACTTCCCTCTGCTGGGTCTATGTTTTCATCTATAGGTAAGTTGCCGGTACACATGGCAAGAAAGCCCGAAGGCGGCGTGTAATAAAAATTACCGAAACCATTGTCGTCAGCTGCATTCGCAGTTCCAGTAGACTTTGCACCAGCAAAACTGGAGTCTTGTCCAGCATTTATTGTCATTGTACTTTGGTTATGACCCATAATCATAAATGCAAAATGTCCAGTCGCATTCGTATTAATATTTTCTGCTGTTCCTATTGCAGTTCCGTTTCTATAATATTGAAGTGTTTTTGGACTTGCATCTAAATTTAACGCCATAGCCATAATATCACCAGTTTGTAAAGCGGTCAAACCTGATTGTGTTGCAGTGGAGTCATTATTATTATAAATTGAACCATTAGAATTTAAAGTAATATCGTAATCACCTGTGGCTGGAAAATTGTAATTTCCCTGATTGTATTTTGTCTTGTTTGTCTGCACTACCAGAACATTTCTACCAGAACTTCCAGCATTTACATAATACTCTATGTACCACTTACCAGTATTTGCAGCCATAGTTGTTGGAGTACCCCAACTTCCACTGGTAGAGGATATTTCTCTATTACAATGGTTTAGAGTAAGAGTTCCACCCACTGGACGGACACCTGTATTGTTATTTGCAAAAGTTCCACTAGATGCCATTGTTATCTCCCATTAATCAGAACCAAATGTAGGTGACTCTAAACTCTGATTGGCTGCAACTAAACTTGTAGTTGTCCAGTTGTTACCTTGACCACTGCTGTCTGTTCCAAAAGCACTTGTATCTGCAAACTTAAGTATAAAACCGTTTGTGCCGAACGTCAGTCCACTTGTATCTTTTGGTATCCAGATTCCGTTCTTTGTTTCGCCGAATGATGATGCATCAAGTGCTGTTCCGTCTACAAAAGTAACCTCTGCCATATATCCGTCCATCTCTGTTGAACTACCATATTGTAATTGACCAATTTGATGTTCAATAGTATTATTAACTGCATAATCTGTATTTTGACTTGGATAAGATGAAGCTGATAAATCAGTAATTTGTGTACCATTTATATAAAATTTAAATCTGTTTGAGTCTGTGGCTTGTGTAGTATCCATAGCAAACACAAAATTATAAAATGCAGATTGGTCACGAAGTAAAGGTGAATATGTGGTTGAACCTATACCACTTCCATCTACACCAAATGTGTTATAAGGTGTACTACTGTGTCTTATTCTTAAATGAAAATAATTTCCACTACCAGCATCAGCACCAAATAAAACAGTATCTCCACCAGTATTTGTACCTAACCTTCCTGTATATTTAAACCAACAACTCCAAGTCCAAGTTTTTCTATTACCAGCACTACTAGGTGTTCTTTGTAAGTGGTCACCAGCTCCCTCTTCAAATCGTAAAGACTGCGCTATCTGGTGCTCATAAAAAGCACCAGCACCTTGATTACCACTTGAACCTAGTATCATTTCTTTAGAGAAAGGCATTAATTATTCTCCAGCGTCTTGAAAGAATGATGAGGTTTCATTAAACCCAAAGTCGTCATCTGCACTCGCACTTGCTGGATTTGGTGTAACCGTATATCTTTGTTCTCTTGTTGGTGCGTTAACCTTTGCATCTGTGTATTGGTCAACTTGAACAGTCTTAATAACCTTGTCAGAAGTAACAGGGCCGTATAGATAGAACTTTGCTGTGAATGTCATTGTATACATTATCGCTCTTCTCTCTTCAAAGTTACCTTGATAACTATCTTCATAACTTACAGAACTTAATATAATAGGAACATCTCTTTTGATACCCATATCTGACATATCGTTTAATGTAATTGTATAGTCTGGTTGAAAATATGGAAGTATCTGTTCGACAATCTGTAATGCGTCATCAGAGTTTTTTGCCATTACATATAAACTAAAATCTAAATTATATGGGACAGGCATATACTGAACATCTAATTTATTTTTATCAGATGATTTAACCTTTTTAAATTTCTGCACTCTGTTTAATTTTCTTACAGGGTCGTAAGCTAAGTTTGCAATCTCAAAACCTATTCGTGGTAAAGTGACTGCAACTTTATTTTTTAATGAAGGGTCATTATCAAGTCTTGTTAAAAACTTTTGTGCAGGCCCGTATGCGAGAGGAACTTTCATCTTTTGAATAATTGTTCCGCTATTGTTTTTTCTTACAATGTTTATGTTGTTAAATATTGTTCCAAATGCGACAACTACTTTTCGCATTGTTTCATGATAGAATTGTTGTCCTAGCATAATTAATCTCCAGCATCACCAAACGGATTCTTTTCCGTAAAGTCTAATATGTTATCATCTTCTGTATCAAACAGTTCGTTTTGCTCCAATGGAGCTGTCTTAGTTGTATTACTATCTCCTACTATATAGGTTTCTTGTATGAGGTATGCAGTGATACCAGAATCATCTGAACCAATTTCAAGTGCGATATTATCACCCACTGAAGTAGAGTCATTTTCAAAAGTAATATTATCACCATCTGTTTCTTCAAGTAGGACACCTTCTCCATGTATGACACCATTCTCAAGTCTAATGTTTTCATTGACTGCACTTGATTGTTCAAGAGTAAATTGATGTGCAAGTGTATCAGTTGTATTATCATCTTCAATCTCATCAATCGCTTCAATACCTGTATCAAGAACTTCTGAGCTATACTCGTACTGTTGACACTTAAGTTTATAGATAGGATTATTATCTAACTGATGAAATGGTTCATCATGGTCTACAAAGTTTATTTGAAAAATCTTGTTCACGATTGGGTGATAAACTAAGTCACCCTCTTGTGGTCTATCTGCATCTGTAGCTGCAGTGTCTACAATTAAATAAAATTCATTACCACTTTCCTCTGAAAGTATTCTTCCCTCATTGTCATTTTCTAAAACTATCTTTTCACTACTTTCATCAAAGATAAAACTTTTTGTAACTGTATTTAATTCAGCAGACAAACTTGATTGGTCTAGTGTTCCTGCTTCTAATAATATAGAACCACTTGAAGATGTATCTGTTGCATCTTCAATCTGAACTTGTCTGTCCATCTCTTGAAATCTCTTCTTGTGAACAACAAAGGTAATTTCGTTTCGGTTCTCTAAACCAAACTGTGTCATTATCTCTTTATCACCAGCATAACCCTCACCATCTTCAACATACATTTCTATTGGGTGTTGTGTATTGAATTTATTCAGTGCATCTTCACCAAAGATTGTGTCAGCTGCAACAGACTGTCTGTCCATATAATAGACATCATGTCCATGTATCTGGATTGCTTCTTTGATTAAATCACTGTAAAGATTTCTCTCTGATTTAAGTGATGTGAGATTATTTGTATGAAACGCACTATTGACAGCCATGACATTAACCCATCATATAATCTATAGGTGTTTCAAATGCTAATTGAATTTGTTCCTCTAATCTTGTAATCTCTTCTTGTGCTTGTTGATATATCTCTCCACCATTCATTGTAACTCCACCTAACATTGTGACACCATTAAACTTGGAAAGGTTTGCACCCCATTGTCTTTTGATTAACGCAGTCACATATCTCTTTAGATAAATGTCATCATAGATATCTGTGTAACTTTCTGGGTCAACTTTTCTGTAACATTCTATAATTAAGAATTGGTCTGCGTCTATAGCATTCTGAAAATCCATATCGAGATATAAACGATTTTGATGTTGATTAAAACGAATAGGAACTTCACCTACAAGTATGTGTGAGAGATAATCTAAATGACGCATTGTCATTTCATATTGTATAATTGATGTAGATGAAAAATCATACAAGTCGTTTAGTCTTAATTGATATCGTATATCAAACATATTGTTTGTTACTTGATTATCAAATGGGAATATCTGTATGACAGACACAACTGAAGAAGGCATGGGTATAAAGTTCCTACCTTCTAAAAATGAAGAAGTTACATTTCCATCTTTTGTATCTGTTGCAGTCGTTGTTTCATTTGACCTACTTCTTGTGATATCATCTTCTGTGACTTTATATTTAAGATACATTCTCTCCACACCATCATAGTGATACTGTGCGAAATATTGTAAACCCTCGTCTATTCTATCCTCTACCTGTGCATCTGATACATTGATATCAATAACACCAAAACCTAGAGCTCTCTTACAATAATCTCTAAAACCATTTCTTGTACTGGGTATTGCCATATTACTTCCTTTTATTAGTATTTATAATAAACTAACCTAATGCGATACCTAATGCAGTTGCTTCATCTGCAGCTGCCTGTGCAGTTGTCAGTGCAGAACCAGTCGCATCAACAAAAGAAGTCGCAGTTAATTGACCTGTTGATGAATTAAATGTAAGGTTTGTCCCACTCTTTGCGGCTAGGTTACCAGTCGCACTGGTTACAAATACTGGAAAACAAGTCGTATCAGAAGACTCGTCTGCAACATTAATCGCAGATGAAACTCCGTCAATCGTTGCAGTGATGTTAGTAACAGAAAGAGTATCTGTGCTTGGATTATATTGTATACCACTATCTGTCTTTAATGCTTCTGCTGTTGCACTACCATTATTATCTGATACGAATGTTAAGAAGAAGTTTGCATTTGTTCCGTCTGTAACTGTCTTGACTGTGTTAGCTGCAGTTGCAAGGTCAGCAGTAGCCGCATTACCAGTGGTGTCTTGGTTTAATGTCCCAACAACTAAATCAATTGTACCATCTGCATCTTGATATTCAACTGAAATACCAGTTTCAGTGTTACTTCCAAACATTGCACCAACGGTATCTTGTATAACTTCGGATAAATCTATGTTTGCAGAACCATCAAACGAAACTCCATGTATAGTCCTTGCAGTCGCAAGTGCAGTAGCAGTAGCTGCATTTCCAGATGTGTCTTGGTCACCAGTAGTATTTACGCCCGGCAAGTTTATGTTTGCAGTTCCGTCAAATGATACACCACCGATTGTTCTTCCAGTTTCTAATGCAGTTGCAGTTCCAGCATTACCAGTTATATCTGTAACTGCATCAACGATTAAATCTATTGTTCCGTCTGCGTCTTGATAGGTTGCAGTAATTCTTGTTTCAGTGTTACTACTAAACATTGCACCGACAATATCTTGTACAGTTTCGTTAGTTGCATATTTATTTGTTGAACCCTCTGTTAAATCATCTGAGGTAAATCCTGTAAGATTTCTTGTGGTAAAGAAAACACCGAAACCCATGTGTGCGTGTGAGGAACATTGATAATAAAGAATGTCTGGTGTATCTTCATCTGCAACTATCTGTGTGTATGCACCAGACGAGCCTGGACTACCACTTGTTGTAACACCACTTGTGAACGCAGTTGTTTTAGCTGCATCATAATAAAATCTTAATGGGTGTCCATCATTACTAGAATCTGATTGGTCAAATCTGTAAGTGTTTCTTGGTATTAATCTTAGAAAGGGTGAGAACGTATCGTTTAGTTTATAACCATTACTACTACCCACTCCGTAGTAAGGGTGTGATGTATCTTTTGTTGCAACAGTTACTAAAATCGTGA
>VTLG01008571.1_pt1 | contig 10676 bp, 17 predicted proteins | sample 4694571 | NCBI WGS metagenome assembly VTLG01 (sample SAMN12604809, study PRJNA352737) | marine metagenome | biome: ENVO:00000447; feature: ENVO:00000209|ENVO:00000569|ENVO:01000036; material: ENVO:00002151; isolation source: viral sequences binned using virsorter ... | reverse complement strand
ATGCAGGTCTCCTGGGTGAAGTTCCATTTAATGAAACAACTATTCAGGACTTGCAACAGACTGAAAAAGGCAGGTCAATACTTGCAAACCTGTTTGGGATTGCAGGAGGAGTTGCAGGAGGATATTTTGGTTCTGCATTAGGACCTATGGGAACATTTGGAGGTGCTACTGCAGGTTTTACTGCAGGTTCTCAACTTGGTGATAGTTTATTTGGATAAAGGAGAATACTTATGGAACAACAATATTTATGGATTATACACCAAAATAAGAGTAGGGGGATGAGTGAAGCAGATGCTGTTGCTGCTGCAGATAAATGGGCACTGGATACGATAATGGCCCGGAAAAAAAGGGAGGCAACAATAAAAAAATATGCACCTCCCCAGTTAACTCCTGATCAGATGGTTAGGGTTGCTCAAAAATCAATGGGTAATATCCCTGGAGGACTACTCTCTGAAGAAGGTCCAGGTCAAATGGCCCCACCATCACTCCTGGAAGGTGCTTATGTTAATAAGATTCCAAGTCAACAGGATATGTGGAAGTCTCAGGCTCATAGTATGTCTCCCAATTATCTTGCTCAAGATAGTGAGTCTGTAGAATTACCTTCTCATCATGCAATGCATGGTGGAGGTTATTCATTAGGCACATCTTCTACTAATATAAATCCTATGGCAGAACCAGATTACCCTAGATTTCCTGCTGCAAATCAAATGGGGGTAGTTAAAGGATATGACCATCAGAGGGTAAATCCACCACTATCATTAACAGGTGGTACAGGTCCATTAGCTAGTGACCCAGGCCCCACACCTCAACAGGTAGGATGGGGTGGTGATATGTCTCCTGCAGAAAAAAATCAGTATATACAAGCCTTAGGATTTCTCCAGCAGCAATTAGCAAAAGATCGACAAAAGCAACCAGTCCAATGGATGCAAATGGTTCCACCCAGAAGAAGAAGGTAACAATGGCAGAGTTTTTTGATTATCCAGAATATGCATACAACGAAAAAGGCCAGTTAAAGAACTGGGTTGCAGGACCTAATCCCTGGATACCTGCAGCAACAGTAGGTCTATTGAGTCTCCTGGGAGGTATAGAAGAAGCAGAAGGAGGAGGTTATGGACTCAACCTGGATTCAATTGTTGATGCAGGTCTCCTGGGTACAAAAACATACCTGGAGGGTACTCAGAATTTACAGAACCAACGTAAGGATTATTATGACCACAACCTGAGGTCTCAGCAGCAACTGAGGGAGAACCTGAAGTTTCAGCATGAGACTGAAGACCGGGAGTTGCTTAAAAAGAGAAGGAGGTCAATGGTTGAAGGTCTGCCAAACCTTTTTAAGGAACTTGAGAAAACTAATATTCCTGATATCAAGAGCAGGATTCCAGTCCTGAGAGCAATGGCAGAGTCAGGAAAAATTGAGAGTGCATATCAGACTACAGCAAACCTGGCCTCTCAAATTGGTAAGGTAACTAAGGGTATGCCAGAAATGATCACCCTGCCTGATGGTAAAACTATTCTGGTTCAGAAAGATTCTGAGGGGAGTTTTTCAGTAGTCCCAGGTCAGTCATTAACTTCAGGAGTAGGGTTAGGAGGTCCTAGAGGGAAATTAATGAATTTAATATATAAGGCTTCAAAAGGTATAGATGGATTAACTCTGGATCATCCTCTTGTAATGTCTGCATATGAAGAACTGGGAAAACCAATATATAAAGATGTATATAATCCCCAAACCGGGGAAACAAAAACAATACCAGTACCAGGTTTTGTCCCAAAATCTATTAAAAAAATAATGGAAGGAGTGACTGATTCATCAACTATTCAAACTGAACCACCTCCAGAACCTGTTCTTAAAAAGGTTGCAGATATACCTCAGGGAGAAAGAGCATCTGCAGGTTATGCCAACAGGATGCAAAAGGCAATGTACACAATGGATGAACTTATGGCAAAGGGATACAGACCAAGCAGGACAACATTGCAGTTTGTAATAATGGGTGCACCTCAAACATATGCAGGGAGAGGTGAGAAAGAAGCATACAGAAAAGCCATGTCTCCAGATGACAGGATATTTGCCAGGGCAGTACAGGATTTCCTGAGAGCAAAACTGAGAAAAGAATCTGGTGCAGTAATTGGAGTTGAGGAAGCTGCAGAAGAAGTTGAAGCATTTTTTAATGTTCCATCTCCAGGAGCATCAAGAGCACCTGATGCAGTTTCTGAAAAATATAGAGAAGCAAGAATTTCTGCACTTGAATCCATGATAGGAGAATCTGGTCCTGCATGGACAAGATGGAAGGATCTTGGATTTAATAAACAACCCAGGAGTTCTAAATATTTTTATGATAATTCTCCTTTTGCAAAAAAAGCGAAAACTAAAAATGATGTAAGACAACAAGTTAAAAAGTTATTAAAGCCATGAGAACTGACAGGGATATTTTAAAAGCATATTTTACATATAAAGATGCATTGGATGAGCAGGGTAATCCAATGTTTACTGATCAGGAAATCCAAGAAGAATTTTCTTCAGAGTATGGGATTGACATCAACCAGAAAATGCAGGAGATAAGAGATCTCAATCCTGAACAGATACAGGAGATGACTTCAGATGCATATGCAGAACCTGAAGATATTGATGTAAGCAGAAAGGTCTGGGATGTTTCTCAACAGGCTCTCCAGGGTATGACATTTGGGTATGCAGATGAGGTTGAAGCAAAACTGAGAGCTCTGGCAAAAGGAACTGATTATAAGGATGAGATAGAAGAAGTCAGGGGAGAGATTGAAGCATTCAGGAAAGAGAATCCCGGTATGGCATTTACTGCAGAGATGGCAGGAGCATTCCTGATACCAGGATTTGCAACTACCAAGTTGATCCAGATGGCACCAAAACTGGGTAAATTTAAAGAAGGTGAGAGACTCTTTAATGCCATGAAAAGATCAGTTGTTGGTGCAACTGCAGGTACAGTTGAAGGTGGTCTTTATGGTGCTGGTGTTGCAGAAGAAGGTGAAAGAATAGAAGGTGCAAAACAGGGTGCATTCTGGGGTTCCATAATGGGTGCAGGACTTGGCCCTACTCTTGGATGGTTTACTGATGCAATTGCAGGCAGACTCTCTTCTAAGGTTGGTCAGAAAGGTGATGAGATGGTTGATCTTGATGGTAATGTGGTTATTACACCATCAAAACCTGAGGCTCAGAAGAAAGCACAAGACCTGATGATCAGGGCAGCACAAATTGATGATGTGGGAGGACTGCAGAAACTCCAGGAGACCCTTAATGAATATATTGAGACTATGCCTGATGTCCTGAAGAACATGACATTTGCCCAGTTGTATCCAGAAGGTGGTTTTGGTCAGGGTCTGGCAGAGTTGCTTGCCAAGACTCCAGGAAGAGGTATGGCAGCTTCAAGAGCAGTTTATGATAAGATCTCTACTGAACTTCCCGGTAAGGCAAGAAACCTGATTAAGAAAGCTCTTGGTCCCAGGGTAGCAGATGTAGAAGAGTTTAAAAAATTCCTGGTTAAAAGGGCAACCAAAAAAGCAAGACCATTTTATCAAAAAGCAGAACCAGAACTGGTTGATGTTCCACAACTGATTGCACATGTAAAAAGGTTGATGGGACCAGTTAAAAGTCCAGATACTGTTGGGAAACTTGTAAGAGAAGCTCTGGCAAATACAAGACTAAACCTCCCAAGAGAATTAAAAAAGAAGGGTATTGATGCACCAAACTGGGGGAAGTCTGGTCCTTACAATAATTCCCCTATTCTGCATTGGGATTCATTCAAACAGGAACTTGATACAATCATTAAAAGAGTTACAAAAGACTCCAGTACTTCCAACAAGAATGTTGGTGAACTTGAAGCACTTTATTCTGATATTACAAAAACAATTGGAGACCTCAATCCTGATTATAAAAAAGCAACCGGGATTCATGTTTCCAAACATAAATATACAAAAGCATTTGAAGATGGATTAAAGGCACATACTGACAAATCTATTACTCCAGAATTTATGCTGAAGCAGGTTAAGGGACTTCAGGGCAGGGAAGGTGGAGGTACAACTCCAGAGGAGATGATGTACAGGTTGGGTTATGCATTTGGAATGTATAAGAAGGTGCTGACTAAGAGTTCCAAGACAGGGAAAGATCCAAAAGCAATGCTTGATTTATTTTCTGAAGATCAACCTGAAAAGATGAGAGCCTTATTTAAGGATGAGAAGGTTGCAGATCTCTTCCTGGAACAGATTAATGTACTCTCACAAGCATCTGCATCAGCAAACAGATTCAGGTATGGTTCACCAACTTTTCCACTTCAGGCCATGCAGCAGATGGTTGAAGAAACTAATGACCCTGGAATAATTAAAAAGATAATTGATGAGGTTAAGGACTGGGGTGGTTCCAAAAAAGGTATGGATGATATGATGGACAGTCCTACCCAGAGAACAACTGATGCCTCTGCAGCCATGATGACTAAGCAGGGTCCTGAAGAGATGCAGAGGATTCTTGATAGTCTAAAGGCAAGAGAACTGGAGAAGATGAAAAGGGGAACTTTTACTATGGGAGCAGGATATCCAACTGGAGCAACTGGGGCAATGTCACCATTATATGGTGGTGAGGACAGGACTTGGACTGAGGAATATGATGATGAGACCCAACAGACCAGAAGAGGTATTTTATCCGGCCCATTGGATCTCCCAAGTAAGATGTATGGTTGGGGTGCAGGGTTACTTAATTAACCCCCAATCCTTAATCCTTTCCAATAAGGACCCTCATAATCCCATCCATTTTGTTTTTTGGAAGGTGGGTCATTTTTAAGTGAACTTTCCCACATGTACTTCAGGTTTTCATTCAGCTTTTCTCCCCAAGCATCATAGTCAAACTGCTTAACAGTTTTACCATTCTGGACTATCTCACAGGTAGGGCATGTTCCATTAACTACAGGACACCCTGTGACTCTCTTACAGACAACTTTATACTCTGTTGCATGTAGTTGCACCTGAAGTAATAATGGTGCGATACAGAGTGATATGAGGATGATTATGTTTTTCATACTGCCTCCATTGGTTCTACCCCCTGCACTTCTGATTCACAGTTAGCACAAGGTTCAGTTATTGAAATTTCCTGACAACCAAACCACCCCTGGTAGTCAACACCTTCTCTTAAACAATAATCCTGGTTGCAGAAGTCAGAACAAAAAATAATCTGATCGACTACATCACCATGACTATCTTCAACTAAATGTAAATGTGCCATTATGCCTCCTTACAAATTCCTTCTTCAATTAATTGTTTAGCACATCTCCCAAACCATCCCTGTAGTGACCAGGCAAGTCCAGTATCAATTAGATGCTGCCATGCTTCATTTAACTGTTCTTCACTTTGTGATTCTATTACTCCTTCAGCAATCATTGCTGCTTCAAAATCTGTCATGTTCTCTCCTTTTCCTTATCTCTGGATAACTTTTCCATTATTGCAACTTTTACCCAAGAGGTGATTGAAGGTCTTCCATGACCCTTTAATTCGATACGATTCAATTCAGCAACAACCGCATCATGTGTTTCCTGTTCAATAGGTATGTTTTTTCTCCAACTCATGCAACCCCCTTCCATTCACCTTCCATTGGAGTATCAGAAATTACATTAGTACAGCATGAAGCAGGGACATTCCATTTTTTCCCAAGATCATCTCGTACAATAACATTTTTTCTATTGATTTTTGTCACTGTCCCATGAGCCAAATTATTATTTTCTAATGGATTGAAGATGTTAACCTTATCTCCAACACAAAGGATTTTAGCACAAGCAGTATTTATTTCCCTTTGTCTTTTATCAAATGCATCATAAATCCCCTGCATACCTTTATAAAAAGTTGCCAAGTCTTCTTTATTATTTAAAGAATTAATGCTCTTGATGATTTCATTAATATTATTTTTAATATTCATATTCTCTCCTTCTCCTCTCTTATTAACCAATCATATTTATTAATTATTTTTTCACAATAACTACAACTTAAACCTGACCATGCAAAATGATACACCTTATCAGTATGCATACATTCAGGACATACTATATATTTCCCATGACCTGCTCTTGTAAATTTATTTACATTTTTCATGTTCTCTCCTATTAAATTAATAATCATACTAAGGTTATTCTTAGTATGCATATATATTCACATATATTCACAATGTTGTCAAGTGTTATTTACACTTTTTTTTCATTTATTTTTGTTCTGACATTATATCAGTAACTTATAGAGTGAATTTTTTTGCTAGTTTGAGTGCAGATTCATCAGAAACACCAAGATATGCACTTGTTGCAGTAACAGAACTCTGACCAAGAAGTCTCCTGACTGACTCCACATCATGGGTCTGGCTATAAATTAATGATGCTTTTGTCTTCCTCATGGAATGAGTAGAGTAGTGACTAACATCATCAATACCAATTTTACTCATCCAGTCTTTTACAATCCTGGCATACTGATGAGTGGTAATTGGTTTTCTGGTATAGTTTGATTTATTGCCTGTGAAGATATAATCTGAAAGATCCCTTCCTGAAAGATGATCCTTAATTGTATCTTGTGACAATTGACTGAGGGGGATGTTCAGGGTGGTCTTACCTGTCTTTTTCTGTTTTACCTTAACCTCACTCTTAACTTCACCTGACTGACTGATTACATCTGAAACTTTCAGGCTCAAAAGATCAGATGACCTGAGCATGAGATCTACTGAGAGGTTCAACAGAAGTTCATGGAGTGGATTTCCAGAGATTATTTTCCTGATTGTCTGGACTTGTTCTTTATTAATTGGCTTTTTTCCCATTTTTCTCTCTCCTTTAAAAATAAATGGTTGACTTGCATAAAAATTGCTAGTAGTATATAAAACATTAGGTAGGGAACAAGTTGCCTAGTTAAAAATGTTCATTATGTGTCTTTTTGAACATTATGTCAAGAATTTTTCTATGGAGGGAAAAAATGAACACCACAAGAGCAGCAATTCCAGGTTGGCTCAAGTCACCTGATGCTGCTAAATACCTGGGACTGACAGAGTCTCAGTTCCGAAAAATACATTCCAAAATAAATTCAATTCAGCTTCACAAAAATGGTCCCAGATTTTTCCGGGAAGAAGACGTGGAACTATTCAAAGTTTCTGGGGATGGGCCCCGGAATCTAAACTGATCTGGAAGGTCAGTATTAATAAGGCACATGGATGTGCCCTTTCCATTGATGGAGAAAACATGAGTACACCAATTGAGATCTCTGGAGTAATTGAAGAGATTTTTCCTGAACAGGTCATTTCTGACAGGTTCAAAAAAAGGGAGTTCATACTCCTTCATGCCCCTAACCCTGATTACCCTGAACATATTAATAAAGTTGAGCTCGTACAGGATAAGTGTGACCTGCTTGATAAGTATAAGAAGGGCCAGGAAGTGGATCTCTCTCTGAACCTGAAAGGGAGAAAGAGTGAGAGCAACGGCAATTACTACAACACCATCCAGTGCTGGAGAATAATGCCATCTGGTGGTGGTAGTGGAGATGATGAAGATAATATCTTCTGACTTAATTAGCCCTGCCAATTAAATGCAGGGCTACTCAATATATATGGAGAGATAATTATGTTGCATTACATAGATGAAGAACCCGGAAAGGAGTTAGGTAACCTGATTCAGGGTATGCCTTTTAAGGAGTACCTGAACCTGGAGAAATACATCCACTCAAGTGACATTAAGAAACTTGATCAGAGTATAAGTCACTTACTCAATAAGGAGGAATTTGAAGAGACTCCTGCACTCAAATTAGGGACACTTGCCCACTTTATTGTTACTCCCGGATCTGAGGTTGCAAATTTTGATGCAACCTACATGGTGATGCCTAAGGTGGACAGGAGGACCAAACAGGGCAGGCAGTTACATGATGACTGTGAGGCAAAAGCAAAAGCAGAGGGAAGGATACTTATCACCCAGGAGGATTACACAAAGGTAATCAAGTGGAGGGACAACATATTTGATGACCCCATGACTGAGAATGTTTTCAGGAAATCTAAGGGTGTAAATGAGATATCAGGTTTTTTTAATCATCCTGAAATTTCAGGTATCAGGGGTGCAATTAGGGTGGACAAACTATTGGAAGATAAAAAGATAGCAATTGACTTTAAAACTGCTGTTTCTGCACATCCTGTTGCATTTAAATATGCAATAAAAAAGTTCCGCTATGATATACAGGCTGCATGGTACATTGATGGTCTTAAAGCCCTGACTGGTGATGACTATGACTTCCTTTTTGTGGTACTGGAAAAGAGTTCACCATATCTTGTACAGGTGTACAGATTAAGTGAGAAAGATATCAATAGTGCAAGAGATGATATCTATAATTTACTGGAGAATTACAAAGCATATGTAAGGGCACCAGAGGCAAAACAAAAGACTATGACTGGGTACTTTTCAGGCATAAAAACTATTTCATTAACTGACTATTAGGAGAGTAATATGGATACTGATAAATTCACTATTTCAGGTACAGGTAAGAATGTTTTTCAGGCACTGTTTAATGCAAAAAAACTGCTTGGGAGTACTGTTGCCCCTGAGGGTAAGAATCCCCATTTTGGTAATGACTACATCCAATTAGATACCCTCACCAAAAAGATTGATCCAGTAGCAGAAAAGTGTGGATTACTGATCTCACATTTTCCAACAGGAAGGGGTTTAGTTACCCTGGTTGTGCATAAGGAGTCTGGACAGTTTATCCAGTGTACTTATGAGTTGGTGCTGGAGAGAGAAACTGCACAGGGAGTTGGTAGTGCACTCACATATGCCAAGAGGCAGGTTCTGCAGAGTATGTTCAATCTATCAGCAGGAGAAGATGAGGATGATGATGGAGAAGCTGCAGAAGTAAGGACTCCACCTAAGGAGAAAAAACTCTCAAAATCTGAGCAGATAATGAAGGAGATTGATGAGGAAGATACGCTTGAGAGTTTAAAACTCTACTACAACACATGTCCAAAAACCTACCGGGATAGTGATGTTGTTAAGGAGAAATTTAAGGCTAAAAAAGCTGAACTTGAAATGCTTGATGCCTGACCTCCTCATGTGCGTGTGTATTATCTATAGATATATATATATAGATAAAACTTATCTCTAACTATAAATAAAAGAAAAATTTATAAAAAGAAAAAAGGTAATTATGGCTAAAAAAATTAAACCTGATCCACCTGATGTTTCAGACATTCTCTCCAATACAGATGTCCCAGATGAGTTGAAGTATTTAAAGTGCTTTCAGGAGGTATGGGCAGAGTGGGTGGAGTATAAGCAGGAGGAGTGTTGTGACCTCAATGGCAATATGAAGCCCTGGATGTCAATTAAGGCTGCCCAGAGATGGTTGACCCAGATCCGAAACCAGTATGTAAATCATAACAGGGATGTGGTCCATGTAATTTCACAGTCTATGCTTAATGAATGGGTTGGGATTAGATTTGATTTAATCTCAGACAGGCAGAACCAGTTGATGCCTAAGAGTCGTGATCAGGTGTCTGCACTTGATGATGAGTGGTCCAGAATTAACAATCCTAATCAACTGAACTAGGAGGGACATGGCCTGGAGGATGAGACCATATAATGAGGGTGAAATAGAGCTCATAAATTACCTCATCAGGGAAGGTGAGGTCAGATATGGAAAGACTGAGGCACAAGGTCACCTGGTACAGGAATATGTCCAGAGGGAGATGGTTGGAAGGGGTCTGAGGATCGAATTCAAACCCAGAAAGAATCCCATCCTGACTGTTGCCAGGAGAGTTACATGCAATGGAGAGCAACCTGATGGCATTAAGAACTGAGCTTTGTACAAGACCTGTGAATTTTGTGGAGGGGATTATATCCCTGATGAATACAATAAGGCCACTCAGAAGTATTGCAGCAAGTCATGCAAGCACAAGATGGCCTGGACAAAGCAAAAGGAAACAGGACACATCAGGACCAAGAAAGGTGGATATCCAAGAGCAATTTATATCCAGCTTTGGATGGAAGCAAGACTCTCAGATAATACTGCACCATGTCACTACTGCCTGAAGAGACTGAAGCCTGAAAGGGATTCTTTTGTTTTGGATCACAAGATCCCGGTATCAGCATTATCCACCAGGGAAGAGGTGATGGACCCCACTAATTTAGTGGTGTGTTGCAGGGAGTGCAACATTGAGAAGGGTAATAAGTACACATATGAGGAATTTAAAAAAATGAAGGGAGAGACTCATGGATGAGGCTAAATATGCAGTTCTATTAAAAGCCCTGAAAGCATGTGAGAAGAACTATCACAGTCATGTCAGGGAGTTCGGAAAACTTGACAAAACAGATATCACATTCTGGGCACAATCACTTGCTGATATGCCTGCCCAGAGGATTGAAAGATCATTTCAGGAGCATATTAAGACCAATGCTTTTTTCCCTACTGTGAAGGATATCAGAGAAGGTACTCCAGAGAATCCCAGGAGGAAAGCATGTGAAGATCCTGACTACATGAAAAGACTTGGTGAGGAACATCATAAGATGCTTGAAGGACCTGAATCCCGGAAGGTGCCTATGCCTGATAAGTTTAAGGAGATATTCAGGAAACTGCAGACTGAAGTACTGAAGAAAAATGCTAATCCTTAATCTCCCCTTTCCAGTCAGTACAAATCAGTACTGGATGATTGCAGGCCGGAAGTTGAT
>VTLG01003292.1_pt1 | contig 10677 bp, 20 predicted proteins | sample 4694571 | NCBI WGS metagenome assembly VTLG01 (sample SAMN12604809, study PRJNA352737) | marine metagenome | biome: ENVO:00000447; feature: ENVO:00000209|ENVO:00000569|ENVO:01000036; material: ENVO:00002151; isolation source: viral sequences binned using virsorter ... | reverse complement strand
TTCCTGTTCTTCACCTGCTGGTACAGGATTCATAGGAACTACGTTTGCTATCTCCTGTGGTATTTGATCAAATGGATTTCGTTCTGTTGCCATTCCCCTATATTCCCCTTATTCGTGTATAATCTCTGCGTGGTTGTACTAATAAACCACCTTTATATTTGGTTAATATATGACTAGATCTATCAAAGTCTTTTGCAAATATAGATTTAATCTTTCGTGGATCAAGTAACATATATGAATTTCTACCTTCTCCTTCATATATATTTTGATAGCTAAAAGAATCTTTATTTGTTTTCTTTAAAATTCGTCTTAATACTTTTAACCATTCATTATATTGTTCAGGTTCCCACTTATCATATAGATTATGAAGTTTATCTTCATATGACCCATCATCTATAGAGTCAGTTAACTTTTTTTTATACGTTTTATCTTTAAGTACATGTTTAAAAATCTCTTGTATCATTATTTTATAATCTTTAGATTGTATCTTATTCCTTCCTGAATACTCAACTTTTTTAGGCATACGTACATATACATCTAGATCGGGATGAGCTTTTATAGCTTCTTCTTCAGGAAAAATATTAGCCATACCTCTTTCATAAAACATTCCCTTTTTCTTTTTAGGATGGTGTGGACTTCTTATATATAATTTATTTCCCGTTAATTCCTCAATCCAATTAGAAGGATTAGAAAATGTTATCATATCTGGAATATGTAATGCATTTTTTATTACGTTAGTATCAGCAACTAAAGGCATAATACTCCAATCAGTGGCTGTTTTTCCCGGCCACCAACCAAGATTGTCTTGAGGATCTGCTTGTGCTCTGGTTTCTGCTGTTTTTAAATCACCTAGATGAATACCAACATCTGGTACACGATCTATATCCTTTCCTCCTTTTGGAGTAGGAGATAAAGATCTAATTCGTCCAGCACGAGGAGTAGCATGGTATACAGGTTCTGTATACTTTTTTGCTGCTGCCTTTATTAAATATTTAGTTAAAGCTGGACCTGCCATTTATCTATCCACTGGTATTTCAAAATCATAATCATCGTCATGTGCTGTAGGTGTTGGACCCATTGTATATGCAGCAGCTCCTATGGGAGTAGTACGTCTAAAGATTGTTAAAGCATTTAGTAATCTATTTAAAGAAGGCTTTGATTCTTTTGGACCTTCTATTTGTTTTGTACCCTTATCTTTCTTCGTAGCTAACTGATTTAATAATCTTCCTATTGCCTGTGTTCCTGTTGCTTTAGCTATATCTTTTACTCGTTCTCCTACAGGACTAGGAAGTTTTAGATTTTCTGGAACTGCTTCCCACGGAATATCTTCTATATCTACTTCTTTTTCTTTTTCATATTCTGGGATTGCTCTTCGTAATATATTAGGTATAACTTGATTTGTCAGATGATCGAAAGCATTTCTTTGATCTTCGTCTAATTCTTCTCTTGGTAGTTCACGATATACGTCTGGTCCTTCAGACATCCCTGCATACTCTGGTGTAGGTAACTTCCAAGGTTGTAACGGATGACCATGTTCTGTAAAGTCAGCATCCTGTAAATCATATTGTAAATCAGTAATTTCCTTAGAAAATATACTTCTTCCTTTATCTGTATCAAATAACCAATCTACAAAGTCATCAGGATACTCTTCTTTAAAAGAGCTTTTTAAATCTTTCATAGCACTTGTTATGGCAAGACTGTTATCATCGACCTCATCTGCCATCAACTGAAGATCCTCAAGATGGGTAGGCCAAGGCTCATTAGGCTCATTTGCTTCAAATTCAGCTAGTTGATCCATAGCATTGTAATAAGATAAAGTATATCCTTCTGTAATCACATCTCCAGCAGCTTCAGCCATTGCATTTCCATCTGCTACTCCAACAAAGCCCTCACCAGTAAGAACTCCTACACTTTCCGATAACTCTTCACTCCTTCTGAGTAACTGTGCAAAAGCTCCTGTAACAGACATAGGTGATGCTACTTTTGTTGTAGATATAATATCGGCTGGAGTAAGATCTGCTATAGCACCGGGAACGGAATCCACAAAGGCTCTACCTAGTGTTGCTATACCACCACGTAAAACTTCCCTCCGATCTACTTCAGGTATTATATCAGGTAAATTTGTTTTCTTATCGTCATCAGCCATTATATTTTCTTATTTGATATATTATTTAGTTAAGTGGATTTTCGGGAACGATGTCTGATCCCCGTCCTACTTCTTTTGGTGACATCATATATAAAAAAGCCCCCGGAGGCGAACTCTTTTTAAATAATGATAGAGCCTTTGTTAATGTATTTATAGATGGTTTTCTATCCTCTGATTTCGGTTGTGATTGGGATGTCCCTTTTCCTGCTAAACGAGTAAGTGAATCGGCTAAAGTTGTTAAAGCTACATCTCCTACTTTCTCTGGAATAGTAGATTCTTCTTTAGGAATAGTTTGTTTATAGTCACTATATATTCGACTTAGTTCGGTAGGTACTACATTTGTTTTAATATCTTGGAAGTATGCTTCCTTATCGTCTTCTCTCTTTTGTTTAAAAAATTTCTGTCTTCCTGTTATATTTGGAACTGTCTCAGATTTATCAAGAGAAGGACGAGGATCTCCTTGTGTCCATCTCCATACATCTATATCATCATCTGGATCTGGGCTAAACAAATTATACCTAGGATATTTATCTTCAATACTAGTAATCATATTTGAAAATTTTTGTTGTCCTTCAGGATCTCTCAAAAGATAATTAACAAATTCTTTAGAATAATTTTTATATAAAACATTTTCTAAGTTACTTAAATCAGCTTTATAGTCTTCTTCTCGTAAGAGAACATTCTCCATCCAATCTCCAAAATTCATTTTATCACTATACATATCTCCCTGATCAGGATATATATCATAAGTAGAATATTGTTCATCCATTTGATCTTCAAACTGCTGTTCTATATCATAAGGTAAAGCTAAATAGTCTTCATCTAAATTACGTAGTATAGCTTTAGAAGGTATATGATTAGAACTATCATGATCAAAAATAAATGTATTTATATCAGGTGGCAAATCAAACTCTTGATCTAGGATAGCTCCAGATACAGCTACATTTATTAATGCTTTTGTAACTTCTTCTGTATTAGAAGTTTGTTCAAATATTTTTGCTAAATGTTCTAGATTAACAGAATCAGCTACTTCCTGTCCTAATCCACGCAAGCCTGATTCATCCCTAGATGGAAAAGGTATTACATTTGTAGGTAATTTTTTATCATCATCAGCCATTATATCCCCCTCCCGTTACGTCTATTATACACCTAAGACCTCCAGTATGCAACCTTTTTCTTTCTAGGTTCCTCTTCCCATTCAGGATCTTCAGGATGGGTAATATGCCATGATTCTCTCATGTAATGTATAGCCATTGTCAAAGCATCTACCTGATCATCATGGGCTGCATTTGGAAACTGTAATAATTCTTCTACTAACTCGTCTGTCCACTTCTTATTCTTTGGAACCCATACTCTTCCTGATTCGATTAAGGGAGAAGCTGCATATACTCTGCTGACTTTATCCCTATCAGGTAGATATTCTCTTACAGGTAGTCCACCTCTTCTCATATCCTGTATGAGTGACTGACCACTAGCTTTCTTCTCCACTATACATACATCAGGTTTGAATTGATGAAATAGTATCTGTGACATTCTACGTAACTCAGGATATTCAAATCGTCCTCTCATATTACCTAGTAGAATAAGATGGGATACTATACTTTCTCGTCCATATTCATCTTCATTAGGTAAGGAGAAGATGCCCCATGTTTGAATAACACTGTAATCAGCACTCGTGCTTGTCGAAAAAGCTGTATCATACGTTTGTAATATAAAGTCACAGGTGGGTGGTTCTTCATATTCCCAAAATCGTAGCCATTTCTTCTTTATCAGTCCACCTTCTTCTGGAGTTGGATCTTGCATGTACAATGCATTCCAGTATCGTGCTCCATTCGAGGCTTTAATCTCATTCTCATCAATTTGTAATACTTCTGTGGGCTTCCATTCTGGAAAGTATGAGGAACCTACTGGTAGCTCTAAAAGTTCTGCTGCCTCATCATCCAGCCATGCGGGTATTCGTATAACTTCCCACGGAATAGTTTCATATTCACTCATATCTTCCTGTTGTTTCAGGAGCCATCCACATAAATCATCATAGTGATACCTTGTATTAATGATGAGTATGGAACCATTGGGCATTATACGTGTACGTAGACCAGCAGGATACCATTCCTTGACATATCTACGTCCAGCTTCGGAATATGAATCTTCTTCGGACATAACATCGTCCAATATGGCTATATTAGCCCCTCGTCCTGCAATCTGGCTACGTACCCCGGCTGCGTAGTACGTACCGTTTTGATTTGTTTTCCACTTCCCGGCTGCTCTAACGTCTGTTCGTAGTGAAACTCCTTTAAATATCTCCTGAAACTGTTCAGAGTTAACAACGTCACGAACAGAACGGCCAAAATCACTAGAAAGTTGATCACTGTGAGAAACAGTAAGAATTTCATGCTCTGGATTTCTCCCTATATACCATGCTGGAAACAATTTGGAACAGATAACAGACTTGGAACTACGTGGTGGTAGGAATACCATCAGTCTTTTTATCTCTCCAGACTCTAATTGACTTAATTTGTTGGAAATAACCTCAATATGTTTTCCCATTTTCCAATCTGAGACAAGAGTTGGAGCCATCAAACGGACAAACGTAAGGAAATCCGCTTTAGTGTCCTGCAATACATTTAATCTAAGTAGACTATTCAGATTTATGAAGGGATTTAGTATATTTTCTTGTTCTAATTCCATTTAAATCCTTATGAAAAAGTAATAAAAACAATAATATAGTAGTAAAATAATAAAATAATAAAAATAAAACACCAAATTAGCTCTAAAATTTACGATATCATCATATATTATATATAATTATACACTAAATTAGGAGTAAGTCCAAGGGATTTTTTCGGTAGCCCTAAAATATTTGGTCAATATGTCACACCCCCTATATATATATATCTCTCTCTTGACTGTTTTTTCCCTCCCCCTATCAAGATGGGAGTATATTATAGGTTTTCCCAAGTAAAATGATACCTTTGATGAAGGAGACTTGTAAAATCATCCTCTGAGAGGTTATATAGTAGGATTTACCTTGTTTTACTAGGGAAAATGGCCGAGAACAGATCGAGAACAGGATGAGAACAAAGGGGGAACGATGAAGATTTGGATGAGGCCGTTAAGATAAGAACTACTAATATAAACTCTAAGACTCTCTAAGTACCTCTTAGGAAGAAGTAGTTCTGAAGGAACTACTTATTCCTTAGAGGTACTAAGAGTCTCTAAGAGTTTAAGTAGTTCTAATCTTTACGGACTCACCATTCGGTGGGGCCGAACAATTTGAATGGAGGTGCCAAATGGCATTTAGAAGAAATAAGAACGTCCGTCTTGAGCAATTCATAGACGGAAGCTGGAAGACTTGCAAGACTGTGAAACTTGGCAAGGGACATAGCCTCTATGAACAGAGGAAAGCAGAGGGAGTTCTCATGAGGCTCTTTCACTTTCAAGGGCCAAACAAAGGCTCTTGGCATATGCTGAATAATGGCCTTGATCCTGTCACTGGAGCAAAGGGCCACTCTGCCAAAAGAGCAAAGGCAGAAGCAGAAAGAGAGGCTAATGCTTCATAGAGCATAGACTCTTTGAGAGAGGGGATACCTCCCATCCTCTCTCTCTTTTTTCTTTTTTTTTTTAACTAATGTCAAAGGATACATCACATGTCCCATTATCAAAAGCAAGAGGGTAGCTTTGTATATAAGAATGGATCTCCAGTGGAATTCAATGTATACAAAGTCAAAGACGGTTCCCTCTTGACAAAGCAAAGGTGTGGTAAGTGTGGTGGTCAAAAGGTTTTTAAATCTCCTGCCTTTCAACAATATGAAGCAGGGGGAATTAGTGGTGGATGTTTTAGTTGTAATGCAAAAGGGTTCTTAACTGTAAGAGCTTATGCAACATAAAAGGAGGATAGTTCTTGACAGTCGAGGCATGACTGTTTATATGGTTAGTTTACAGCACGATTGTTCTTTTAATAAACTACTATCCTTAGTAGTTCTGAAGGAACTACTAAGGTAGTAGTAAAAATAAATTGGAGGTTGCGATGAGAGTAGAAGAGATGGAAGCATTGCTGAGAAAATCAGTAGGCGTGGCTGTTAGCTCAATTGAAATGAGGAAGTCGATAATAACAGTGATTGAGGAAATGTTTAAATCTATTGAAAATCCAGACTTTGGAACAGATGCACTGAGGGTTTGCTTTATGCTTGAGTGCTTTGAACATATGAAAAAGTCAGGAATATTTGATACTTTGGAATCAGAGGATAAATTGCTGGATATGTTTGGGAACCAACCTACTGTATCAGAGTTCATTGATACTATAAAAGGAGAGTAAGCTATGTCTAAAATAGCTGGCATCGAACCCCATCCTATTTGCTTGAAAGTACCAGAGGGATGGAATCTACATATCTCTAATATTATAGAGTGGCTGGAGTATAATGATAAAAAGAGGAAGGAGTATGCTCGGCTGGCTCGGAAAGGACAGAAGGGAGCATTAGCTCAGAGCTTGGATCATGAGGGCTATCTTAAAGAGATAAAGCATTACCTCAGAACAGGGGATTGGATCTCTGATTACTTTGGCAAGTATCAAGAGAGCTTGACCTATCGTGGAAAACTAAGTAAAAGGAACAAAGCAGATGGATGATATCTTTTGGAAGGATGACTTTAATGGCAAGGCTAAAGGTCTGTTCATTAGGTCTAGCATTAACAACGACATAAAGAAACTCATAGATAAATGGGGCTTGAATGTTGTTGGTATCAAGATAGATCCCGATGGTGGATGGAATACTGAGCTTATCATAGAGGATGAGAGTGGTATAGGTGTAGATGAGCATCGGTAATGGATGTTAAATGAGCCTAATAAAAACCCTTAATCTCTTGGTAGTTCTGAAGGAACTACCAAGAGTTAAGGGATTAAATGAAACTAACGAGGAGATTGCGGCATGATTGTTGAACATAGAATTACTGATGTGATAGGCATGAGGGTTAGATTATGTAAGTGGAAGGATATAGAAAGTTTATATCTTATAATAGTAACTCCCGATGTTGAAGTGGAAACTCTTTTATGGGGATACGATGGAAAAATTCCAGCAGATGTATTAAAGTATTTTCACCTGCATGAAATTGAAATAAGAGACTACAGGGATGAGGAGTAACGAGCATGCTTATATCTAATATAATGGAGTTCACCCAACGTGCTTATGATAACAAGTGGATTTGTTGGGAGCTAATGGATAGTAAAAAGATAGGACAAACTTCTACTTGGCCTCGTTATAAATGGGTTATCACTGGAGTGTGGAAGGATAAGCCTATAAAATTGATGGATAAATACCAAAGTAAATTTGTAAGAAGGGAGAAGAATACTAGTGGTAGGTATGTCTATCGGTTTGAGATTTAGTATTTTAATAAACTACTACGTAGTAGTTATGAAGGAACTACTACGTAGTAGTTAAAAATAATGTGGTTTGAATGAGGATGAAAAATGAAATCAGGAATACACATATCTAAATTATCAGGCAAGCTGGCAGAATTTCGTGCCATCTCTGTTAATACTTTGACTAATGATTTTTGTGGCAAGATGCACAAGTCAAAGAAGAAGGATCATATATGCCCCAAGTGTTACAGCTTTGCATTGCTAACGGGCTTTCGTAAAAATGTAGCACCAGCATTGGAACGTAACTCAAAGTTATTAAGCGGTCATTTGATGGAATGGGATGAGATACCATTTATAAATGATGCTTACTTTAGGTTCGATGCTCATGGTGAGCTGATTAATCTTACACACTTGGTTAATTATGTAACCATTGCTCGTAAAAATAAGGGCTGTACCTTTGCATTATGGACTAAGAGAAAGGATCTAATAAATAAATACCATGAGATATGGGGAGACATAATGCCTGATAATTTAATCTTGATCTATTCTAATCCTCGTATTAGTAATATCATGGATAAACCACCTAAGTATTTTCACAGGACATTTAATAATGTACTGGAACATGAAGAAGTGGAACGTCAGAATTGTACTGGACAACAGTGCAAAGATTGTCTATTGTGTTACACTCCTAACAACGGAGTTACCACAATAGTCGAGAAAGTTAAGAAGTATTAACCTATAGGAAGGAACTATAATGAATATTGTATTACGTCTACGTAAAGAGAAGAGCATACCTCGTGGGTCTGTTAAAACAAAGCAGGGCAAGAGGTATGATTGGGGGAAATGGTATCTCCATGTAGCCAAGTCTCCTCACTTCTGGAATATGAAAGCCATCGTGGATATACGAGGCCGTGTATTTGTGATATAATTACATACAGGAAAGTGGGGGTGCAATTCCCCCACGATCCTATTAGGAGAGAATTAATGGAAGAGAATTTTACATTAACTAATATAGGATGGAAACTGAGAGCAGGGTGGTATAAAGAAATAGACTTATCAGATACATATACTGCCGTACCAAGAGGATATCTTATGTGGGATATCTATGATTTTCCAATTGAATTTGAAGAGGTGTCAGGTGTAGTATGAAAAAGCCTAGATATATTAGAGTTAAGGATCTATCTTGCAATAATGCTGATGATATATATAATAATTACTCAGGATTGTGGAGATACCTGAAGTTAGATCGTGTACAAAGGCGAGACAACAGAGGGTATATGTTATGGACACAGAAACATGTATATAAATTGGAGCCAAGCAATGTCCCAACCACCAGCAGAGAGGAAGTATAAGTACAAAGATCATAGAGATATTAGCCCCGACATGGTAGACTATCTCCTATCGGTAGCTGATGTATCTAATATCTATTCATTAGATATTGAAGAGATCAATGATTACTTGAATGATCTTGAACAGTATCAAGATGAGCAATACGTACAACATCAACAATCAAATAGGAGTATGTGACATGGGTGTAATGTTCAACCATGATGTTATTGATTTTAATGTAGAGAAGTTCAATCTTAATACAGAGGAAGGGTATCATATACCATCTGATATTGGTGTAGGTCTAAGACGTACTGATAATAAAGTACCTCTTGCTGTAGTCTCTGAAGCATATGAGCCAGTACAGTATAAGCCTATAGTGGAGAATGTAGAGAACTCTATACATAGATCAGGGCTAGATTTAACTAATGCTACATTTGAAACTAATGTATATGCTGATGGAGCAAAGTTAGAGTTACGAGCTTTCTTTCCTGCTCATGAAATGGAGATAGGTAATGGAGATATAGTTGTACCTGAGTTTAGATTCCGTACTTCTCACAATAGAACATGGGCTAACAATGGATTCATGGGAGCATGGAGAGGTGCTTGTTGGAATACATTAGTATCAGGAGATAAGCTGGCATATGTTTATGGTAGACATACCAAGAACTTTAGTGTCATAGGTTTTGCTTCTAAGATCAAAAGTGCTGGTGAATATATAGCCAATAATGGACTAAAGCAGATGAGAGATTGGTATCATACTGATGTTAGTCGTGATAATGTAATCCATCTGTTCACTCATACACTGGCTAAGAGGACTAATAATGTTACTCGTAAGGTGGAACCTAATAAAGTTATGCTCTCTAATCTAATGAAGATCTTTGATGAAGAGAACCGACATCTACATGGTCGAGCTAGATATGATGGGTATGCTACTTATAATCGTGGTACTCTTTGGTCTGCTTATCAGGCCGCAACATGGTGGTCTAGTCATGATAAAGATGGTGGTAAACACTCCCGTCCATCTCATACTGTCATAGGTGGTAGAGAAGATAAGGTTAGGAAGATGTTACACTCACCACAATGGATGCAATTAGTAGCATAAGGAATAAGGCTATGAAGTTTACTGAAGAATTTACCAAAAAATGTTTAGAGGCCGTCATCAATGACCTCAAGAATGAGTGTATTAAGTCTCTTGATAATGGTAGGCTAAGTTTACCAGTGCTGGAGGGGGATTTCTGGATTGATATTTACAACCCAGACAACGAAGAGACTTTTAGTATCAATTACAGTTGGGACTACACAGTAGATGATGGTGGGCCGGTCAGTGTGGTTGCCTACCCAACTGAGGAGTATGAGAAAGATGGTAAAACTTTTATTCGGGAAATTGCAACTGGTGATTGTGTAGTAATATCAGGAGATGATAAATGATTGTAGTATTTAACGATAGCTTTGGGTCTGATGCTTTTGAAGAAACAATTAGAGCTGTTAATACAATATCAAAAGATAAAATATCTTATGTATTCATTGACGATTTCGAGAGTGATGAAGGAGAATTTGCATGGAATATATGGATAGATAAGGAATAGGACTATGGAAAAAATAGAGTTGACTGAAGAGCAGATTAATTATATTGTTACCCATATAGAGGAAGAACACGCCTTTGTTGTTGGGCTAGGAACTGCAATAGAAAATGCAATCGAAGCCTATAATGGTGGAGCTAGATAAGGAATAGGACTATGAAAGATCAGAGAGTTGTCGGTAAACGAAAGAATAATCCATTGGCGAAGCAACTCTCTGATCCTATGTGGAGAAAGAGAGTTGTTACTAGTAAGGTTGTATATAATAGAAA
>VTLG01001564.1_pt1 | contig 10677 bp, 12 predicted proteins | sample 4694571 | NCBI WGS metagenome assembly VTLG01 (sample SAMN12604809, study PRJNA352737) | marine metagenome | biome: ENVO:00000447; feature: ENVO:00000209|ENVO:00000569|ENVO:01000036; material: ENVO:00002151; isolation source: viral sequences binned using virsorter ... | reverse complement strand
CGCAATGGCTTTGTTATGTGCTAGTTCTTTTGCTTTTGCTTTTCTACTTTTTTCAACACTAGCACTTTGCGTTGTTAAATCACTAGCATTTAATCCTAGTTCTTTTAACATTTTTTGTTCGTATTCTTTATTTGTTAACTTTTGGTTTTTCATTGTTCTTTCCTTTTGTTTTATTTTAAATACTTATTATGTCAAAAAGCCTTACTATGTAATATAAAATACTTTATATGACAAATACTAATAAAAAATATAATTAATCACAAATAAACATTTGCATATTATATATATATGTGTAAATTCTTTTAAATAACTAGGAGATTAATATGTTTTTAATAATAATAATGTTGGTGGCTTTATTTGGAATGATGACTTTAGCCCCTTATTTAATAAAAGAAGCTAATAAAGACAATGAATAGTATAATCTACGTTATATGGGTATTTATAGTGTTTATATGCCTATATATATTAATAATAACTAATGACTAGAAAAAAGGAAACCAAAAAATGAATATAACAATAAAAGAAAGTATGTTACTAAGAAAATGTATTAATAATTATGTATTAGAGAATAATTTAGATTATGATAAATCACCATTATTTAATGATTTAATATATAAATTAAAAGATGTAGAAAAATGTAGTATTAGTTATAAATATATAAATGACGCAATAAAAAAAGATAACCTTGACTACTTGCCTAATAAAAAAGCTAGTGAATTTATAGAAAATCATAAAAAAGAGATGAGAAAATCGCTAAATAAAGAGCTTAAAAAATATAGTATCCAAACAACGTGCAATAAAAAAATCTTGGAACTAATGGAAAATGAACGCATTGAATTAGTAAATAAAACAAAAAGGAATAAATAAAATGAATGAAATAATAATAAGTGATGACAATATATTGTTTGTTGATATGCTTTGCATAAGTTGTGGAACTAGTGAAACTTGGAGCAATAAAGAGTTTGAATATATGAAATATGAAGACATTATTTGCTTGGGTTGTGGTAATGATGAGTTTAATATAACTTTAAATAATAAGTGAGGTATAAAATGACTAAGAAAGATTACATAAGATTCGCAAAGATAATAAAAGATAGTAAATGTGATAACTATAATAATAGATTGCTTAAAGATAGCTTAATAGATGACTTATGCATAGTATTTAAGCAAGATAATAGTTTATTTGATAGGCAACGATTCATTGATGCTTGCGAATAAATAATCCCACCACATATTAACCCTTAATTAAAAAGCCCTCGTTATTAGAGGGCTTTCTTTTTTACTTAGATAAATATATATTCTAACTTAATTATAATTTTTAACTAAATTCAACCTACCTAGAGGGCAATTACAATGTGGGGGGTGGCGAAAAAAAGAGGAACACGCATTCTAATACTATTTTTTAACTTTTTATAACTTTAACAACTCTTTTTCTATATATTAAAAATCTTAGTTTCTTATATATATTTTATAATTGCTTTTTTGGTGAATGTTGTTGGAAGGATAGAGAGATATTACCCCCGTACATTCAAGTCGGAGCCTCAGAATCCTTCACAACTTTGCTTTTCTGGAGCCATGCTGCTTTCGGATATGCATTAGCGAATAAACTAAAAACACGGGCAATCATCAGTTTCGGGTTATTCCCCTAGAATCGTCCGCAATTGCCTTCGAGTTGGACTGTGACTTTGATTCACCCCTTATTGTAGTCACTTTTCAAGCATAAACGCAACAAGTCTCAAACCAAACCATTTATGCGAGGTGTAATTTATGTTAAATTTTTAAAAAAACAAAATATGTGGTATATTAATTTATGGATTTTAAGGAAATTAAGGGAAAAAAGCATTATTTGTATGATTCGTTGCAAGAATTTCGCATTCATCACCCTGATGAGGCCTTAAATGAGAATTGGCGCAAGGCAAAGGAGGGTGAATGGGTAGTAACAGACGACCAAAACGTGTGTCAAATACTAAAATGTTACGATTTAAAGATAAATATGTCCAAAAAGGTTACAAGATGCTCAAGAACTGTCTTAGGTACGTTCAGGGTAGACAATAATAACATTAGATTATTAGGCTCTGATGGCATTGCGGAGAATATATACACGTTTTCAAGGACATATAAAGCATTTAAGCAGTATCAAAAAGAGGGACTCAAGCCAAAAGAGTTCGTTTTTGCAAGATATGTGGCTGGGGGAATGGATATTTCAAAGGCATACGCAAAAGTGTTCAAGAATTCAAAGAGTAGTGAATACATTGCCAGCTCAGCCAATAAATTAATGAAAAAAGAAGAGGTACAAACAATGGTATCAGAAGCAATTGAAAAGGTATTACAAGAAGAAAGTGTTTCAAATAACTGGATTATAGCAAAATATAGAGATATTGTGGACTTGGCAGATAAAGATTCTGACAAATTACGTTCATTAGACTCATTGTCTAAAATATCAGGGTTATTTAACACGGAAACCAAAAAAGAAGAACTTACTGTATGGTCAGGTTTTACATCAGAACAAATGGAGGCACTCAAGGATGGAGGCAAAACAGAGCTCATCGGACACAAAGAAGAAGATTAGAGATAAAGACCCATGCACTGTATGTGATTATGACCTTTATTTTAACTCAAAAGTTACACAAAGAATTGGAATTATTAACATAGCGAGAGATGTTGTGGGATGGATTTGTCCTGAATGTAATAGCGAATTTGATTTAGACGATAATATTGTGTATATTTACGGTGAGAATTCACTACAAGGAAAAGCATAATGCCACCAAAATTAAGACCATTTACAAGTTTTTTAAACCAAGGTATGCAAAATACCAATCAAAATATTAATAATACTAACCAACCTCAATTTAATAGTCCATTTGGAAATCCATACAATCCTCCTGGAGCAACAGGTTTTGGAACTGGAAGGACTGGAGCTGGAGGTGGAGTTATGAGCTCAGACCCATTGTTTTGGTGGGAAGCTGGAATGCATGGAGGTGGTTCTGATGCTGGGGCAGGTGAAGGACAAGGTGAGGGGTTTGGACAATATACCCCTGGTTTCGGCCAAGAACCAACAGATATAGTTAAAGACCAGTACGGACAAGGATTTATAACTGAAACTCAACAATTTTCTTCTGAAGACTATTATAATGTATTTAATCAGCTACCCCCTGACCTTCAAAGTCATATTACCCAGCAAGGTGGAATGTATAGTATTGATGACCCTAACTCTCTCATTAGTCAGATTATGTCGCAATTCTGGAGCTCTTCCTCCTATGGGCCCGAAGGTTCCCTAGGTTGGGATATGGCTGGATTGCAAGATTGGATAGAAAGTTATATGTCAGGGCAAACTAATTATTTAAATCCTCCTGGTGGAGAGAGTGCAATTGGAATTGATGATATGGCAGACTGGAAAGATGATTTTAATATAGGACAACAAGATATAGGCGAAATGCCAACAGAAGAGCTCCCGCCAGGATGGACGTGGCAGTTCATTAATGGAAATTGGGAACCTGTGAATGTAGGTGCTGGGGAAGGTCAGCAAGGCGAGCAAGACTTTGTTGGCGAAACAGATTTTACTATCACCCCTGGAGACACTGGGGGCACTGGGGGCACTGGTATGGCTGGTGACCATCCGGGATTTAATGTTGGGACTGATTACCAGGGAGGAGATTATTTTCAAACTGGTGAATCTAAAACGGGGTCAAGTTGGGACGTTAATAATGATAATGTTATAGACATGCTTGACTATCAATTCGCTCAATCTCAGGGTGCCGAACAAGGTTTTCTTGACAATCTTATGGGTCACCTTCAAGGAGGAATTAGTCAGGGAGCTGGTCAATTCACAGGTGGTGGTGGTGTTGGTGGGCAAAGAGCCAAAAAACTTTATTATGCCCCAACTCAAGGAGGCTTTGCATCTGTAGGAGAAGGTATGAGGAGACAGCAAGGACAACCATCATTAGAAGATTTATTAAAAAAATTACAAGGATAGAAAATGGCTAATAATTTAATGGGCTTTGATAAGCCTATCGTATATGAGGAAACAGCAAGTAAACCTCCTCTTGGTTTTAGAAAGAAAGGAGACCCTACCTTTAGTGATTGGCTTTATGATTCAACTATAGGGAACCTTGAAGGGGCTATTGATATGGGTGGAGACCTTCTTGAAACAATTGGAAGAGGTATGGTGGGTGCAGTTGAGACACTTGATGACATTGATGATATGTTTTTAAGTGGCCTTGAAAATATCTTAACAGGGAATGTGAGCAGTGAAAATATTGAGACTAATCTTAGTAAAGTTGAAGAAGCTCTTGATGTTGGTGGTTTGGTTAATCCAATTGCAGATGTGGCAAATGTAGGTGTTAATATAGCTCAAGGAGATGTTAGTGGGGCTTTAATAAATCTTGCAGCTATTATTCCTGGTATTGACTACCTTATTAAACCTTTATCAAAAAATAAGAATTTTTTAAAAAACGAAACTGTTGTAAGCGAGGCTATTGAGGCTAATTATAAAAAAAATAAAGACAAAATAATTGGACAAGAAATTAGAGAAGATTTGGTAGATAAAGGTATGAAGTCTAATGTAGTAGATGATATTGTAAAGACTATTGATAAAGCAAATGCAGAGGTAATACTTAATACTAATGCACTTACTAAGTCTGGTCGTCATACTAATGCGGTTGTAAAAAATATATCTAAAGTTGTTGAAGAAAATCTTTTAAAGTCTTTAAGAAAGTCTGGGGCGCTAAAGGGCAAGAATGTAGATAAGAAATTTGATAAATTTGTAACTGATTATATGGATGATTTATTTTATTCCCCTGAAGGATTAAAGAAGTTTTCAGATATTATTTATGATTCGAATAAGAAATTTATTAAAAGCTATGGAAGAAAAGGAAGAAAGGTTTGGAATAAAATGAGCGAAGACCCTTCTTTTTCAAAAGATTTTAAAAGTATTTTTGGAATTAAAGATACGGGGCCAATACAAGTAATTAGAGATGCTGTTTTTGACTTATATACAAAGTCTAAAATCCCAAAAGGGCTTAATTGGTTAAGTAATACTCCACCTGGGAGAGCCTTCAATTATTTGAGACCTGGAAGAGAAGGGAATCTTCCTCTTTATTTAGCTCTTGCTGGAGGTGCTGGCTTGGGAAGAACTCTTTCTCAATATGGCACAGCAGATATCACTCCTAGTTCTAATTGGTTGGATTATAGCTTAGGAGCCCCAGGTATTGGTTTGCTTGATTTTGGGACAATGGCTCTTGGTGAAATGGGAGTTGAAAGTGCTGCAAACTATAATGCATATTTAAGAAAATCAATAATAAATTATATAGATAGAGATAAGAAAGAGAAGGTTGAGCGTAATATTAAAGCAAATCTTAAGGATAAAAAAGATGAAGAAATCGGAGAAGAAATATCTAAAATAGATGAGGAATTTAAAACTAAGATAAGTGATTCAACGCAAAATTTTTATGACAATGTTTATAATAAAGCCATTTTAGATTGGAATAATCCTGACCTTTGGAATAGAATAGATAGCATAGAAGGTAAAAACCCAGGGATAAAGTTTGATTTTTAATAAATGAATGAATATGTAGATATATTTCCTCACGAAAAGAGTAGACTTGACAATCCAGATATGGCGTTACTCTTAAATTCCCTTGTAGACGAGATTATGATTGAAGGTGAAACCCCTTTATTTCTACAATTTTTAGGAGACCTTGAGTCTAATAATAAACTTGATGCGAAAAGTTCTATTTCAAATGCAGCTGGTATTTATCAATTTACGCCTGACGAGGTAGATACAACGAAAAGAGGAGCAATAAGGAATGCAGGGTTTGACCCTGAATATATAAATGCTATTCCTAATGACCCAACTAAATGGACTTTAGAGCAGTCTAATATAATGGCTTTAGCAAATTTGTTTCCAGCTGTAATAAAAGGTCATCGTGGCCTTGTTGACGAATTACTTTCAAAATCTTTTATTGATGATTACGATATGAATGCCTGGCTTAGACTTTATGATGATGTTTGGCACACTAAAATGGATGTGACAAGGTATTCTGATGAAATTGAAGAAAATAAAAAAAGAATTATTGAAAAATATTCTAAATAATTAATGGCAAATTTAAATCTTAACGGTAATATTTCCAAAAATGAAGAGACTTTACAATTAGCACATTCAAATCTTATAACTTTTGGCAAATTGTTCTCACCTCAGGATTTTCTTGCAAGCGCAACACCAGATTTTCATATTGACGTAAGTAAACTTTTAATTGACAAAGATAAACAGCAGTTAGCTTTAGTATTGCCTCGTGACCATGCTAAATCAACATTAGCATCCTGTGCCGTATTATATAGATTTTTATTTGCAACAAAGGATAGACCTGAGTTTATTGCATGGATTGGGGAAGCTCAAGACCAAGCTCGTGATAATTTAAATTGGATTTCAAATCATATATATTCTAATCCAGCTATTCATTATTACTTTGGAGACCTTCAGGGTGATAAATGGACTAAAGATGAAATAACTCTTAAAAATGGATGTAGAATGATTGGCAAAGGAACATCACAAAGACTTCGTGGTAAAAAACAATTATCTACTCGTTACACAGGTATAGTGCTTGATGATTTTGAATCAGAGCTAAACACAAAGACTCCTGATTCGAGAAGACAAATTAAAGAATGGGTAACTGCAGCTGTTTATCCTGCTATTGATTTTGATAAAAATGGCTTTCTATGGTGCAATGGAACAATTGTTCATTATGATAGTTTTTTAAATGGTTTGGTAAAAGGCTCTCAAGAAGCAGAGAAGACAGGTGAAGAATATGCTTGGGATGTATTTACACGAAAAGCGATAGAAGATGGTAAACCAATATGGCCTTCAAGATGGCCAATAAAAAAACTTGAAGAAAGAAAGCAATTTTATATTGACTCAGGTACACCAGCAAAGTTTTATCAAGAATATATGAATCAGGCAAAGTCACCTGAAGACCAAATATTTAGTGAGGAGGATATTAGCGATGGGATTTATCAAGGGAATGCAAGGTTTGATGAGGAAGCTGACTCATGGTATATACAGTTTGCTAATGGGGACAAAGAGTATATTAATATATATATTGGTGTTGACCCAGCCTCAACGGTTGCTAGCCATAGTGATTATTCCGTTATTATGGTTCTTGGTGTTACTTCTGAATATGATTATTATGTTATTGAATATTGGCGTAAAAGAGTCTTACCCATGGAGTGTGCCGATGAGATATTTAAAATCGCTAAACAGTACTCGCCAATCAGGCGAATAAATATTGAAACAATTGCATATCAGGAGATGTTAAGAGATTATGTAATGAAAAGAAGTAAGAGAGAAGGTTTATTTTTACCTGGGATTGAAAAAGGTATTAAGAATTATAATTCTAAAAAGAAAGATAGATTGTTTGAGGGACTTCAACCTATGTTTAAAGCAGGGGCAGTACATCTTAAAAAACAACATCACGAATTTATTGATGAATTACTTGATTTTCCAAAAGGTTCTCATGATGATATTATTGATTCTTTTTACCTAGCAACTCAATGGGCAAAGGGAAATGCAAAAGCTGGAAAAGTTAAAAAAGAAAAGAATAGAGAAGGGTATTGGATGAAGCCTAAAAAAATGTATGATTGGATGACGGGGAAGAGAATATGACCTTATTTGTTAAATACTATAATTTATTATTATATTATATACTGTGATTAAGGAAGATTTCAGAGCAAAAGAGATACGTGAAACATTTGACAGATGGTCGAATGCAAGAGAAGACTGGGATGTTGCTGCACGTGAAGATATAGATTTTTACTTAGGTAATCATTTTAGCGCAGATGAAGCTGACGAGTTGGCATCTCGAAATCAATCGGCTGTCCCTATGGACAGATTGTATTCTGCTATTGAACAATTTAAAGCAATTGTAACGTCCAAGCCTCCTAAGTTTTCAGCAGTTGGAAGAGAGGATTCTGACAATAAACTTGCAAATGTTTGGAAAGTTATTCTTGAATATATATGGGATTTATCAGATGGTGACGAGCAGTTCAAGCAAGCTGTTCACGACTATACAGTTACAGGTCTTGGTTATTTTTATGCATATATAGATAAAGAGGCTGATTATGGTCGTGGTGAAATAAAATTTAAACATTTAAATCCTTTTAAGGTTTATGTAGACCCAAATGCAAGAGATAGATATTTTGATGATGCCTCTGGAATGATGGTGTCTAATATAATGAGTAAAATGCAATTGCTTGATGCATACCCTCAATTAGGGCAACCAATTGAAGAGGGTGATGAAAAAGCATTAATTGATAAAATTGAAACAGTATCTGAAGAAGATTGGCCAAGCAATGCAAATAAAAGAACTATGGGTTCATTTACTCCTGATGAAATAAAAGATTATGACTATCAAGGTTCAAGTGAAAAATATAGATTAATTGAATATTATTCAAAAGTAAAAGTCCCTTATTATAGACTTTTAGATAAAAGAGTGGGTCAAGAAAAAATTGTCTCAAAAGAGCAATTTGACCAATTATCTCAAGATAAGCAATTTTTAAATTCTATTCAAAAAGGATTGATAGACTTTGTTGAAGTACAGCAAACAAGAATAAGGCAAACATGTTCAGTTGGACAAATAATTTTATATGATTTAGTATTAGATACAGATATATATCCAATTGTCCCAGTGCCTAATATATGGACAAATACTCCTTACCCAATGAGTGATGTAAGGAAAAATAAAGATTTTCAAAGGTTCCTCAATAAGACAGTATCTTTAATCACATCGCACGCACAAGCTAGTTCAGGATTAAAACTTCTTATACCTCAAGGAAGTGTTCAAGATATTGAAGAACTCGAAAGAGATTGGGCAAATCCTAACGCCACCCTCGAATATGATGCATCTTTTGGGGAACCACATTTCCCATCTCCACAACCATTATCTAGTTCAATTATGCAATTGCCTCAATTAATTGAAAGATATATTGATTTAAATATGGGTATATTTGAAATGATGCAAGGAAATGCTGAAGCTGCTCCAAGGACATCTTCGGCAACTATGATGATGGAGGATTTTGGGCAAAGACGTTCTAAGTCTAAATTAAGAGATATTGAAGGGTCTTTAAAAAGAATTGGTAAAGTTGTTTATAATTTATCAAAATCACATTATAATTTTCAAAAAACATTTAGAATTGTTCAACCCAATAATGATATTAATGAATATACTGTCAATAAAAGACTTTATGATGACAAATCAAAAGAATTACAATCTATTGAAAATGATATATCTGTAGGTCAATTTGATGTAAGGGTTATAGGTAACTCAACTATGCCTTCAAATAAATGGGGAGAATGGGAAATTTATATGCAAGCATATCAATCAGGTCTTATTGATAAAGTTGAAGCTCTCAAGAAAACAGATATATTCGATAAGGAGGGTGTATTGCAAAGAACAGATATGGTACAACAATTACAGCAAGCTCTAGGGCAAGCTCAAGAACAAATTAAGAAAGTTTCAGGTGACTTACAAACTGCACATCGTGAATCGATTCAGGCACGTAAGCGTACAGAGGTAGAAAAATTCAAAGCTGAGCTAAGTAAGTCTGAAGTAGAATCAAAATCAGCTAATAAGCTCACAGTTGATAGACTAAAAGATGCGGTCAAACTCGAGTCAGAGAAATTACGTTTAAGTAGTCAAGCTCAAGGTAGACAAGAGAAATCGCAAAAGGAGAAAGAATAATGACAGACGCATATGATGACGGGAATCCTCAAGTTGAGGGTCAACCTGTTGATAATGTAGGGCAAGATGAAGGACAAAACATTGAAGAGAGTTCTAATCAAACATGGGAAGAACAGGCCAAGTACTTCCAATCTGAAAAGGATAAACTCGCAAATGAAAATCAGAACTTAAAGAAATTCGAAGTGATTGGTAAGCTTTTACAATCTAGACCAGATATTGCAAATACAGTTGCAACTATGGTTAAAGGTGGTAGTGCTCAACCTGTTGGTCCACAACGTGTTGAATTAAGTGAAGATGAATTTGACCCATGGGAAGCCTATAATGACCCTAAATCTAAATCGTATAAGTTCAGACAGCAAGAGTTACAAGAGAGTATCGGACAGGCCGTAAATCAAAGGATGGCTGGAATAATGAGAAATCAAGGAGTTCAACAATTAAAGGGCAACCTTTTACAGCAAGGATTAACCCCTGCTGAAGTTGATTCTTTTATGAATTTCGCATCCAAAAATCCTGCAGAGTATGGTGTTGAAGGTGCTGTTAAAATGTGGCAAGCTGTTATGGGCGAAGGCCAAGGCACAGTTACAGATAATCCACTTGATAATGTTCGACAAACGCAACAAGCACCCACGCCGGGTGGTATATTGCAAGGTCAACAACCTCAAGCGAGAAGCGAAAAGGATTCAATGTGGGATTCAATTGTAGCAGCTGGAAGCCGAACTAACGTTTTAAAATAATAAATAAACTAGGAGAATAATAATGGCAACATATAATGCAGGCAGTTTGTCGGCAAATGGTACAAGAACTCCCGGTGCAAGTAATACTGATTTTCACACAAGACGTTTATTCGATTTTAGTGATAGAATAGCAGAACTTGCTCCAGAAGAGTCTCCATTTTTCGTATACCTGTCAAAAGTAGGAAAAGTGCCAACTTCAGACTCCCAGTTCC
>VTLG01009155.1_pt1 | contig 10678 bp, 9 predicted proteins | sample 4694571 | NCBI WGS metagenome assembly VTLG01 (sample SAMN12604809, study PRJNA352737) | marine metagenome | biome: ENVO:00000447; feature: ENVO:00000209|ENVO:00000569|ENVO:01000036; material: ENVO:00002151; isolation source: viral sequences binned using virsorter ... | reverse complement strand
GTTGGAATTTGGCTTCCGTTTATTGTGCCTTCTGTTATAGCATAAATTGTTGCACCATTTCTATAAGTATTATCAGCACTACATCCTTGAAAGTCTATCTGACCTAAATAATCTCCAGATGTGATAATTTCATGGGTTGAATCTGTCGGTTGCCTTGCTTTTCTAAATCGTATAAAGTTATTATTATTAGCATTTCTTTCATTGGTTATATATACACCAGTTGATACTTGACCATCACCATCTGTTATATGAAGTTTTCCGCTTGGTGCAGTTTCACCTATACCTACATTACCAGAAGAGGTAATTCTCATGCGTTCAGCCATACTTCCGCTATTGGCTTGAGTTAAAAAATCTATATAAGCATCGTCTGCATTACCTTCTCTTTTAATATTAATTGCACCAACAGAATCTGTTCCTTGTGATGCTATTAAAGACATTATATCTTCATCATTAGAAGCAGATGTGTTTTTAAATAAAATTCCCGGTACATCATCTGTACCACCAGCACCTTCAAGATTTAATAATGTATTATATCCTTCATCCGTTGTACCTCCTATACCTACATTACCAGCGGATGATATTCTCATACGTTCAACCAAAGTACCAGCTGGAGCAGTTGCAAAAGCTAACTGTCCATCATCTTTATTGCTTGTATCAGCACCAGTAACCAGTGTTATTGCCGCTACTGTTGTTCCGTTCCAATTTCCTTTTATAAAAGCTATATTATCAGCGGCTGAAGATAAATTAGCATCAAATATTAAATTATTAGATGTATTCCCTGTACTTTTTACAAGTATTCCTTCAGTACTCCCATCTGTATGTAGATGTAAAAGATTACTTGGACTTGCTGTACCTATCCCTACATTACCAGAAGAGTCAATAACCATTTGCGTATTACTTGAAGCACTTACTCCTCCTGTTAAAAATTGTAAACCACCTTCAACTCCATTGCTACTATCACCATAATGAATTATACCACTTTTTGCACTTCCAGCTTCATAATAATATAATCCAGAAGCATAATCATCTGTGGTAACATCAATAATTATACCAGCATGACCACTTGCCGCTGATTTTATGTGCAATAAATCTGACGGACTTGTTGTACCTATACCAACATTACCAGAGTTTAATGCTAATGTTGATGTTTGAGTACCAGCTTTATATGTTAAAAATTCTAACCTTGAATCTTCATTACCATTAGAAACATCTGTTGTTATTCCTCTTATTAATACAGCTTCAAAAGCATTACCACCATCGTCATCTCCATACATATATATTCTACCAACTTCATCGTCATCAGCTGGAGAAGATGAATCTTTTTTGAAAATAAATTGAGGTGAATTAGCATCTGCATTTGTATTTGTAATTGTTAAATGAGGCTTTGTAGAGGTTGCAGAAGAAATCGTAACATCTCCACCAATTGCTAATGTACTTGCCATATCAACAGCACCATCTATATCTACCGCATCTAAGTTGGCTGTACCATTTACATCAATATCACCTTCTAAATCTATATTGTCTGCAACAACTAAATTTCCACTTGTAATATTAATACCTTGGTTGTAATGCCACTGATCTGATGAGTTTGTCCAAACAATAGTTTTATCAGTTGCACCCTTTAATACAAATCCACCACCATCTGCGGTAGTGTCTGAAGGAGAAGAAACCGACCCTAATTCGATATTTTTGTCATCAACGCTTAAAGTAGCACTGTTAATTGTTGTTGTAGTGCCGTTGATTGTGAGGTCACCGGTTACTACTAAGTTTCCACCAAATGTAGAATTACCTGAAGAATCAATAGAAAGCCTTGGTGAATCTCCACCACCATTAGTTATTTCAAATGTTGATGTTCCATCATTAGTAGTTATATCAGTTCCTAGCCTAAAAATATTACTACCACCTGCTTGGAAAATTATTTGATTATTATCAGCACCCGATGTATCATTCATATAAATTAAAGGGATTGAATTTGATATAGTTACATCCCCAGATAAAGTAAGGCCTGTTAAAGTACCTAAAGAAGTAATCGCAGATTGAGCCGCGCCTGTTACTGTAGCAGCAGTTCCACTTACGTTTCCTGTTACATCACCTGTTAAATCTCCAGTAACATTACCAGTTACGTTCCCTGTTACATTACCAGTTACGTTACCGGTTACATTCCCTGTAACATTCCCTGTCAGTGCTCCTGTAAATGTTGTTGCGTGAACATTAGCACCGGAATCGTATGCCATATATATATCTGTTACACTAGCATTACCTATGGTTGCCGTATTTGCACCTTTACCTGCGGTATTATATCCAATCGCTATTTCATTTGATATAGTAGCACCAGATACATTTGCACTTTTACCTATAATCACATTCTGTGAACCGGTAGTTAATGTTGCAGCAGATGTATCGCCTAAAACAACATTAGAATCTCCACCACTTGCAATGTTACTTCCCGCAGATTTTCCGAAGATAGTATTATTGGCTGCGGAATCGTTGTTTGATAAGCTAACCTTAGAATTAGCATCTAATTTCATTACAGTAGAATTGTTTATATTAAATACTGTATCTGTATCTGTAGTACATTTAATTGCCCAATGTCCATCATCATCCTGGAATCCAACTGCGGCAGTTTCTGCGTATACATAACCATCAATATTTGAATCAGAATCTTTAAACACAACCCTAGAAGAAGATCCTGTTCCTTGTGCAACAATATCTCCTGTAACTGTTAACACTCCAGAAGCTAATGTGCCTGTAGTACTAAGATTTTCGTTTCCAAATGAAATTGCGCCCGATGAGTCTGTTATTGACCCATTTGCTAATGTAAGATTGCCAATTGCAGAACCGGTAGCTAATGTTGCTACTCCTGCGCCTAAAGTTCCACTTGTGCTTATATTTTCATTACCAAACGATATAGCACCACTTGAATCAGTTATTGATCCATTAGCTAAAGTTAAATTTCCAATTGTAGACCCTGTGGCAAGCGTTGCCGCACCGGAACTGAATGTTCCGCTAGTAGAAAGATTCTCATTTCCAAATGAAATAGCACCACTAGAATCGGTGATGGAGCCGTTTGCTAGTGTTAAGTTTCCTACAGTAGAGCCAGTAGCAGCACTTACTGTACCTGATGTACTTAAATTTTCATCTCCAAAAGAGATTGCTCCACTAGAATCAGTAATAGAACCATTTGCTAGGGTCAAGTTTCCAATTGCTGATCCTGTGGCTAATGTGGCAACACCAGAACCAAACGTACCGCTAGTGGATAGGTTTTCATCCCCAAAACTTATTGCACCGCTGCTATCTGTAATTGAGCCGGTAGCTAAAGTTAGCGTACCATCTATGGATGCCGTATCGGCAACAGTTAAGTCATCTGTACTTGTTAATTGTTCTGCACTTACGGTACCGGAAAAAGTTCCCGATGTACCGGAGTATGCGCCACTTGAGTCAATTCTTGTTGAACCACCTGTTTGTATTGCAGTGGTTGCATTTATTGTAGGAGCAATAATTTTTGAATTAGTAGTATCAACTGTGAATACATCCCCGCCATCACTATTTTTCCGAACTAAAAATGCTTCTGTGTCAGTAACATCAACAACTTTTGTTCCTTCTAAAACTTCATCAAAACTTAGTGTACCTTGCCCCTGGACTAAAAGATCACCAGTAATCGTAAGATCCCCGGTCATTGTTCCACCTTCTGCAAAATTTGGTGGTATAAATTGAGTTAAACCATTAACTAACATTCTACTAACCTCAAATATTTACTTGATGCACTGTCAACTTGCTTTGCGTGAAAATATACATTTTCATCACTTCCACCATCCTCTGGCGCTAACCCATTTGGAACACGAATTGTAAATAATGTCCCGGCAGGCATAATTACATCATTATTTGCACTAATTTGATTATTTGTAGACACTAAATCGAATCGAAATAAAACTGCACTATCTGAATAGCACATTAAGTGATTTGTATTTGGGTCTAATGTTTTTACTACTTCGGTTGCTGATGAAATATCAAGTCTGGAACTCACAGACCATTTTGCGTTTGTATCTGCGTTAATTCCTTCTACTACTGAAAATTTTACTGACATATATACTCCTTCTTGTCTATTGATGCCTTACCGGGCGTGAGTGACTCCCATGGGCATCTACTATTTAGATAGAAAGATGACGTTAGGAATGTTGTTTTTTGTTTTCTTCTACCATTCGCCTTGTGTCTGCGGCTGCTCGTGATTCATACGTTGGACCACCAGGGACTTTGAATGCAGGTGCGCTCATTAAACGCTTTGCTTTTTCACCGCATTCACATTCTACTGATTTTGCATGATGATTGATAGGAAGCATTACTTCAAAGCGCTTTCTACATATTTTACATATATATTCGTAATTGGGCAAAATTTTATACTCCTAATTTGGCTCTGAAAGCCATTTCTCCAGGGAAGGTAATAATAAGTATGGGGGTATCTACCGATGATCTGGTATCTTGCTGATACCCCCATAAGGTGATCAAGAATTACGGATTCTTAAATTCGTAAATTCTTGGCTCAAACACTGCCACGCCACCGTAGAGTATGTCAGCTACAACTTTTGTACCCAAATAATCAACTGAGTATTCCGATTGAACACGAGGACCCATCTGGCGAGCAAAGGAGATTGCAGAAGGATGTAAAATATATCCTACTTCTACTCCTGTACTTCCAGAACTTCCCATGACCGTTGATGTGAAAACATTCATCATTTGTTTTAGCAAGCTTTTTATCTTACTTCTTGTCATTTCTAACAAGTATCGGCATATCTTTTCATCTTTGATAAGATGTTGCGAACTCGTGGGTGAATTATATCTTTTCATCACCTATGCTCTGCACCTGACTACATTTAATGTAGCCTTCGGATCGGGTTGCCTTATGCTTTTGCACTTAGGATCCCCGCTTAATTTCGCAATAATTATATGCATAATCGCTTATGCACACGGCATTTCCATACCATATAGTTTTCCAATCAATCCGTTAAAAGCAGGCGCTTGTCCACCGCCGAACTTGGATGCATCAGCAAAATCTGATATACCAAGTAAAGCTGCGTACAGAGCGGGACTAATAACTAGATTACATTCGTCAATAGGAATGTCTGATTCCATCAAGGTTTTCAACCCAGTACGCAGTTCTGCTGCGGTAATGGTGTTGTCGCCTGCTAATGCGGCACTGTTTGTAGAAGCTGCTTCCACCAATGATTCGATGTAAGCATCCATAGTTTTAGCCATTGCGTAACCCATACCACTGACTTCTTTTTCAAAAAGTCCAGGTATCGCTTGTACTTTAGCTATGTCTTCTACCAACTTTGCGCTATAGCGATGTTGATCAATCGTTAAATCAGCCTTTGCGTGAGTATTAGCTGCGAAGCTAACTGCACTTCCGGCAGATTTGGCACCGTCTGCATCTTCTGCTAATTTTGGTATGTGGAATACATCACCTTGGCCTTTTACAAGACCATTCAGTGAGCTATCTACAACCTGTTCCCATACGAGACTTCTTTCCAAATATGCTTTTACGCCATCAGTCCAAATCTCAGGAATAAAATTAGCAGCCGTTGTCACAGTAATATTTGCCATTTATTATTTTCCTAAATAAGAACCAACGATCTCCTGCCAACTTCTTTGCCTTTCTTCAGCGTTCATTTCCGTAAACGGATTTTTCCCGCGAACTGGCGAAGGACTTGACGAAGATTCGTTAGTAGTTACTGGTTTCGTCTGTTCGCCGAAATATTTTGCAAAATCAACCATCTTATCGACAGGCATATCTTCTGCAAATTTTCGACCTTCTTCAGGAAGTGTGTCAAGCGTGTCCTGGCGTAATTTATCGACAACCTTACGCCCTTGATCTGCCGCGGCTTGCAACTCTTTGTTTTCCGACTCGTATCGTTCCGCTAACTCTCGCCATTTGTTATCTTGCTTGAGTTTGTCATCATCCATCGTCTTTATTTTAGCCTTTAATTCATCGACTTCACTTTTAGCTTCCTGCGCCCTTTTGCGTTGTTTTTTGGCTTCATAAACCAGTTCCCCAACATCGGACGATTTGTTGGTTTCCTCTTTCTCCTGTACAGCCGGAGCAGCTTGCTCGCTCTGAGCGACCTTTTCTTGGTCCATATTCAATCCTTTCAGATTCTTACTACTTGAATTCCGAGTTTTGTGATTTTTTGAAAATTCTTTTTAATTACACTGGCAATACCATCTAATAAAATCTCCACTGCCGGATCAGGTATTGGTTTATCCTTTTCAGAAATTGCTCTTTTAGGAACACCCTTACCATGCATATGTCTATTTAGTTTTTTTGCTTCTTTTGTGTCTGTAATCCCATATTTTACGCTAAATTCTTTTCCAACCTTTGGTTTTCCCTGTACCTTTATAGCGTTAAACATATCTCCAGATGCGTACAGGTTAGGAGTATTGTTGTTAAATGTTTTTTGCTTATACTGTTTATAACTTAATCCGTTGTATACATTTAATGGTTTATTACTTAATTCTTTAAACTTACCTTTCGGACCTCTAGCGTTTTTCCTTACATCATCTTTATGTGCTTTTAACACATTCTGCGCAATCTTATTTAGATCAGCGCTTGTAAACTCTATTAACTTTTCTAAATCAGGAATTTTCACTGTATTGCTGAAATGTTAAATATTTTAATGACTTCAAGCCTTTCTTTTTCCGATAGTCTTCAATTGCTGCTATACTTGCTCTTGCATCACGCATTGTAGTAATTCTTTCATTAGTTGACGTAAGTGGTAACCATTCATGTCTACAATTCAATCCACCGCCATCTTGTAACGCTCCAGGGAATTGATCTTTTACTTGTTTTTGCGTTAACTGACCTTTCGATAACATTTTACGACATATTGGTCTAGTTTTCTTATCTAAGGGACCTACATACCATAACTTTTCGCCTGGTGGCCGGCTAAGAAGCATTGCCGAGACTACACTTCGGCGATAGATAGCTAAACTGTCACCAACAACTCGATCTATTTGGTTTGTATTTAACACTGAATTGCGCTGCATCATTTTTCGCATTTCATCTGTAGAAAGATTGTTACTTACCCCTTGAATCATTAATAATTGCATTTGCGAACCCAAACGATTGACATATGCGATAATAGCAGACTCTTGTGTTTTGCGTAATGCTAATAATTGGCTTTCTGTAATCTTTCCAAACTTAAATAAATCGTCTAATAGAGCATCTGTTCTAGATAAATAAGTATTTACTGCAACTTGCATTCCTAAATCTTCTAGGAAATAGTCTGCAATAGACAATGCCCCCAAAGCTATCATTATTTCTTCTAATGACAGACCTTGATCTTCTAATTCTTTTATATCTGATAAAAACTCTTCTTGCGCCTGACCTAGTGAATCAAGAAAGTCCTTGACCGCCTGGTCTATGATTTGTTCCATATATTACTCCGCGGTTAGGCGGGACAATAATCGATTGGCAGGCTGTTGTTCTTTTTTAGCATCAAGTCGCGCTTTAAACTCGTCACGTTGTGATTGCGGTGCATCTGGGTTATTGTAATCAAACCAATCTGTCGGATCAGCAAGACCATTTTCAAATCTCCAATTCCAAAAGTTGATCTCGTCCATAGTAGTCATTGGATAATTTGCTTCTAAGAAATCACAACTATACTCAGGATCTAACACTACACCAGTCTTTACTTCGATAATCCTTCGATCTATCTCAAAACGCTTCTTTTCAAATGGCCGCCAGGTGTCTTCTGCACTAGCCATATTTTCATTGGTGTTCTCAACTTCTTGAATTTTAAGCGATTCCGCGCTTGGTGAATTTCCCTTCGAATCAATGTATTTAACTCTAATGCTATTGTTCTCCAATGTAGCAGATACCATAAACTTTGTAGCTTCTACGATATCAGTTAACGATCCTGATGGTGCAGTAACTCCAAAGTTTGTTCCCTCTGGTAAATATAGTATTTTATCTACACCTATCTCAATTCTGCTTGCATCATCAACTCCCGAAACGAATTTGATCCCAATTGCACCAAAACGTACACAAAGCGCAAGTTCTGACATTGCTACACTTACAGAAAGATCGCACGACACTACATCTTCTGACCCACCAACGTAAAAATCACGAACTGGTTGATATCGATGCGTAAAAAGAACTGGTAAAATACCATAAGGATTTACATCGCCTGGATTAACACTTTTCTTTTTTCCATCTGCATCAATCAAAAAGTGCATTCCTTTTTTATCTAGCCTATCTTCCGTCCATACTGCGAACATAGGTCTTTCCATCTTGGACATCCCTTGATTCTCGATTGCATACATGATACCCCACGGCTCACGCTCCCCTGGTAAAAATAGAGGTTCAAAAAATGGAAGATTTTCATACTCGACACGCTGTTTTAATTCATTCCATCGGCAACGATATGCAGTCGTGCCTAATAAATAAGTAAGCCGTTCTAATTGACGGCGAGAAGAAATTAATCCTTCTTTATCAATAAAATCGTAGTATCGTTCATCTACACGAGTCTTTGGTGGCCTACGATAGGACAAACTACGCAAAGAACATACTCTTCGTGTAAGATTTTGGTTGAAAATCGGAACCTGTTGTAAAGATTCCGAACCAAAAAACTTTTTGACATAAAACTCTGTGTTTATGCCTTCAAAATAATCGAGTAGATACTCCCGCTCCTTATGGCGTTTCGTTTCTACTACTGCTAATGCATCTGATAATGAATTTATTACAGCCTGTTGGCTAATTTCGTTTACTGTTACCACTCGATAACTCCCGCTGTTCTTCTTTTAATAGGATAAAGGTTTACTATAAAGTAACGGAGCATATCACACGCGTGGTCATGTCTACCGTCTTTTAATGGCTCTTCTTTTACCCTTTGTTGTTCTTTTCTTTCCGGATATCGATAATTATCATAACTGTCGATACTCCCTGTACACTTGTCCGATACATAAAAATGAGCATTGCCGTCAGCATCCTCAAACCAGGATCGGACATGACTAACACCATTGACAATGTTCCGAGAAACGGTATCGCGCTTATATCGAACAATCATTCCCTTTCTCTTAAAAATTTCGATATCCCCGATTCCACTTTGTGCCTGGACACCACCACCGGCCGGATCACCAAAGTAAGCTTGTACTGGATATTTCTTTTGTCGGATACGGTCTGCAAGTTCTTCTGTTTTTACGTTTGCTTCGTGGCAGATTTCATCGATTTGATATATGGTATCCTTACCTTCGTCATTCTGCTTGATCTGGAACCATCCCACTGCGGGCATCCTGTAACCAAAGTCGATTGAGCAGTAAACTGGCAAGTCTGAGTTATACTTGAGTCCCTTGACAACGTGCGTGGATCTTGAGAAGCTGAAACATTTTCCACTGAAGTTTGTAAATCTTGCTTCATATTCTTGTTCATATGTTTCTAAAGTAAGTGTCCTTTTTAACTCTGCTATGTCATCCTTAAAGAATGGAGACTCGTGACTTGGATGTTGCCAGCTTTCCCATTCTGGAAACTGATCTGATTTTCCGAATTCCCATAATTTTTGTAAAAAATTAAATCCCCTGGGCGTGGAAGTCATTAAACACCAACCTTCTCGGTCGGATAATGTTGGTCGTAAATATTGTTCCCATATTATCTTCTTTATTGCCGCTGCTTCATCAATTATTAAGTAGTCAATTCCCTCGCCAATTAAGCTTTCAGGTGAATCGGCCGACTTAACCCATAACTCAGAATTAAGTCCTGCAATCTTAACATAATATAATTGCCCATTGATCTCCTTCTTCGCTGCAACCGGCAAGCGTAAGTTTATTAATAAGTCTTCTTTTACAATCCTAGCAATTTTATCTGCTAGTTCGTATGTAGGCGCTACAATCCATCCCCTTGTATTTGGAGATAGTATCCACGGCTCTATTTCACGAGCAGCGCCAAAGGATTTTCCAGATCTACGACCTTGTATATTAATTCGGAAGCGAGCGGTCGAGTTGTGTACCGCTAATTGGTTCTTGGTCGGTTGATATCCGATCAGATTCCAAAACTTTTCCCGATTTAGTATCTTTTTTGCCAATCTTACTTTCTTCAAAGCCGCATTCTTTTAATACAGCTTCTAAGTTTCCGGTCATATCGACCTGTTGTTTATCCGTTTGATTTAAGTAATTCTTTCCTAAGAATATTAATAAGCTAGTATTTCCTTGTTCGGCGTACTTCCATTGCAATTGCCGTAATCTTAGTTTCATCTGTTCTTTTCCACGCCGTAATTCGTCTTTATAATCTCTCCGAATTAGGCTTTCATCAACTAAGAAAAATTTGGCAATTTCCATGATGGTACAACCAAAACTAGAAAGCATTTCAACCTTTTCTCGGTCTACTCTGCTTTTTCTTTTTCTTACGCTTTTTCTTTTTCCTGGCATATACTCCGTATGGCATTATTGATCACCCATTACAAAACTCCTTTCTACTTATACCGTAGGGGTTGACTTCCACCTCTGAGAACACTTCGCTAAACTCCTTCGCCAGTATGTTTTTGCTGACGATACGCTAATGTCTAGCGCTTGTGCGATTATTGGGAATGTGTGTTTCTTAGTTCGCATGATAAAGACTTCGCGTTCTCTAGAACTAAGAGAATCATATGTTTCGTGTGCTGCTATCTGCAACCACCGATGTTCTGGTGGGATT
>VTLG01016055.1_pt1 | contig 10679 bp, 19 predicted proteins | sample 4694571 | NCBI WGS metagenome assembly VTLG01 (sample SAMN12604809, study PRJNA352737) | marine metagenome | biome: ENVO:00000447; feature: ENVO:00000209|ENVO:00000569|ENVO:01000036; material: ENVO:00002151; isolation source: viral sequences binned using virsorter ... | reverse complement strand
TGAGTATTAACATTCTTTAACGCTGTAATCGCTTGGGTAGCACCAACTCTTAGTTCTACATTGGAAACTGCCACGACTAAACAATAACTCCTTTAACTATATCTTGATTTGCGTTTGATTGCATCTATCTCTTTCTTTTCTCTTTCACGCTTTAACTCATAATATCCAGCAAAAAATACCAACTCTTCCTCTGTAAGTTGTGTTCTTAGTTCACTTACTGTCTTACCTAATTCTGTTGCAAGGAAAAACTCAAAATTTAACCAGTTATCCCCCTTTAGGATTCCTTTACGTTATCAATAGTTGCATTTTGATTTACACCAAATAAAAACAACTCAATCTCATTCAATACATTTTCTGGCAACTCATTTTGTAAGTTAGCAAAATCGGCTGGGTGAAATGCCTTTGTTCCATCTTCATTCTCTGCCAACTGACAAAGCATGTGTGTTGAAACAACTAATGGATCATCACTGCCAGCCCTTTGCGTTGCTCTGGCTCTATCTGCCCTTGTAATAGCCTTGAAATATAAACTGCATACTGTTTTGCCGTCATTATCTTTAACGTCAAATTTACGCCTTTTAGAAAGGTCAAAAGCGTCCTTTAAAAGGTCGAGGGTTTTCTTTTCTGCCATAAATTAAATGCGAAGTATTTTTAATTTACTATATGTCAGAGGTTATTGCACCTGTTGTCTGGAATGAAATGTTTATCAACTGAGTTTCTCCAAGTGTTGCACCATACTCAGCACTTGTGATGATTCCAGAAAAAGCTAACTTTTTAGAACTAGCTGAACTATCAGGGAACAGTTCAAACAAAGCGTCACCAGCATCACCTGTTGTTAATATATCCTCAACAAATGATAAGTAATCAGAGTTACCAGCATTGTCATAAATCAATTCTGCTGATCCTTCACCAGAGATAAGACCACCAATAAATGTTTTTGATGTATTACCTTGAACTGTAGTTTCTAAAGTATCTTTTGAAACAGATAATGACCATGATCTAGTTCCAGCAATATCGGCTTCAGTACCAGCCGCATTATGAAACATGATCTTGCCAACATCACCTCTGATAGCTGCCATGACAAAAAAAAGAAAGATTTATAAATATATTAACTCTTTTCGGAAGTTTTTACATCTTTTTTAGAATTTTGTTGACTCTCCATATATCTTTTACAATTAGGATCCCAGTATTGTGGATCTCTTACACCTTTGACAGCTTCGATAGCGTCTAACATTTCATCTGTAATAACTAGCTTTGGCATGATTAAAGATCCTCATAAATTGTAAATGTTACTCTGATTTGAGTTTGAAACTTACCTTCTGGACTTGAGGTAAGAATCTCAGGCCCAATAGGTGCATCAAAAATAACACTTGATACTGTAATTCTATTGTATAAGTCCCTAAGTCTTTTGCAAATTGTAAAGTTAGACCCTGCCCCAAGACCTTCCTCAGTAAATACATTTAATAAAACAAGGCCATCAATCTGATTGTCAGAATCTGTTGTCCCCCCTTGAGTAAGATATGAGTTGTTTCCAAAGCTTGTAACACACTGAACAAAAGTATCTTCTGCTGTTGAATCAAAGGTCATGTTATTGAATACAACAGGGATTGCTGGGCTTGAAGCAAGCTCTGTGGCTAACCTAGCCTCTATTGTTGATCTAACTGTATTTAAATCTGTAGCAGCCACTACAACCTCCGTTTAATTCTTTCATATTCTTCATCTGCCCACTTTTGTAGTTCTTTACCTATAAGCTCTGGAAATCCTTTTGTTGTTTGTTGTCTTGTTCTGAAAGTATTTTTCCAAGATGGTGGTAGGTTTTCACCATAACAAACTGGCTCTGCATAAGGTAAGTTGTTTACTATGGTTCCGCTAGTTGGTTTTATGTCAGTCTGCCATGAATTTCGTAGCCTACCAGTATCAACTGGTGTAGCCTTTTTTACTCTTCTAGTCCACTCCAAAGTAGTAGCAGCAACAAGAAATACAACAGCATCTTCCATTACATCTGGAATCTCAGTTATAGATATTTTTCTTGTCATGTTTACCTCAAGATAAGATCAAAACTTACTGGTGTATTATTTTGTTCATTTATAACAACTGAAATAATTTTAAATTCAACATTACTAATAACTACTCTGTCTTTTGTTGTAGGGACAAAGGTAAGATCCCCAGCAGATATAGTAAGCAATTTGTCCTGTGACTCAATTAAATCATTTACTTGATTTCTTGAAACACCACTCAATGCACCTTTGATAGTTGTATCAGATGTAGATTCTGAAATAGCTCCAGTAGTGGTATTGTATGCCCCTGCTGTAACTTGTCTGATAGTCACATCACCACCAAGCTTCTTCAGTGAAGCACTGGCAGCTTTTTTTAGTGCATTAGCAAGACTCATAAGAAATAAGCTATGACTTGTCCACTTGCAAGAGTAATACTTGTTATGACTCCACAAACCTCAGATGATGCTTTCATTGTGATGCCATTGATAGTTGCAGATCCATTTTCAGTTATGTTCTCAGCAACAAAAGTTGCCTCTGCGTCTGTCAAGCAATGCACCTTACCAAATCTGCCTGTATGGGCAGCCGTATCGGTAATAATAATTGCTGCTGGATATTCGTAGCCGTAGCCCATTTTCATGACCTCTTGATTGATAAGTTTGCTCTTCCACCTATTCTAATACCCATTAGATAGTGGTCAACGATTGGTGGAATCCTATCAATGCCCACAGCCCCAAAGAATCTAGGGGTTACATTTATATTTCCAATACTTACAGCAGCAAAGTCCTCTAGGCCGCTTAGTTCCAGTCCGTTCCTGTTGTTGTTTAGATATACAGCCAAGATAACCTGTGCGTGTTTTACCCTGTCTGGTATTTCAGTATCAAGGTAATAGTCAGCAACTAATCTATTTGGAAAGCTTAATCCATACAAGTTAGTATATGTGTCAGGTTTCCTTACTCCTGATCTAGGCCACTCCAAAGCTTGAGTATCAGATACCCTAGCTCCTAAAAACTTTTCTCTGTCAATTCTCTGGGCTGCTGTAAACAAAGCTCTGTTTTTATTATCAGTGCTTGAGTTATCCCATGCCGCAGCGTCATCACTAAGAACAAGCCCTTCAATAAAAGAGTTTGCATCAGAAAGACCTATATAAGTGTTTGCGTTTGCACCGCCAACAGTAGCATCAAGAGTTATCGCCATTGAGTTTTACCTTTTTGGGCTTTGATTTTAGTTTTGGCTTTTCTAGAGTTTGAGTGAGTGAAGCTGCCTTTTGAGCAGCCTCATTTCTCTCTCTCATACGCCTAAATGCGTACATTGCCATTAGCTTGATGCACCCTTAAGAGCAACAAAGTTTATAACAATAGCTTCACCTAAGTTTCCAGCAGATACGTTAGAAACTGTGATTTTGAAACTACCAGAACCGATTTCACTTGCATTGACAAGATATGAACCAGCAGTTCCACCGCTTCCATGACAAGCAACAACAACATCTGTTGATGAGATTTTGCTATTAGTAACAGCAAAAGTTACCTCAACACCAGCGTTTAGTGTTGCGTCATTCATTGTGATCTGGCCTGACTCTGTATTAAGAGTCACTCCAGTCGCCTTTGAACTAGCCTGTGTGACTGTTCCACCTGTTGTTGGGCCTACTAAAGACCCAGCAGTTACTTCAAATAGTGATGGCATGATTAATCCTGATTAGAAACAACAGTAGCCCTTACAATTGGGATATTCTTTGTGTCAAAAACTTTCGACCAAGAACCCACAGTCTCTAAAACTGTTCTATTTGGATTCACAGTTGACACGGCATATTTCAATCCACCTATGTGATAGATGTAGTGAAGATCAACAGCCATTGCTTCCTCAAGAGCAAGAATGTCTCTATCAGTTTGTGTTCTGATCGGAGCTTGCTCCCCAGTAAATACGGCCCCTGCCCCAAATAGGAAACAAGCGTACTCAGTGGATGCACCGCTTCCAGTGGTGGGAATATCATCTGACACAATCACTCTTAATCCCATAAAGGTATTAACAGCAGATGGGCCATCAAATGCTCTTGTTGTGCTACCACCAGTTGCGTCACTATCAGGTGAACCAGTGTTGTCATATATACGATCAATAGCATTTCTTTCTACCAAGTCGTAGAATGTTTTGCTGTGCATTGCAATCGTTGTTAGCTTGCTTCCAGCATCACCAAGAATAGACTGTGCTTTTGCAACGTGTCTTGGACTTAGTACTGTTGGAGTATCGCCTGACTCAGAATCTATGCAATGTGTAAATAATGCACTACTTGAACTGTTTGCGTTCAATGAACCAAATGCACCCTGCAAGCAAGAATATAAATCTTTTTGCTTTTGGTTATTTACATAAATTGCCATCTTTTGTGCGATAGCAGCCATTGGGTCTAACCCACCACCAACTGCAAGACTAGCCAAATCCCTAGAAGAAAATGCACGTCCTCTGTGTAGGACTGGTGCAACTTGGGAATCTGCTGTAATTTTTGCTGGTGTTAAAGAAGTGCTGTCTGTTAGTACTTCAAAATCACCTGTTAAGTTCGCAACATAGTTTGGAATCTTAACAAAGTCACCGCCTCTCTCTGCGGATAGATTCAATTCTGGCAAAGGCTGTACTACGCCACTCTGTAAGAAGGAATCTGAAAGTGTAGATGCCTCTGAGAGATATGGCGTGAACACCTCTGGAATAATCAAATCGCTTCTTAAAGTAGCCATTTAAATTTTTAAGATATGTTCAAATCGAGGCACAACCCCTGACGTAGCACAACCACGTTAGTTCTATACTAACCGCTAACTGCGTTTTTGAGCATATTATATTTATTTATATCTGTTCTATATAACCTACTTTGCTCTGTAAGGTTGAAAGATTCCTTTGCAAAGGGGTTCTTTTCACCAGCAGCTACTGTTTCAGTCTGAACTTTAGTTGTCGTTGCTCCACCGCCTTGTGGTCTTGGGTTCTTCTGTACCCATGCTGGCATTTTTGTCATTGCCCAGTCTTTCACTGGTGTTCTGTTATATCCATCAACAACAACAACTGTTCCATCTGCCTCTCTTGCAAGTTGATCCTTACTGATGCGAGATAGCACATATTGGGGATCGTGTACAACATCAGCAAGGGCTGTTACTGCTGGGGCTTCAACTTCAAGCTGTCTCTGCCTAGCTTCTAGCTCTTGGATTCTTTTGTTTTTTGCCTCTTCAGCATCACGATACTGCTGTGCCTGTTTAGCAATCGCCTCATCATATCTGCCTTTTGCTTCTAGTTCTTCTTTTTCTTTTTGTTGTTTGTAAGCAATCAAAGCATCTACATCAACATCTGGTGGGACAGCTTTTGCCGCCTCCTTTGCTTTTTTGTAATCATCTAAAATTTCTCTGTTGCTTTTTCTGAGTGCTTCAACTTCTGCCATCAACGCTGCTGTATCTACAGGTGGATTTGGTTTAATTGGTTCGTCAGCCATAAATAAAAAATTTACAATTATTCACAATATTAGCTCCACTTTGTCTTATCTGCCCAAAAAGCTGCTGACATTTTACCTTTGGCAATATTTTTAGCGTGTCTAGCCTTAAAGCTCTTGCGTTTCGCCTTATCTGCCATACTTTCGCCCTTTCTGGGTGGCTTTGTATCTGCGCCCTGCGCTCCAAATCTAATTAATTTAACTTTATCGCCTTCTTTTGCCAAAACAACATGAGACTTTGTTGGGTGTGATGGGGTTCTTTTTGGTTTGTTAAAACCAGATAATCCAAACCTTTTAAGTCTTGGGTCACTCATTTTCCTTTTTTCCTCATAGCCATTCTATGAGCTTCAGTAAATGAAACCCCTTCTCTCATCTTGCGTTTCATATACTCCATGTGAGCCTTTGTGTGACCATGAGCCTTCTGGTGCTTTGCAAGTGTGTTCTTTTGTCTGGTAGTGAGCTTCATCTTCTTTTTTGATATTTGTTATAGATAGCTGCGTCTGCTGTTCTTGCTTTGTCACCTCTCATGTAACTATTTACTCTTCCAAAAGACCAAGCTTGCATTGTTGTATTTCTTGAGCCACCAGATAAATAAGCACCTTGTCCCTTGCGATAAACTTCTGCAAGTTCACCATAAAAAAACCTTGTGCCATCAGCTTTTTTCTTAAGTGCGTTTTTTACGCTTTCGCTGAGTGGTTTTCTTCTTTTTCTTTGTGACATCTTGGGCAACCCTTGATTTTTGTACAGCTTTTATATCAATATACTCTCCTTTTCTGTAAGCTTCGGCAGTTCGTTTTATTTCAGCAGCTTTCGCAGCCCTGTTTCTAGAACCAGACAAGTATTTTTTTGCAATACCTGTTTTTTTGTCCTTTGGAACTCGCCTTAGTTTTCTAGTCACTTTTTAGTTTTCTTTTTAGCAGTGGGCTTAGTTTCTTTGGGCTTTTTTGTTTCTTCTTCACCCTGTACCTTGAAAATATATCCCATTACTTTTTGCCTCCCTTCTTAACTTTCTTTTTTTTTGTTCCTTTGGGCTTCATTGAACCATAGTGTGAAGGCATGACAATAAAAGTAGCTGTCTTTATCTTACTTCCTTTTGCGTTTTTTAGCAGTTGATAAAGCTATTGCTTGTGCTTGCTTTAAAGTTTTGCCTTCTTTCATCAGCAAACGTATGTTGCTAGAAATAGTCTTTTGTGATTTGCCTTTCTTCAGTGGCATTTAACTAAATAATATTTTGCCTTCATTAATATCTTTAACAAAAGATTGAAAGTCCTTTGCTTTACCAGCAGCTTCAATAAATTTTCTACGTTCTTCAATATCAAGATTCAATGATGTCATCATCTGTGCTAAATCTCTTGAATTGTTAACAGTTTCTACATTCATAGACCTACAGTATCACTTACCACTATAGCTGATCTGTTGAGAATTACCCAATAGTCAAGATTCCAATGTACTAATTTGTCACCAACTTCATCAACTAGAGGCAAAGGCACTTGGTATCCATCTATCCCAAGTATGGTGCAAGCTTCACCAACAGTATTAACTTTATATCCTGTCAGCTTTGTAGCTTTTGCAATCGTTTCATCTTCCCATTTTTTAAAAGTTGTTCTATACCAGTCGGAGTCAGGGAAAGCGTGTGCGCCTTTCAAGTTTTTTGTACTTGCACCTTTATCCCAAGTTTTCAAGGTAGCACCTTTTTTTATTCCAAAAGCTGTAATTCTTTTATTTTTGTTGACTGTAGTGGTTGCCTCTGTATAATTTTCAGCTAAATCATAAGCATTTTGGTTGCCCTGTTTGACCATAGCTTTTGTTCCATGAATGTTTCTTGATGCTGCGTATGAGCCATTACCATAAATGCCATTTCCTTCATAATAATAATCTCCTGTTTTTCCAATACCTTTAAACTCATCAGACCATTTGTTGTCAGAAACACCTCTATACACAAGTAAGTTTTCGCCATCAGCACCTTTTACTAAATCTGTTCTGTCTTTTAGTGCTTTAACATTCTTGACCCTATCTGGCCTTTTGTTAAATCCTTGTTTCCAAAATAGATAGTCATTATACATAGGTGAGTTTTTATCTACTGCTCTTTCAATGCTTAATCCTTGTTCTAACTTTCTGATTTTTGCATCTATAGGGCCAGTATAAGGCTCTTGACCTCTTAATTTTTGTAATTTTATTTCATGCTTTCTAAACTTTTTAAGATCAGTTAACAATTCTTTTTCTGTTAGCTTTTTAAGTGGCTTTGATTTAACAAAGTCAGTTGCTTTAGCAGTTCCTACAACCGCTTTAGGCTTGGGTTTTGGTTTGATATTTGTAGGCTTGCCATAGATTCTCTGTAAATCTTTAAGACTTCTTTCACTGTCATCATCACGAATAAGTTTTTTTATTGCTTTCTGTCCAGAACCTTCCTTCTTTGCAAGACGTTTGAAATAATTTACTTTTTTTGTATTACCTAAAGTCTTAACCTGTAACTTTTTATCTTGCTTCAATAACCACTCACCATAAGTAGTGTCTTGTGGGACTCTTCCTGTTGCACTTGGTCTAGTAACAACTTTGCCCACTGGTGGCGGCTTCAAATCCTCAAAACCTTTTCTCTTACTAAGTCCCTCATAATCAACAACAGGAACTGTAGTAGATCGGCAGTTGAAATGCTGTGGTGGTGTAGGGCCTCTGTTATATGCAAAAGTCTTACCATCTAAGTCCCTACAAACTGCACTTGTTCTGCTATCAAGCGTTGCAACATATTGATATTTAGGTGCAACCTTACTGTTTGCTGCATAGACAGCCTGTGATGCTTGGTTCTGTACTTGATTAACAGATGTTCTGACAATGGTTCTTATTTGATGATTTGCAAGCTTGGTAAGTTCTCCACCAGCCAAAGCTTTCTGTCTAGATGATAAAGCCTTCTGTCCAAACTTCAATGTGCCTGTCATGCGTCTTGCTATCTCGGCTGTTGACTCTCCACTAAACACACCCTGCCTTATATGTCTTGTCAGTGCGTCTTTCTGATTTTCAGCTATTCCTCTAAATGCTTTCTCGACTGTTTGCCCATTAGGTAAAGTCTGCATTGCACCCTGCCTTGCAGTCAGTTCAAACTTGCCCTGTCCAAACCTTTTGAAGTCATCTTCGGTAAACTCTTTGCTGGTAAATATGTTTGTTTTAGTTGGGTCTGTTTTTACAAAAGACTCTGCATACTTTGGGCTTATTGCTACTGAGTTGATGGGGATATTTCCTGATTTTACTACTTTTTTAAGTTCATTCTCTATAAACCCAGCTTGAACATCTGCTAACCCTTCTATCTCTTTTATCATCTTTCTTGTTGTCAGCATTGACCATGTATCAAGGCTTTTTGTTGATTGTCTAATTATTGCCCTGAGTCTTTTTCTTGTTTCTGGTGCAATGACAACCCCTGCCCCAGCTTCAGCTTGTTTTATATTTAATTGCTTTAGTTTTTTTGCAGCAACAAGAATTATGTCGTTATATGTTGTCTGAAATTCTGTAGATACAGCATTACTATATCTATTTAGATCAATAGTCTCCCTAAAAAATACCTCTGGAATACTCATTTATCATTCTTCTCCCTCTTCCTCCTCCTCTTCTGGTTCTTCGTCAGGTTCTTCTGGTGGCTCTACTTCTGTCAAACCTCCCTGCTGTGTGCCTTCGATTTCTTCCTCTACGTCAAAGTCATCACCAAGAACTTCCCCAGCAGATAATTGGTTCAACAATGTTTCCTGAGTGATAGTTCCAGCAGTAAACAATGTGAGCAATGAAGTTATCTCTTGTGGTTCTAATCTTGCACTTACAAAATCTCTGTTTACAAAGCTACTGCCAGCATTAGGTTCATTGAGATATTCGCTATGAAACTTGAGACAGTTATCAATCAAGTCTTGCATCTGCTGTGCTATTACCATCATTGTGCTGTCATTCTGCGATCTATCTATCCTCTTGGCCTCTGCTGATTCTCCCACTAACTTCTGTCCTAGTACTGCGGCCAGTGACAATGTATTGATCTGTTCTGCAATATCCTTCAGTCTTGTGAACTGGCTGTCATAGCTATCACCAGATGGGCTGATATATTCCATGCGTGACTCAGGTGGCAGTGATAGTGCCTCATTAGGGCCTGTTGTTATTTCATCTGCATTTGGATAACCAAAGACAGCAAGCATGGGAACAGAACTGATATGCAAGATATTATCCAAATCAGACTGTATTTGATAATGCTTGAGGTTTAGTTCTGCAATGTCATATAAGGGACTGCGGCTTTCGTAGTAACCAACTCTATTGGAGTAGGCAACAGCAAAAGGAATCTTGTCCTTAAGGCTCATTTCACCTTCATCAAATAATTTATATTCATTCTTTTTGTCATCTTTTCTATGAATCTCATATCTGCCCCTTTCCAATACCCTGATCTGTTTAATGATCTTGTCACCATACTTACCATCTGGCTCAACAACCTGTTCCAATAGACGCAACTGTGTGAGTTGCCTTACGCCATCTATGATCTCAGACCTAAATCCTAGAATGTCTTTTGGTGTATATGTCACCCAATATGGTCTGGTCTTGTCCCCTTCTTTCGGTGCATCTACTAATACTCCAACATGACCAAAGCTGATTGCCAGTCTTGCTGTGTTGTATAACCAAACATTAAGATCATTACCCTCAAGGTCAACATCAAACAACTGTTCTCTTACTAAGTCAGATACATCATCAAGTCTTACTGGCTTCCTGACCAACATACCTGATAACATTTTCTCGATTCTCTGGAGATATGGCACTACTGTTGATCTACTAAGCCTTACATCATAACTATCATCTGTTTCTCTTGCCTCCTGTGGCAAATACTTTCTATGTTCACTCCTGATCTTATATGTACCTTCCTTCAAATCTGTAATCAAATCCCAGAACTGAGCCATACGTTGATAGGCTGCATTAGGGCTTGCAACTGTGGTAGCAGCTTGTGTTATGGGCTGGTTGTAAATATTTAGTGAGCTATACACAGTTTTGCCTCAATACTATCATGTTCTTAATATATTCTAATCCCTGTAGCTTTGCCCGACCTAGCAAATAGTGGATTGAACTCACGCCATATCAAATATCCCAAAGCATCAGCCATATGGTCATAGCCTGACTCTTTATCTGGTTCTCCCTTTTCTGTATATGACTGAAGTTCCATTGATTCAATTAGCTTTCTGCAACTGGCATGGATTTGTAAACGGCTTTCCCCTTTG